>ENA-UOJJ01000768-UOJJ01000768.1-human-gut-metagenome-genome-assembly--contig:-CS66-NODE-768-length-52259-cov-44.299709_pt1 | contig 52259 bp, 40 predicted proteins | sample MGYA00242343_ERZ723890 | MGnify/ENA metagenome assembly ERZ723890
CAAGATCACTTGGAAAACTCGCAAGAGTTTGAGAAGTGAAGTCCCGGATGGACAGAACATTTTCAAGAATTGAAAATTTGTGGCCACGGGACGGTTCTTGCCCTCTACCGCTGCGCTCAAAACGCATTTTCAACAAATGTTTCCGAATTGTTAAGACGCAAAAAACAAGTAGAGGTTGTTCTGCTCATGTAATGGGGTCACCGTTTGCTCCGAACGAAGTTCCTGCCCCTGTTTGTGCAGCGGCGTTGTCCGGCTCGCTCACGGAAAGTGTGAGGTCATGGCACGGTATCACGTTCAGACGGCTTATTCAAGATTCAAGGTGCGGTATGAAGAAAGCTGGGCGCAGTGCGGACACTACGTCCTGCTTCTTTCAAGCACAAGAATAACACTTTTAGGTTGTACAGTCAACAACAAAAAACAAATTTCGGAGAATTAAACAACCACATAAGATTTTATTTGTGAAAAAGAAAAATACCGCCCATGCAGCGCAGCGATGATTTTGTCGGGTGAAACAGCGGCAAAATGAATCGGGTGTGTTGCGGGGCGGTATCGGAACTCCACACAGCGTCTTAAACAAAAGAAAATGCGAGCGACGTCAGTGACGGCACTCGCACAAAAGATTACTCTTTTTAATATCAATGATATTATATGTGAACTAATTCAACTTGTCAACAACTTTTTTCAGAAATTCAAAAGAAGTTGCTATCAATTTGTTTCCTTCTGGACCTTCAAAATAATCTATATGCCTTTGCATTCGACCGTTTACGAATTCAGTGAGTTGCTTTATCCGACGTTTTTTGACGGAAGGGCTAACAATTTTGTTATAAGCATATAGCAAGCAGACAATTTCAAACATCGGACGGCTTGTCAATTTGCTGCGGCGTTCACCAGCTGAGATATTGTCGAGTGATGCAATAAAGGCCGAGATCTCAGGTGATGGCCTTGTTGTGCTCGTGCGAGACAGCGCATTGAGCAAACAGTTATTATGCGCGCAAGCATTGCGCAAACTTTTGACCGGATTCAAAACTCTTTGGGGTAACAGTGGTGTAAACTGTGGATTTCGTTCTGCATAAAAACGGTACATACGCAAAAATTCGCCAAATCCAATCAGTTCTTCCAGAACCCACATTGGACAATCAACGTCATAAATACGTGTTGATAGATACGCCTGCGGACTCTGTGCCGGAAAAACAGAACATACTGCAAAATACTTTTCAATTAGTTCGCCTGTAAAGGAGGCGTCTGTTTTTCGTTCGATAGCTGCCAAAATCTCCGGGTATTGTGCAAGAAAATCACGGACGATTGCATAACCGTCTTCACTCGGATTCTCTTCTAATTCACGCAGAAGCGAAACTTTCAAATCATGCTCTACATCAATGCACATTTGCAGAAGAAGCTCCCTTAGGTAAAAATCCAGTGTAGACAGCTCAGTCAAATATGCAAACTCAAGATGGATGTATTTTCCTGCATTTGGGCCAGCAATATGTTTGGGGTAATTTTTTCGATAAGATGCTGTGCGCAGATAATTGTTTCTCTGTGAAAAACATTCTACGGCCTGTTCTTCTGAAATGAGATGAAATTGGATACCTTTTTCATCATGGAGCATCTGAACAAGTTCTTCCGCAGTCTTTTTCGGTTTCATTTTAGAATTTTCGATTATGCTCACATCCTGTTCAATCGTTCTTTTTCAGTTGCCCCATCAATTCCTGAAAACTTTCCAGAGCACTCTGCAAATTTTCAATAATATCTGCGGCAAATTCGTCCGGCGCAGGGAGATTATCTAAATCAGCAAGTGATTTGTCCTTCAGCCAGAAAATATCCAGACTGGTTTTATCACGTTCCAGAATTTCATCTACCGTGAATCTGCGCCAGCGGCCTTCTGGATTTTCCTGTGACCATGTTTCTGTGCGTTCGTGGCGGTTTTCCGGATGATAGCATTGAATGAAATCCTGCAAGTCAGCATCCGTCATGGGATGCTGACGAAGCGTAAAGTGAACATTTGTGCGAAAATCGTAGATCCAGACTTCCTTTGTCTGACGCTCTGGGCTGGCGGGACGCTTATCGAAGAAAATCACATTTGCCTTTACACCCGGCTTGTAAAAAATGCCAGTTGGCAGACGGAGAATGGTGTGCAGATCCGTGGTGTCCAACAGCTTTTTACGGATGATCTCGCCTGCACCACCCTCAAACAGAACGTTATCCGGTACAACAACGGCCGCCTTTCCGGTCGGCTTCAGAATCGTATTGATATGCTGGATAAAGTTGAGCTGTTTATTTGAGCTGGTCGTCCAGAAATCCTGCCGGTTGTAGACCAGATCCTCTTCTTCCTGCTCCTCTTCTTCATTGGTGAAGGTGATGGAGGACTTTTTACCGAACGGCGGGTTCGTCAGTACATAGTCTACACGATAACCCGGGTCAGACAGCAGCGCATCCCCACGCATGACGGGGACTTTGCCGTACAGGTCGCCGATGTTGTGCAGATACAGATTCATCAGACAGAGTTTGAAGGTTGCGACCACAAGTTCAGTTCCATAGAACGTTTCGTTTTTCAGGAATTCTTTCTCTGTGCGGTCGAGTGCATAGTTCTTTGGGTCAGCCAAGAACGCCTGTGCAGCAAGGAAAAAGCCGCCGCTTCCACAGCAGGGGTCAGCAATCGTCTTTTTCGGTTCCGGGCGCAGACAGGCCACCATTGCTTTGATGAGCGGGCGGGGTGTAAAATACTGCCCTGCACCACTTTTTACGTCCTCGGCGTTCTTTTGCAGCAAACCTTCGTAGATCTCGCCCTTCACATCGGAGGACATGGACACCCAGTTTTCCTTGTCGATCATCTGCACCACGCGGTACAGGATGGAAACATTGCTGATTTTGTTGACGGCCCCTTTGAAGATCTGCCCTAAAATGCCGCCCTCATCGCCCAGCCGTTCCAGTATAGCGCGGTACTGATTTTCCAGCTCTGCGCCCTTAAGCGTGTTCATATCCGACCAAGTGTAACCTTTAGGGATGCCGGTTTCTCGCTTATACGGCGGGCGGGAGTATTCATCGGACATTTTCAGGAAAATCAGGTAAGTAAGCTGTTCGAGATAATCGCCGTATGATACGCCGTCATCCCGCAGCGGATTGCAAAGTCCCCATACTTTGGAGACGATATTAGAAGATTGTTCGCTCATTCAGATTCCTCAGTTGTATTAAATTGTTTTGTATTTTGGGCAATTGCCCGAATACTTTCTTTCATTCGTTTTAGTTCAGCAGTTTGATTTTTCATTTCTTTTAGAAGCTTTTCTTCATCGCTTTCAAAAGAGAAAATCGTTGCATAGTGTTCCGTATCAATATCGAACTCACTTTGATCTTTTACGCCATGATCCTCATAATGAATGGTTCCAGTTGCTGGCACTTTTTTACAATGCCCCTTCAAACGCCTGTTTCAAAATACTCTGCCGCATTGCATCCGCCTGTACAAGAACAGTGTCAACTGATTTTTCAATTTCGTGATAAACAGATAGTTTCATCTCAATCTCTGCAACTGTTTTTTCCTGCTTTTCAATAGAAGATAGTGGAACGCAAAGTTTTGATATCTCTTGAGAATTGATATTATTGACCCCACTTGTTGATTTAGCTACACTTTCAATATAGCGTCTAGCATCAGGAGATGACAAGTAATACAATAAATATTTGGGCAGGAGTTTTTCTTTATTGAGAATACGAAGTCTCATCAAATATCCGGCATATGTTTTATCTGTATCACATTTACGAATAATGGCAGATGAACCCACAAGGGAAATGCTTCCGTTAGAGCGAATAATTAAAATATCTCCATTTTTCAAACTAAGTTGTTCAAGTTCTTTCTCATTGAATTCTGCGTATTTCAGATCAGAAGAATCAACCCTTCCATTCTTCGTATCAATATTAGGTATTCGAAGGACTGCAGTAGAGTTTGCTGTACATGGATAATCGCATTTTTTAGATGTTCCGTAGCGTGGCTTTTCAATAGCATCTCCAAGACGTATAATGTTTTCTTTTTCTTGAAAAGCATCTTTCAGCACAGCCTGTCGATACACCTCTAACTGTTCTTTTGTAGTTTTGAGCGTATCAACAGCCTTGTCAAGCTTCGAGAAAAGTTCTTCAATGCGGGCAACAATGCGGGATTGTTCATCACTAGGAATGTTCGGAATAGGAATTTTTCTCATCTGTGCTTGAGTTAATTTTAGACGAGTTGTTCCTGAGACATATTTTTTATAGTTGAAATAATTTAGATAATAACAAAGGAACTCGTTGTTCGTTTTGGAACGGAGAATGTGTGCATGGTTATTAACCCATGTTTTTCCATGGATAATATATGCTTTTTCAGCGTATGGATTAAGAAACGGAGCACCGTCTTCACCTAAAAGAATGTATTCGCCATCCGTTAAAAAGGAGTCAATCCATCCAACTTGCCCCGTCGCACCATAATATGGGAAAAGTTCATCCAAAGGCTTTCCTTTATTAAGATTTAGTCGTTCTTTACTATTAACTGGTTTTCGATATGAATCCAATATATCGGCTGCTTGTTCAAGAGGAATATAATTATACATTTGTTTTTTAATTTCTTTCTTGCAATTCTACAATAGGACTGTGATAATTCAATTTAACACCATACGCACTTTTTAAGGGTGAAAGTAGCGATTCATCTATATTTTGAACGAGATTCTCATGTTCAGCTTCCCCCACAACGATAGTATAAAGAAACACTTTCGGCTTGTTAAAAGAGGAATTGTAATCGGTCTTGATTTCAATGCTATACTTTCCTATATCCCAGAAAAACTCCCTTTCAACAAATCTTTTTGCTTCTGCATATTCTGGAAATTTTGTGTATTTTTCATATGCAACCTGATAATCAGGAGTGGTTAACTGTATTTCAGCTACTTTGTTGAAGAGTACCGTAGTATTTTTTCGAAAGGCTTTTCCAAATGCATCAAACGCATCAGAAAATTCTGTGAATGTACATACCATACTATTTGATTCTATCCTAAACGGATGTGCACATTCAGTTGTATTTACATACGTTCCTACCATGCTTTGATTCACTGGAGAAATAAATGTTCCCCATGATAGATTTAATACTCGATCATCTTTCTGACGAACGATTTTTATTGCGATATTTTTTACGGATACCGGTTTTACATTCGCCTCGTATACACCATCGATCCGAATGTACGAGCCACTTTGATTAAAATACAAATATGTGCGACCTGCTGGTAAAAATTTCAATTTTGGTTGTTGAATCCATGTTTTGTAAACAGTTTTTATAAGAGGCAAAATAAGAGCCAATACTGATAAACAAAGAGCCAAAAACTCATAAAAGGTCATCGGAGTATTAAAATTGAACGTCATATTTTCCTCCTTACGCTACCAATTCCTCATTCAATTCGTCCAAAATCTCCTGATACTTTTCCCCGAACACCCGATAGAACCCACCCAAGCCGCCTTTGCTGTCAAACGGCGTATACTCCAAGTCCTCCGGCAGAATGCTCAGCGATGTGATGATATGCTCCTTGATCAGCCGCAGCCATTCCATCTGCTCAGCGGTAAAGTGAACCGCACCGGTATTGCGGCGGAAAGTCCACTGTTTGAAGTTGTAGTTTACCCGGTCGGCAAAAGGCGAGAGGGTATCCGTATAGCCCATCTGAAAACGGATAATAGAAATCAGGTCGGTCAGCTGAGCGAGTGTGCCTTTCTTTACCTTGTCAGGCTGCTTGATGGCATAACAATCCCACAGACGCTCGACCGTGATGCCCTTTGCTTTGAGTTTTTGATACAGTTCCGTCAGTTTTTTCAGTACCATCGGACGTTTTTTATACGTTTCATTGTAGATGATGCGCAGGGCAATGATCTCATCTTTATTTTCCTCGATGAAATCCTTGAATGTAGAAATCACCCGGTCTGCCGTTTCCTCCTGATTGGTATCATAACCAGCAAAGAGTACTTTGTCCAGATTAACGCTGTCGATGATCTGGTCATGGCTGCGGCGGACATTTTCAATAAAATCGCGCACTTCCGGCTTCTGGAAAGGTGCAACGGCCTGTTTGATGAGCTCTTTCTGGGTCTGTGCAAGCTGTTCCGGTGCGGGCGTAAGCACGCCGCTTTCTGCTTGTGCTTTGGCCTGAATGACATCTTCATCAAAGGCATTCAGCAGATTCTCCGCAACCTGCTCTGCGGTCTGCCCTACGGTTTCTTTGAACTGCTTGTGTTCGCTGCGTTCCATCCTGCGGCAGAGACGAATCACACGGTTTGCAAGAGAAGTCAAGGTGTCCTCATCCCGCGCACCGAGTGCAATGTTCATCATCAGTTCCTTCATGGAAACCGCTGGCTTGCGTTCCAGCGTGCGGGTCTCGGTCTTTTTGGATTTGGTTACACCCACTGCATCCACGATCACAAAATGATCTTTGTTTTCCGTAGCAGAAGGTGTTACCTTTTGTAAATCATCCTTGCTCAGCGTGCGGGTGCCGCGGCCTTTCATCTGCTCGAAGTAATTGCTACTGCGCACATCCCGCATGAACAGCAGGCACTCGATGGGCTTTACATCCGTACCGGTCGCGATCATATCCACAGTAACGGCTATACGCGGGTTATAGTCGTTTCGGAACGAGCTGAGAACGGCTTCCGGATTCTGCGCACTGTAAGTAATCTTTCTGCAAAAATCGTTTCCTTCGCCGAATTCTTCCCGGACGATCTGAACAATATCGTCTGCATGGCTGTCTGTTTTGGCAAAAATCAGCGTTTTGGGGACTTCTTTCCGGTAGGGGAACAACGTAGTATGGAGTGCTTCTTTGAAGGTGCGAATCACAGCACGGATCTGGCTTGGATTTACGACATCCTTATCCAACTTGGACTGTGTGTAGAACACATCCTCGTCCGTCTGCTCCCAGCGTTTTGCGCGCGTCAGGCGGTTACGCCGCTCGATCAACTGCTTCAGGATGGTTGCACCATTTTTCGTCACATCGGTTTCAATCAGGTAAATGTCCTCGCCAACGTTAACGCCGTCCAGAACGGCCTGCTCTCGCGTATATTCGCTGACAAAATTTTCATTGAAGTAGCCGATGGTTCGCTTATCCGGCGTAGCGGTCAGGCCGATGATAAACGCATCAAAATAGGAAAGCACTTGACTCCATACATTGTAAATAGAACGATGGCATTCATCTACAATGATACAGTCAAAGAACTCCGGCGGAATTTTGGCATTGTAGACGACCTCTTTTGGTGCTTTGCTTTCGGCGGTGACATATTCCGCAAAGGGAATCTCTTCTGCCTGTTCGTCCAGTTCTTCCCCTTTTAGAATGGAATACATCCGCTGGATCGTACTGATGCAGACCTGTACATCCCCGGAAATATAAGAGTTTTTTAACCGGCGTACACCATACAATTCCGAAAAGCTGCGAGGATCGTCATTGGGCTTGTAGGCCATGAACTCGCGCTCGGCCTGTTCACCAAGGCTGCGGGTATCTACCAGAAAAAGGATGCGATTCATTCTGCCGTATTTCAACAGCCGATAGGCGGCAGTAATGGCTGTAAAGGTCTTGCCTGCGCCGGTTGCCATCTGCACAAGAGCACGCGGCCGATTTTCTGAAAACGAAGTGTCCAGACCATGAATTGCACTGATTTGACATTTGCGGAAGCCCGATTCCTCCAGCTGCGGGATACGCTTCAGATTGTTGCGCACAGTATCCGGTTCAGCAAGCCAGCGTTTCAACGTCTCCGGGCGGTGGAACGAGAATACCTTGCGCGAACGATATTTAAGATCTGCGTAATCGGTAAAACGCACCAATTCGCCAGTGGCTTCGTAGGCAAACCGAACCTTGTACTCCCGCTTTACCCATTTGAACTGGCTATTTGCATAGCGGCTGGACTGCGTTTCCACGTCTGTCAGCGCTTGACCTTCTTCGTCCTTCTTTGCCTCTACAACACCAACTGGCGCTCCCTCAATGAAAAGTGCATAATCCACCGGACCGGTATTAGTAGGGAACTCGCGCACTGCAACACCGGAAGCAACCGTCAGATTTAGTTGTTTCAGATCCTGAATTGTCCAGCCACTTTGCCGCAATCTGTTATCGATTTGTTCCCGCGCTCTTGCTTCCGGAGTCATAACGATGCACCTGCCTTTGCTATCTTAGAGCAAACTGTTGATACCTCTATTTTATAAGATGCAACACAATATTACAAGTGTTTCCTTTTTATAAATTTCAAGGCGATATACTTCATGAGAATTTTTCAAAGTACTTGAAAATACGTAAAATTCATGGTATAAATTATACGAAACAATTGCTGCTTAGTATCTGCTGCTCAACAATATCTAAATGGGAGGTGCCTGCCATGACCGCCGTAATCTACGCCCGCTATTCCAGCGATAACCAGCGTGAGGAATCCATCGAAGGCCAGATTCGTGAATGTACGGCCTACGCCGAAAAGAACGGCATCACCGTGGTCAAGCACTACATTGACCGCGCCCTTTCCGCCAAAACCGATAACCGCCCGGATTTCCAGCAGATGATCAAGGACAGCGAAAAGCGGTTGTTTGACATCGTGCTGGTCTGGAAACTCGACCGCTTTGCCCGCAACCGCTATGATTCGGCCCACTATGAGTACCAGTTGGAGCGGAATCATGTCAAGCTGGTGTCTGCCACGGAGCCTATCTCTGACAGCCCTGCGGGTATCATGGTCAAGAGTATGCTCACCGGCATGGCTGAATACTACTCGGCAGAACTTTCTGAAAAAGTTGTGCGCGGCATGACCGAGAATGTTCTGAAGGGGAAGTACAACGGCGGCACGATTCCCATTGGCTTCAAGGTGGACGAAGAGAAGTTCTTTCAAATCGACCCGCTGAAAGCTCCCTTTGTGGTAGAAGCCTTTCAGCGGTACAACGATGGCGCGACCATGAAGGAGCTGATGAACTGGCTGAACGACAGCGGTGTGACTACCAACCGCAACCAGAAGTTCACCTACAACAGTGTTCAGACGCTGTTGACGAACAAACGGTACATCGGAGAAAACCACTTCAAGGACATTGTGATGCCCGACAGCATCCCGGCCATCGTGGACAAGGACTTGTTTGAAGAAGTGCAGCAAAAAATCAAGAAGAACAGCCGCGCTCCTGCCCGTCACAAGGCCGAGGACGATTACTTGCTCACCACCAAGCTGTTCTGCGGAATGTGCGGCGCGATGATGTTCGGCGAGTGCGGTACGGGTAGAAACAAGGTCGTTCATCATTATTATAAGTGCGCCACCGCGAAGCGTTTCAAGACCTGCAAGAAAAAGACCGTCCGTAAAGAGTGGCTGGAAGATTTGGTCATAGCTGAAACCATGAAGCTGATTCAGGACGATGCCGTGATTGATGCCATCGTTGCAGAAGTCATGGAGTTGCAGGATCAGGAAAACACCACGCTCCCTTTGCTGGAAAAGCAGATGCGCGAGGTAGAGAACGGCATTGAAAATATGCTGAACGCCATCCAAGCGGGTGTGCTGACCAATTCCACCAAGTCGCGTTTGGAAAAGCTGGAAGCCCAGCAGAAAGAACTTGAGGTTCGGATTGCCGAAGAAAAAATCGCTCGGCCACGGTTAAGCGAAAATCAGGTTCGGTTCTGGCTGACCCGGTTCCGCAAACTCGACCCGAACGTGAAAAGCCACCGGGAAACGCTTATCAATACGTTCGTGAACGCGGTTTATCTCTATGATGAAAAAGTTTTGATTACATTCAACTACAAAGACGGCACAAAAACCATCACTTTCGATGAAATTGCCGCCAAAGATGCCCCAGAGGGCAATGGTTCGGATTTGGGTTGCTTCGCTCCACCAAGAACTCCGGTATCCAATGGGTACCGGAGTTTCTGTTTTACCTGCCTTGAAAAAGGGGCTGCAAGGGTGGATTCGAACAGCATCGACCCGCCGAATAGTCCGGCGGGTAAAAAAGCCCCTGTGCAACAGCGACGACCGCTGCCAGCGGCAGAAACAGGGAGGAGCTGTTGGGGCTGCGGCCAGCAGGATGCGCGTGCCGCCCAAGGCACGATGCAGCCGCTGGGAGCCGCGATCCGGGTTCCTTTAATCCACCCGCGCCCACCAAAAAACCGCAACGTATCAAAATACGCTGCGGTTTTGTTTTACGATACTTTTTTCTGCTGTTTCTGCTTCGTCCTCCCATCAGAGCAGCTGTGCTAGAATACTGTTTTGCACAATAAGCCCGGCGGGGGTCAGGGCGAGGATGCGGCCATCGAAGGTGGCGTACCCGGCGCGGACACAGTTTTGCACAAAGGCCAGTTGCGCGGTGGAAAACTGCTTGCCGTACAGGGTTTTGTAGGCATCAAGATCGAGCCCCTTGCGCAGCCGCAGCTGCAAGATCAGGTAGTCCTCTGCACCGCAGCTGCCGTCCATGATGGGTGCGGCGGCATCCTGCAGAAAGGCGGCGGTGTCCGGCGCGTAGCAGAACCGCTTGCCGCCCATGCAGGAATGCGCCGCAGGGCCAAGGCCCAGATAGTCGCCGCAGTCCCAGTAGATGAGGTTGTGACGGCCTTCATAGCCCGGCTTTGCAAAGTTGGAGATCTCGTACTGGCGGTAGCCGTGGTGCTCCAGCTGCTCTACGGCATAAAGGTAGAAATCAGCGGCTTCATCGCCGGTGGGCAGACCCTCCGGCGGGTGCTTGCCGAAGGCAGAGTCCGGCTCGATCTTTAAAAGGTAAGCCGAGATGTGGGTGGCACCGCCTTTTTCGATCAGCTCCAGTGTCTCGTCAAATTCGGCCTGCGTATAATGGGGCAGCGCCAGCATGATGTCGCCGCTGATGTTCTCGAACCCGGCGCGCCGGGCAGCGGCAAAGGCTGCCCGCGCCTGCTTGGCGCTGTGGGGACGGCCAAGGGTGCGCAGCTGGGTGTCCCGGGCGGACTGCACCCCGAAGGAGATGCGGTTCACCCCTGCCGCCCGGAAGCCCCGCAGGCTCTCCTCGGTGACGGTCTCGGGGTTTGCCTCCAAGGTGATCTCAGCACCGGGCATGGGGTCTGCTGCCCGGATGAGCCGTTCTGCCTGCGCCGGGGTGAGCAGGCTGGGCGTGCCGCCGCCGAAATAGAGGGTGTCCGGCCGCAGGGGCGCGTCCGGCGCAAAGCGGTGCAGCTCCCGCAGCAGCGCATCCACATAGGCGTCCGGTACGCCCCGCTCTCCGGGGCGGGAATAAAAATCGCAGTACCGACATTTGGAAAAACAGTAGGGAATATGCAGATAAAGTCCAAGGGACATACAATATCACAGCCTTTTTCATGAAACGTTCATTTCTATGCAGTATACTATATTCCGTAGACCGGAGCAAGAGAGAAATGCTCCGCAGAATAGACTGGAGGAACCCAGATGAGTTATAACAATTACAACCGTGGCTATGCAGAGCCTACAATGACCTCGGCTGATTATATGACCCGCACCTACCGCTGGATGGCGCTGGGACTGCTGATCACCTTTGCAGCGGCCTTTGTCACCGCCACCACCCCGCTGTTTTATGTGGTCAATTCGCTGTACCTGCTGTTCACCATTGCCGAGCTGGCGCTGGTGTTCGTGCTGAGCGCTCGGGTGCAGAATATGTCCGTGGGCGCGGCAAGAGGGGTGTTCTTAGGCTACGCCCTGCTCAACGGCATGGTGCTGAGCTACTATTTCCTTGCCTTTGATCTGGGCACACTGGTGCTGGCTTTCCTTGCCACCTCGCTGTACTTCGGTCTGATGGCAGTTTACGGCACCACCACCCACAAAGATCTGTCCGGCTGGGGCCCCAAATTGATGATGGCACTGTTTGCGCTGATTATCACCGGCTTCGTCGGTGTGCTGTTCGGCATGGGCTTTATGGGCACGGTGCTGTACTCCGGCATCGGTCTGGTGGTGTTCATGCTGCTGACCGCCTACGACACCCAGAAGCTGAGCCAGATGTACTCCTACTACGCAGGGGACAGCGAGCTGGCGGAAAAGGCTTCCATCTACGGCGCACTGACGCTGTATCTGGACTTCATCAACATCTTCCTGTATGTGGTGCGTCTGCTGGGTCTCAACAGCCGCCGCCGCGATTAAGCGTATAGCGCTGCAACATCATTGATAAGCTGGAAATCGGTCAGGCCTGCGGGTCTGACCGATTTTTTTGCGTAAAAAAGGGATAACGGAGCATCCCCGGATGCTTCGTTATCCCTAAAATTTTAGTTCGATGCTCAAAGCATCTTTACAGCCAGCGCCTCGGTGGTGCGCTCCTGCGCTTCGGTGCTGCCGGGCTTATCGTCCAGAATGTACCGCAGCACCAGCACTTCGGCTACATACAGCACCGCCACCTTGATGGGGATGCTGCCGGAATCCAGCGGGCTTTCCTGTGCGCCGCACAGCAGCACGATGTCTGCCAGCTTTGCGCCGGGGGAGTCCTCGTAGTGGGTGATCAGGATGATCTTTGCGCCGTTGGCCTTGGCGGTGCGCAGGGTCTCCATCAGGTCGCGGGTAGCACCGGAGTAAGAGACGAACAGCACCACGTCCTGCTCGGTCATCAGGCTGGCCGCCATGACCTGCATGTGGCTGTCGGCGGTGGCACGGAACTTGTTGGTGATGCAGGCGAACCGGGCGCAGATCTCGTTGGCGGCGGCCATGCTGCCGCCCTGTCCCATGCAGAACACCTGCCGGGCGCTGTGCAGCAGCGCCACAGCCTGATCCACCGCCTGCGGTGAAAGGGCATTCTGGGCGCCGTTGATGGCGGTCATGAACAGCGCCGAGGCGTGCTCGCACAAAGTAGCGGTGTCGGCGTCCGGGGCGGGCTCCTGCTGGTTTACCAGCACACCGGTGGCGTTGGCCTGCGCCAGCGCAATACGCATTTCGTGGTAGCCCTCAAAGCCCAGCGCCCGGCAGAACCGGAACACCGTGGCCTCGGCCACCTGACACTCTCTGGCCAGCGATGATATGGACAGATACTGTGCCTCCGCAGCGTGCTGCACCAGATATTCGGCCACCGTGCGGCCGGATTTTGTCAGGTCGCCCTGATGCTGCTGCAGCAGCTCCCAAAAATTTGTAGACATTCTTCCCTCTCCTGACTTAGGCTGCCGGCGGGTGCCGGTGCCGTGTTCGTGCTTACCTTCTTATATAAAAGTATAAGAGAAACCGCGCCGCTGTGCAAGAGGCGTAATGAACACATTTTACCCGCCAGTTCTGTGCAGAGGGCACAGTTTTGAAGGAAAAAACGGCCCAAATGGTGAAAATGCTTTTCATTTTTACAATTTCAAAGCTGAAAGTGATTTTCAGAACAGCCGGGGAAAGTGTACCATTTTGTAACTATTTTGACAAGTAAAGTGGATGAAAATATTGTGTTTTTTCTGATATCCCACAATTTTGTGCAGACTGCCGGGTTTGAAAATGAAAATTTATGAAAAGAACGAATAGACAAAATGAAAATAATTTTCTATAATTAGGCTACAAACAACGGCTGCGGACACGAGCAGCCGCTACGAGCAAAACGGAGTACGATCCCCCGATGGGTCGAAGAAGATGAACAAGGAGAATCTACCATGAAAAACTGCATTTCCCGCCGTTCCTTCCTGAAGGCTGCCGGTATTCTGGGCGCTGCCGGTGCACTGGCCGCCTGCGGCGGTTCCTCCTCCACCAGCACTGCTGCTTCCTCCACCGCTTCCTCTGCTGCTGCAAGTGCAGCCAGCACCGGCGCAAGCATCAAGCTGTGGACATACCCCATCGGCGGCTGGGGCAATGACGATACCGTCCAGAACCTGATCTCCAGCTTCAACGCAAAGTACCCCGACATCAAGGTGACCGTGGAGTATCTGGACTACACCAACGGCGACGATCAGGTGAACACCGCCATCGAGGGCGGCAGCGCACCCGATCTGGTCATGGAAGGCCCCGAGCGTCTGGTGGCCAACTGGGGTGCCAAGGGCGTGATGGCTCCGCTGAACGACCTGTGGACCGACGATGCCAAGAAGGACATCTACGAGTCTGTGGAGTCTGCCTGCCGCAACGACAAGGGCGACTACTACGAGTACCCCCTGTGCATGACCGCACACTGCATGGCCGTGAACATGACCAAGGTCAAGGAAGTGGGCGCGGACAAGTACATTGATACCGACAAGCATACTTGGAGCACCGAGGGCTTCCTGAACACTGTGGACGCACTGTACAAGGGCGGCTACGAGAACGTGGCAGCCATCTACTGCAGCGGTCAGGGCGGCGACCAGGGCACCCGCGCCATCATCAACAATATGTACGGCGGCACCTTTACCGATGCAGCCCACACCAAGTACACCGCCGACTCTGCCGAGAACATCAAGGCCATTCAGACTCTGTACGATGCAAAGGGCGTCAACTTCGATCCCTCCATCAACGGCGGCGAGGAGATCACCCTGTTCCGCAACGGCACCCTGCAGATGGCATTCTGCTGGAACATTGCACAGCAGCTGAACGCTGACACCGCTGCCGCAGGCCAGACCATCAGCGGCGATGAGATCTTCCCCATGGCATTCCCCACCGAAAGCGGCGACCCGAAGCTGTGCGGCGGCATCTGGGGCTTCGGCATCTTTGATAACGGCGATGAGGCCAAGATCAAGGCTGCAAAGACCTTTATCGAGTTCATCGCTGCCGACCCCTCTCAGGTCAAGGACAGCGTGCTGGCTTCCACCTACTTCCCCGTCCGCACCAGCGTGGGCGACATCTACGCCGGCAACGAGGTCATGAGCGAGTACAGCAAGTTCATGGGCTATCTGGGCGACTATTACCAGATCACCCCGGGCTGGACCACTGCCCGTACCGAGTGGTGGAACATGCTGCAGCGTGTGGGCTCCGGCGAGGCCGTCGAGACTGCCGTCAAGACCTTCGTGGACAACGCAAACGCAGCCGCTGCTGCCGAGGCATAAGCGCTACTTTTTCTGAACTGCATCACAGCTGAACCGCAAGGCCCCTTCCTCCGGGTGAGGGAGGGGCCCTTTTACGGAAAAAACACTCTCAAACGAAAGGTCTGGTGATCCTCTTGGCTGCAAAGACGGCAATGAAAGAGCCCAAACGCAGCAGTGCGCTGGTACGGCGCGAAACCTTCGCCTCCTACTGCTTCCTGCTGCCCAGCCTGATCTTCTTTCTGGGCTTCGTCATCTACCCCATGATCCTCTGCGTGGTGACCAGCTTCTTTGACTCCACCATGAACCGCGCGGATATCTTTGTGGGAATGGCAAACTACAAGACCCTGTTTGCCGACCCCATCTTCCTTGGTGCATTAAAGAACACCTTCGTCATCGTTATCGTGTCGGTGCCCATCACCTGCATCTTCTCGCTGTGGGTGTCCTCCGCCATCGTAGACCTGCCGGAGTGGGCCACCAGCCTTTTCCGCTGCGTGTTCTACCTGCCCGTGGTCACCGGCTCTGTCGCCGTTACCGTGGTGTGGAAGTGGATGTACAACAACTACTACGGCATCTTCAACTATCTGGGCAAGAGCCTGGGCCTCATCGACAAGAACATCAACTGGCTGGGTGACGAGCGATTTGCACTGGGCTGTATCATCCTGATTTTGCTCACTACCTCCGTGGGTCAGCCCATCGTGCTGTATGTTTCGGCACTGGGCAACGTGGATCAGTCCATCGTGGAAGCCGCCGAAGTGGACGGCGCAAACGATTTCCAGTGCTTCTGGAAGATCAAGTGGCCCGCCATCATGCCCACCACCCTGTACATTCTGGTCATCACCACCATCAACTCCTTCCAGTGCTTTGCACTGATCCAGCTGCTGACCTCCGGCGGCCCCAACCACAAGACCGATACCATTATGTACTACATCTACTACACCGCCTTCAAGCAGTACAAGTACGGCTACGGCAACGCCATGGGCGTGGTGCTGGCGGTGATCATCGCCATTCTGTCTGCTGTCCAGTTCAAGCTGGGCAACAAGGATAATTAAGGAGGTGCGGAACAATGCGTGCAACTGCTGCAAAAAAGCAAAAACCGTTGGAGCGCCATCCCAGTAAACTGAAAAAGATGAGCGCCTACGCCATTCTGGCGATCATCCTCATCAGCATTATGGCGGTGCTGTTCGCCTTCCCGCTGTACTGGATCATCACCGGCTCTTTCAAGACCGGTGCCGCCATCAACGCGACCACCCCGGAGTGGTGGCCCAGCCAGTGGGTGCTGACCAACTACCAGAAACTGTTTGCCGGCAAGCGTGCCCCGCTGTGGCAGCTGGCCGTGCCCTTCGGCTCCAAGTTCAGCGCCAACGGCGAGCCCGTCTACTTCTCGGTAGGCCCCATGGCTCCCGCTGCCATCCGTTGGATGATCAACACCGTGTTTATGGCCGTTATGTCCATGATCCTTACCTGCCTGACCGCCGCCATGGCCGGTTATGCGCTGGCCAAAAAGCGCTTTGTGGGCCGCAAGCTGCTGTTCACCCTCATCGTCTGCGCCATGGCACTGCCCAAGCAGGTCATCCTGATCCCCCTGCTGCGCGAGATGAGCGCACTGAACCTGTACAATACCATCTGGGCGGTCATCTTCCCCATCGTGGGCTGGCCGTTCGGCGTGTTCCTGATGAAGCAGTTCAGTGAGGGCATCCCCACCGAAATGTTGGAGGCTGCCCGCATCGATGGCGCCAGCGAGGCCCGCACCTTTGTCAAGATCGTGCTGCCCATGGTCAAGCCCGGCATCGGCGCACTGGCTATCTTCACCTTCATCAACAGCTGGAACGACTACTTCATGCAGTTGATCATGCTGTCCAGCACCAGCAACCTGACCATCTCGCTGGGCATTGCAAAGCTGCAGGCAGAGAACAGCACCGACTTCGGCCTGATCATGGCCGGTGCCGCACTGGCCGCAGTGCCGATCATCATCATCTTCCTCATCTTCCAGAAGTACTTCACCAAGGGCATCGCAATGGGTGCGGTTAAAGGCTAAAAATTACAGAAAGAAGGGCTTGAAACATGAAAGATATCAAAAAATATCAGGGTGTCATCCCTGCCTTTTACGCCTGCTATGACGCAGAGGGCAACATTTCGGTGGAGGGGGTCAAGGCGCTGACCCGTCACCTGATCGCCAAGGGCGTCAAGGGCGTGTATGTGGGCGGCTCCTCCGGCGAGTGCATCTACCAGCACGTCGAGGAGCGCAAGACGGTGCTGGAAGCCGTGATGAGCGAAGCCAAGGGCAAGCTGACCGTGATTGCCCACGTTGGCTGTAACAACACCGCCGACAGCATGGAGCTGGCACGCCACGCCGAGAGCGTGGGCGTGGACGCCATTGCCTCCATCCCGCCCATCTACTTCCACCTGCCGGAGTACGCCATTGCCAAGTACTGGAACGATATGTCCGCAGCAGCACCCAACACCGAGTTCGTCATCTACAACATCCCGCAGCTGGCAGGCACGGCGCTGACCATGAGCCTGCTGAACGAGATGCTGAAGAATCCCAACGTGGTAGCCGTGAAGAACAGCTCCATGTCTACGCAGGACATCCAGATGTTCAAGGATGCCGGTATCGCCGCCCGCGGCGAGGGCAACTTTGTGGTGTTCAATGGCCCGGACGAGCAGTTTGTTTCCGGCCGCGTCATCGGTGCAGACGGCGGCATCGGCGGCACCTACGCCGTGATGCCGGAGCTGTATCTGGCCATGAATGCCCATCTGGAAAAGGGCGAGATCGCAAAGGCCCGCGCCATCCAGTACGAGGCCAACCGCATTATCTACAAGATGTGCTCTGCCCACGGCAATCTGTATGCCGTGCAAAAGGAGATTTTGCGCCGGATGTACGGGCTGGAACTGGGCAGCGTGCGCGCCCCGATGCCCGGTCTGATCCCCGAGGATGAAGCCGTTGTGGCTGAGGCACAGGCCATGATCGAAGCCGCCATCGCAAAGCTGTAACAAAATAAAAGCGCCCCTCTCCGTCTCTTTTTCAGAGGGGAGGCGGGCGCTTCTTTTATTGGAGGAAACGCAAATGATCTGCGATACCCTGCAGCATCTTGGCCGGTACAGGGGACTGCACCCCAACTTGGATACCGCCATTGACTATCTGCTGACCCACGACCTTACCGCCCTGCCGCTGGGGCGCACCGAGGTGGATGGGGACAAGGTGTTCATCAACCTGATGGACGCCACCTTGCACCCGGATGCGGGCTACCACCCGGAGTACCATAAGCTTTATGCTGATTTACAGGTAGACCTTACCGGCAGCGAGGGCTGGGGCTACACCAATCTGCCCGGCGCGGAGATCGGGGAATTTACCGGGGACTGCGGCTTTCAGGACAGTGCCAGTGTAGTGACCGGTGCACTGGGCGAAGGACGCTTTGTGCTGTTCTTCCCGGAGGAACTGCATAAACCCGGCCTTGTACAGCACGGCTGCGTCAGCGTGCGCAAGGCGGTCGTCAAGATCGGAATGGAGGAGTAAGACCATGGATAAGGAAAAGCTGTTTGCACAGATCAAGGGTGGGCTCATAGTGTCCTGTCAGGCATTGGAGCACGAGCCCCTGTACACCAAGGAGGGCGGCGTGATGCCCCTGATGGCCAAGGCTGCCGCTATGAGCGGCGCTGTGGGCATCCGTGCCAACACCGTGCGGGACATTACCCAGATCAAGCAGGTGGTGGACCTGCCGGTCATCGGCATCATCAAAAAGGACTACCCCGGCACGCCCATGTACATTACCGTCACCATGAAGGAAGTGGACGAGCTGGTGGCCTGCGGCGTGGATATCCTTGCCGTGCAGGGCACCGGTGCGCTGCGCCCGGACGGCTCCACCTCGGCACAGTTCATCCGCGCCATCAAGGCAAAGTACCCCGAACAGCTGGTGATGGCTGATTGCGATAACTTTGAAAACGCCATGCTCTGCGCCGAAGCAGGTGCCGACTTTGTGGGCACCACCATGCGCGGCTACACTCCCGAGACCACCGGCATTGATGATATCGACTTTGACTTCATCCGCAAGCTGGCCGCAGAGTGCCCGGCAAAGATCATCGCCGAGGGTCATATCCACTACCCGGAGCAGGCGGTCAAGGCGCTGGAAGCCGGTGCCTTTGCGCTGGTGGTGGGCGGTGCCATTACCCGCCCGGCAGAGATCACCGCACGCTTTACCGGTGCCATCAACGCCGCAAAGAAATAACACAGGGGAGTGCCTGCTATGAAACACTATCTTGGTATCGACATCGGCGGCACCGCCGTCAAGCTGGGCATCGTGGACGAAGCCGGTGCAGTGCTGGCGAAAGCCGAAGAGAGCGTAAGCTTTGACGGCTACCGCACCCCTATCCTGACCACGGTGCTGAAGGCTGCACAAGCTTTCCTTGCCGCGCAGAGCGTCCCGGCGGAAAGCCTTGCGGGCATCGGCGTTTCTGCCACCGGGCAGATCGACAGCCGCAAGGGCATCGTGGCGGGCACCTGCGGCAACCTGCCCAACTACATCGGCGCACCCATCAAGGCGGAGCTGGAAAAGACCTTTGGTCTGCCGGTCACGGTAGCCAACGACGCCAACTGTATGACGCTGGGCGAGGTGTGGGTCGGCGGTGCACAGGGCTATACGGACGTCATCGGCGTGACGCTGGGCACCGGCGTGGGCGGAGGCATCCTGACCGGCGGCCGTCTGCTGGAAGGTGTGCGGGGTCTGGGCGGCGAGCTGGGACACTACCGCACCCACGCGCTGGACGGCGTGGACTGCACCTGCGGCGCAAAGGGCTGCTGGGAGCGCTACGCTGCCACCACTGCTCTGGTGCGCGCCGCACAGGAGGAAAATCCGGCATGGAAGGATGGCCGCGCTATCTTTGCCGCCGCAGAAGCGGGCAACGAGACCGTGCTGGCGCTGCTGGACGCATGGACGGACGAGATCGCGCAGGGGCTTGCAGGCATGGTGCATATCTTCAACCCGCAGCTGATCCTGATCGGCGGCGGCGTGTCCGCCCAGCAGAAGCTGCTCATCGAGCCTATCGCTGAAAAGGTGAAAGCATCCGTCATGCCCGCCTTTGCCGAAGGGCTGGAAATTCGTGCCGCACAGCTGCACAACGATGCCGGGATGGTGGGCGCTGTGTACTACTTCCGGCAGACGATGGAAAAGGAGTGATTTGGTTATGAAAAAGCATATTCTCTGTCTGGGTGATTCCAACACCCACGGCTACTGCGCCGACCCCAACGACTGCGCCGACCACGGCATCCGCTTCAACGAGGACGAGCGCTGGACCTGCCGCCTGCAAAAGGCGCTGGGCGAGGAGTATCTGGTCACCGAGGAAGGTCTTTCCGGCCGCACCACCGTGTTCGTGGACCCGCTGCATGAGTCTATGGATGCGCTGAGCGTGGCTTACGCCCTGCTCAAGAGCCACGAGGTCATCGACCTGCTCATCATCATGCTGGGCACGAATGACGTCAAGGAGCGCTTTGGCGCAAACGCCGCCTGCATCGGCGCGGGCATGGAGCGGCTGCTGCTCAAGGTGAAAAGCGTGGACTGCTGGGGCGGCAAGGCACCTAACATTCTGGTGGTGGCACCGCCCTGCATCAAGGACGGCTTCCACGATGCCGTCATGGGCGCAGGCTGCGTGGAAAAATCCCGCGGGGTCGCCGAGCAGCTGCGCATCGTAGCCGAGCGGCAGGGCGTGCACTTTATGGACGCCGCCGAGTGCGAGTTCAACGAGGTGGACTTTATGCACCTGACTTGCAAGGGTCACGCCCGGCTGGCAGAGCTGCTGACCGCAGAGGTGCCAAAGCTGGTCTGAGTGTGTTAAAAGAAAATGGACGGAGAAACGTCAAAGACGCTCCTCCGTCCATTTTTGTGCAGTGATGTGAGATGATATCAGAGGTTATGTGGCGCTTTTAGCCTGTTTGAGGATACGGATCACCTTGTATTTGGGTACATACTTTTCCGGGGCGAAATCCTCTTCCAGATAGCCCTGCTCGACACACCAGCGGGCGGCGGCAGCGGCATCGGTGGCTTGTGCAATGGTGGGCTGGGGGCAGCCTGCGTTCTGCCACAGCAGCTCAGCCAGCTGGCCCTGAGTCTTGGGGATGGCTGCATCTGCGGGCAGCAGGTTCTTCAGGATGGCGCGGGTAGTGATCTCGTAGCCGCCCCAGACTGCTGCGCCGCCAATGGCGACTGCTGCAATAGCACCGGCGGCGGACTCTGCGGGTGCTTCGGGCTCTTCAGGTTCGGGCTTCGGCTGAGGAGTATCAACACCGAAATCCTCGTCCAGCGGCTGATCTGGATCGGGTCGGGTCGCCGGAGTAGCGGACCACTGTGCTGTCAGTCTGACAGCACCCCGGGGCATGATGAATGCGATCTCCTCAGTACCCTGCTCCGTATCAGAGCCAAGCGTGCCGACCGTTACGCCAAAGTCCGCGCTGGTGCCTTCTTCCACTTTCCAGTGATGGAATTGCATGTTTTCAGCAGGTGCATCAGCCTTGATCGTGACTTTTTCGCCCGCCTTTACACGCACAAAGCTGTCCTGCGTGCCATTGATTGTACCGCCTTCCACGATGACCGGCAGACTCATTGCGATGGCGGGAATACTGTAGACAGCACTCAGTTCCACAGGCTTGTCAGACATGGTGAACGTAAAAGTTTCGTTTTTGATCTTTGCCCCGCTGGCATCCAGCAGATAATTGTTTTCTGCGTCCACCGTAACATTCAGGCTATTGCCGTCCGCATCGATGATTGCAGTAAGGCTGCCCTTTTTGAGCTTCCAGCCTACGAGCTTGGAAAAGCTTGCGTTGCTGTCGTGACCGGTCACGGTAACGGATGCACCCTCCAGTGCATACACCGTCTCACCGGTGGTATTGTCCGTTTGGGCAGTACCGTTGCTCACCTTGACAGCAGCCTTGTAGACAGCGGTCAGCTTGACGGCTGCATTCGGCATGGTGAAGCTCAGAGGGCTGACCTTCAGCTCCTCTTCGGTCTTGCCGATATTGCCGCCAGATACCTCCCAGTGGTCAAACTGGTAATCCTCGGGGCTGCCTGCGGTCACGGTAACGGCTGCGCCCGGGCGGGCAAAGTCTGCATTGCTGTTACCGTTCACTTTGGCAGTACCGCCGGACACCTCAAGCTTGTTGCTGTGGTGTGCGGTCAGTTCTACATTGCCTGTAGGCATGATGAACGAAAATTCCTTCTGCGCCAGTTTTTCGGCAGAGATCGTAAAGCCTGCGGGAGCATTTACTACTTCCCAGCCGTCAAATTTTCGCTCGTCAGTTTCATCAATCTGGGCGGTGACGGTCACTTTTTGACCGTTGAAGGCCATTTGCACTTCGCTTCCGCCCGCTTTTGCGATTCCATTGTTTACGGTAATTGCGGAAAACGTCTTTTCCTCAATATGCAGATAGCTGTAGGGTGCATCGGACGGGATGGGTGTAATGCTTCCGTCGATGGCTTCTGTCTCCGCATCCTCGCTGGTGTAGTAGACGTAGTCTGCACCATCCGTGCGCTGGTAGGTGAAGTTCTTGGCAATTCTATTGCCGCTTTCTGCATTACCGCGGATGGTAACAGGACCGTTGCAGGTAATATCGGCGATGCCCTTCCGTCCGCCGATGACCTGATTATACTGGGGCGCATTGATCTCTACTGCACTGGCATTCCGAATGATCAGAGTGCCCTCGTCTGCCTGAGAACGGGCACCTATGGCATAGGTGCCAAAATTACCAGACGCATTGATCGTTACTTTTCCGGTGCAGTCAATCTCTGCCTTATTGCCAATCGCGGAGTAGTTATCGCTGGAGATTGTTACGTTATCTGCATCATTAATATAGATTGTAGCCAGAGGACTGTACGCTCCGCCGTTCAGTTCAATATTCGTGCCCGGCGCAGTTACACGCAGAATACCTGAGAGCTGTACATTATCTGAGCATAATGCACCGTTTTCATATCTGAGTTTACCGGCATTCAAGGTTCCTGCAAGGACATCGTCCTTGTTAGCATCTGTGACCTCTACGCCATTAACTGTGATGCCGTTGCCGTTTTCCGCATCCAGCACACTGACCGCACGGTTGCCGCTGATGTTCAACTGCATCAGTGCATCAGTGCTCTCAGCCAGAGCCGGGGCTGAGAGGGTGAACATCATGCATCCGGTTAGCGCTGCCGATACTGCACGTCGGATAAGTTTGCCTTGTTTCATGGTACAACCTCCTTTTTCCCCTCGTATTATTTACAGGGGGGGGGTATGTATTACGGTACTTCCATTATATTACATTTTATCGTATTTTGGAAGGGAAATGGCGCAAAATGCCCAAAAAGAGCACGAATTATCGAAAGTATCACTCTTTGATCGGCTCTGCCCCTGCCGTTCTTCCGCTCTGCGTGCTTTTTTGCCCCAGCACCGCCTTTTTTGTTGACAAGGCACCGGCTTGCTATTATAATAGTGTAGTCAAAATGGCATTCCTGTGCGGCTTTGTGGCTGCGCGAAAGAAATACAGCTAATAACAAGGAGAGATTCTCAAATGGCACAAGAGATCAAGATGTCCGCTGCCGGTCTGAAGGCAATGCAGGAGGAGCTGGAATACCTCAAAACCGTCCGCCGCAAGGAGCTGGCTGAAGAGATCAAGGAAGCCCGCAGCCACGGCGACCTGTCTGAGAACAGCGAGTACGACGAGGCCAAGAATACGCAGGGTCTGGTGGAGAACCGCATCACCGAACTGGAGCAGACCATCAAGAACGCAGTTATAATCGACGAGAGCGAGCTGAGCGTGGATAACGTCTCCGTGGGTACTCACGTCACCATCCGCGAGACCGGCGAGGACGAAGCCGAGGAATACGATATCGTGGGTCGCACCGAGGCTGACGCCTTCAACGGCAAGATCAGCGATGAGAGCCCCGTAGGCCACGCCCTGATGGGCAAGGCTGTGGGCGATAAGGCCGAAGTGCTGCTGCCCACCGGCCAGACCGTGGTGTACACCGTGCTGGCCATCACCCATTCTGCAAACTAAGTAGGAGTAACCATGGAAGAGCAAAAGAGAAACCCCGCTGCGGGTCTGTCCGAGAGCGAGCAGGTACAGGTGCGCCGCCAGAAGCTGGCCGACCTGCAGGCCGCCGGCAACGACCCCTTTACCCTGACCAAGTTCCCGCAGGACGCTTATTCTGCTGACCTGAAGGAAGAATTTAAGGAACTGCCCAACGAGACCGACAGCGGCAAGCTGGTGGCACTGGCAGGTCGTATGATGTCCAAGCGCGTCATGGGCAAGGCCAGCTTTGCCCATCTGCGCGACGACAAGGGCGATATCCAGCTTTATGTCCGCCGCGACGAGCTGGGTGACGAGGCCTACGCCGCCTTTAAAAAGCTGGACGTGGGCGACATTATCGGCGTGAAGGGCGAGGTGTTCCGCACCAAGACCGGCGAGCTGAGCGTGCGCGCCACCGAGCTGACCCTGCTGGCAAAGAGCCTGCGCCCCCTGCCCGAAAAGTTCCACGGCCTGACCGATACCGAGATGCGTTACCGTCAGCGCTATGTGGATCTGATCGCAAACCCGGAGGTGAAGGACACCTTCATCAAGCGCAGCCGCATCCTGAAGGAGATCCGAGCTTATCTGGACGAGAAGGGCTTTTTGGAGGTGGATACCCCCATCCTGACCCCGTTCGAGATCGGCGCTTCTGCACGCCCCTTCTACACCCATCACAACACCCTGAACATGGACATGGTGCTGCGCATCGAGACCGAGCTGTACCTCAAGCGCCTGATCGTGGGCGGCATGGATCGCGTGTACGAGGTGGGCCGCATCTTCCGCAACGAGGGCATGGACCCCAAGCACAACCCGGAGTTCACCACCATTGAGCTGTATCAGGCCTTTACGGATTTCCATGGCATGATGGATCTGGTGGAGGAGCTGTACAAGCGCCTTGCCCTCAAGATCTGCGGCAGTCTGGTCATTCCGTATCAGGGCAAGCAGATCGATATGAGCCACTGGGAGCGCCTGACCATGGTGGAGGCTGTGAAGAAGTATTCCGGTGTGGACTTCAACGACTGGCAGACCGATGCGGACGCCATCGCTGCCGCCAAGGCGCACAACGTGGAACTGCCCGAGGTGCCCACCAAGGGCGCCATTCTGGCCGAGTTCTTCGACGCCTTTGTGGAGGACAAGCTGATCCAGCCCACCTTCATCTACGATTACCCTGTGGAGATCAGCCCGCTGGCCAAGCGCAAGCCGGATGATCCCGCCTTCACCGAGCGCTTCGAGTATTTCATCGACTGCACCGAGTACGGCAACGCCTTCAGCGAGCTGAACGACCCCATCGACCAGAAGGGCCGCTTCGAGCGTCAGGTGGCCGAGCGCAAGGCGCTGGAGCCCGAGTGCAAGGCACAGGTGGACTACGACTACGTCAACGCACTGGAGTACGGTCTGCCCCCCACGGGCGGTCTGGGCTTCGGCGTAGACCGTCTGGTGATGCTGCTCACCGATAGTGCCTCTATCCGTGACGTGCTGCTGTTCCCGACGATGAAGCCGATTGAGCAGTAAATTTCCAATTTGCAATTAGAAAAGCCTGAAACTTCTTGATAAACCGAGAAGTTTCAGGCTTTTTCTTTTGATGGATTTCCAGCGAAAACTACACCATACGCCAATTTTACGCCAAACGATGCAGGATTTTGTGCAGAGCAAAAAGAGCGTTGTTCTAGTTTTGGTGTAAGAATCGGGCGTGTGGTGGATGGATGTAGACCTATAAAGGGCTGCATCAGAAAGTGGATTCATGGATTTGCATACGGACAGCCGGAACTTTCCACCGCAGAAGAAGTAAATGTGAAAAGCATGGAGGCTTTCGTATGAACAAACTGCTTTCCTGCCGCTTCAATATGGACACCAACCGGGTGGAATCTCGGTTCGAAGATGGCACCACTCTTGCCATCGACTGCATCGCCATTGAAGACGAGTATGGCAACACTCCGGCGCAGCGGGCAGAATTGGACTGGCTGCTGTATAATAAGCCGCTGGAGTATGCGCAGATGGTGCTGGGTGGGGAGATTGAGCATTATCTCTCGCTTGGCTGCGAACACGGCAGGCTGGAAGAGCAATGACATAACAAACACAGCCCCGCTTTGGTGAAGAAGAATCCAAAGCGGGGCTGTATTCAATGAAGGAGAAATGAAGGGAATATCAGGTTACAGATTCAGCTCAAACTGTTCCACCGTAACAGTTGCTTTGCCATCGGCAGCAAAGGTGATGCCATCGGCAGACTGGGGGGTGTAGATCCATGCGGTCATGGTCTGCTCGCCATCGTTGGCGAAAACTTCGATGCTGTTTTTATCCAGCAGGATGCGGAGCTTGAGCGCACCGTTCTGGCTGCGCACCTTGCAGCTGCGGCGGTGAACGATGTCGGCACGGGAACCGGCATAGCTGCGATCCAGCGTCAGCTCGGAAGTGTAGGGGTCGTAGGTCAGGCTGGTGTGATGGTCTGCATCGGCGGCCAGCTTCAGGGTGAAGGAGCGGTATTCGCCGGGCTGCACCGTGACGGTCAGGTCGGCCACACGGCCCTTGATGCCTTCCAGAGAAGTTTCGCTTTGCACCGTCACATTTTCGTGGAAGGTGCGCTTACCGTGGACGGCATCCAGCTCCCGCACGGGGGTCTGAATAATGCGTCCGTCCTTGATATGCAGCTCCCGGGGGCAGATGGTCTGCCCGAACCACTTGCAGCCCTGGGGCTTATCCTCGGTGTCCGACCATGTCTGCAGCCATGCGGTCATGATCCGGCGGCCATCCGGGGCAAGGGTGGTCTGGGTGGCGTAGAAGTCGATGCCGCCGTCCATCAGCTGCACATTTTCCTTGGTGAAGGTGTGGGTGGCTTCGTCGTAGTTGCCGATGAAGGCAATCACGTTGTGACCGTTGTGGAACTCGCCCTTGGGCAGCATCTCCATGGGGCCGAGCATCAAGACCTGCTTGCCGTCCAGCGGGAAGAAGTCCGGGCACTCCCACATTTTGCCGTACTGATTGTTGCAGCGTTCCAGCACCGTGACAAAGTGCCAGTCGAAGCCGTCCTTGCTCTGGAACAGTGCCGCTGCGCCGCTGCCGTCCTCGGCTAGGCAGACGGTGACGACAGAGTAGGTGCCGTCGGCCTCACGCCAGATCTTGGGGTCCCGGAAATCAAACTTGCTGAAGCCTTCCGGCAGGTCTTTCTGGGTCAGCACCGGGTTGCAGGCAGGCTTTTCGTAGTTGAGGCCGTCACCGATGGCGATGCTCTGGGTCTGGATGTCCCGCATCTCCCCATTGGGCTGCTTTTCTGCCACCACGCTGGTGTACATCAGCAGCTGCTTGCCGTCATCCATCTCGGTGGCAGAGCCGGAGAAGCAGCCGGGGCCGTTGTCCACCGGGGAATCCGGGGCAAGTGCACAGGGCAGATACTCCCAGTGCAGCAGGTCGGTGCTGACGGCGTGACCCCAGTGCATGGGCGCCCACCGCACATCGTAGGGGTTATACTGATAGAACTGGTGATACTTCCCTTTATAATAAGAGAAACCGTTGGGGTCGTTCAGCCAGCCCACATAGGGGGTCATGTGGTAAGCAGGGCGTTCTTCCGGGGAAATCGCTGCGCCGTGCTCGGCCTCGTAGGCACGGGCTTTTTTCAAAATTTCACTTGGCATCGCGGATGCCTCCTTGCATTACAGAATCAGGCGTTTGCCTTGTAGCGGTCGTATGCGCCCTGGTAAGCTGCCAGCAGCTTATCCATGCCGCAGCTATTGGTCAGGGTGTCCAGATAGGCTGCCCACTCGCTGTCGGAGGGACCGCCGTCCTTCAGCCACAGACCTTCCTGCTCAGAGACTGCGTTCTCAAAATCCGCACGGTAGCGGTCGATGGTGTCCAGCTCCTCGCTGGTGAACACGCAGTCGATGGGGTAGGTGGTGGTGTCGTCCACAAAGGGCATCCAGTAATTCTCGAGGTCGGTCAGACGCTCAATGGCGCGGTCCTCCATGTAGAAGTACTTGTCGTAGTACTCGCTGAGGATCAACTTGGGACCCCAGACCTCGTAGGTGGATTTCAGCTCACCGGCACCCTTGTTGTACTTTGCCTTGGCCTCTTCCTCGGTGATAGATTTCCACTTGCCGTTGGCGTCCTGCTCGGTGAAGAACACGCCAATGGGGCCGTACTGCAGCTGCATCACGGTCTCGCCGTCATACCACTGGTCAAAGAACTTCAGCAGGTTGGCGGGGCTCTGGCACTTGTTGGTCACGTTCAGGTTGCCGCTGTTGGTACCGCCGCCGGTACGCACGGTGACGTTGTGGGTGCCGTCCGGGCCGTCCAGCACGGGCAGGAACACATAGTCCTTGGAGTAATCGCCCATCAGCTCCTCGATGTACCACCAAGTGGAAACGCCCAGATAGCCCTGTGCGCCCTTAGCCAGCAGCTGGTTGGTATCCTGACTGAACATCTCCACGTCCATCAGTCCCTCGGCGTACCAGTCGTGGAAGTAGGTGACCGCCTTGCGGTAGTTGTCCTCGGCGCAGACAAAGCGGCACTTGCCGTCCTTCTGCAGCACCAGATCGTTGCACACATCGTTGGGCCAGTTGGTGAATCCGAAGCCTGCGTAGAAGATGTTCTGACCCCAGCACCACTCGTCAAAGCCAGTGGACATGGGAATGGTGCTGCCGGGAGCGTTGCCGTAGACCTTGGCGGACATATCGTTGTCCTTGAAGGCCTTCAGGGCGGTGTGCAGCTCGTCCAGCGTGGTGGGCACTGCCAGCCCCAGCTCGTCCAGCCAGCGCTTGTTGATCATGGAGAACTGCGGAATGGTGAAGATGCTGTAATCCTCGTCGTCACCGATACCGGCAGTGCCCATCTGCTCGGCAGCGGGCAGACCGTAGATGCAGCCGTCGCTCATGGTGATAGCTGCACGGATGTTGGGGTGCTCGTCCAGGATCTTGGTCAGGTTGGGCATGATCTCGGCGTTGATATAGGGGGTCAGGTCCAGGAAGGTGCCGTCTGCACCGTAGTTGGCGATATCGTAGTTGGAGAAGCCCACACCCATAAAGGCATCCGGCAGCTGGTCGCCTGCAATGCGGATGTTCACCTGCTCGCTGAGGGAGTCGCTCATGGTCTCGTAGTTGAGTTTAACGCCCACGTTATCTGCCAGCTTCTTCAGCACCTCGTTGTCGTTGTAGCCGGGGCTCAGGGCAGACTGACCGCCCACGATGTCAAAGCTGGTCTGGTCGGTGTTGGAGGGGTCCGGTCCAGCAGCCTTTTTGCTGCCGCCGCAGGCAGACAGTGCCACGGCAGAACCGGCAACGGCACAAACCTTCAGGAAATTGCGGCGAGAGATCATCTTTTTCATGGTTGTTCTCCTTTTCTGTAATGTTATATCAGGTTCTTTTCGTTTTCTGGAATGGGCTGCGGTCGTTTAAAACCTCTTGCGGTGCCCTGCATCCGCTTCGACCCTTGGGCGGGTCTCGCGTCTTGCAGACCGCTGCGCCAAAAGTTGCTCCCTGTACTCCCCTTTTTGTCACTTGCGTGACATCTTCCCCCGGAGCGGGGGAAGTCTTTGCTCGCAGGCGGCGGTCGCAATTTTAGCCCTTGACCGCACCTGCCATGAAGCCTTTTTCAAAATACTTCTGTACAAAGGGGTAAACGATCAGCATGGGGGCAGCTGCCACGATGATGGAAGCAAACTTGATCATTTCGGTCAGCTTATTCAGTTCTGCAAAGCCGCCCGCTACCATAGAGGACTGGCTGGCGCTGGTGGAGCTCTTGATCAGGATATTGCGCAGCACCAGCGGCAGCGGAGCCTGATCGGCTCTCAGGTAGATCAGAGCGGTGAACCAGTCGTTCCAGTAGGCCACCATGCTGTACACCACCATAACGGCCATGATGGAACGGCTCAGGGGGATGACCATTTTTACAAAGACGGTCCACTTGGAGGCACCATCGATCTCGGCAGCTTCCAGCAGCTCACGGGGAATGTTGTTCTCAAAGAAGTTGCGGACGATGATGACATTGCCGACCGCCACGACACCGGGCAGGAACAGCGCCCACATACTGCCCAGCAGACCGGTCTGCTTGACGATGAGGTAAGTAGGCACCAGACCGCCGCCGAAATACATGGTGATGACGAAGAACAGGCTGATGTACTTGCGTCCGGGCAGGTCTTTCACGCTCAGCGGGTAAGCCACCAGATAGATCATGACCACCGAATAAATCGTGCCGATGACGGTGTATTTGATGCTGTTGACAAAACCGGAGAACAGCGCGCTGTCTGCAAACACCGCCTGATAGCCCTTCAGGGTGAACTGGCTGGGCAGCAGGAAGGTCTTGCCGGCGTACACATCGTAGGGATCCGAGAAGGATGCCACCAGAACGTAGTACAGCGGGTAAGCCACAATGAGCATGATGGCGGCGCAGATGACCACCAGAACGATGTCGCTGACCTTATCGGACAGACCGCTGGGCTTCTTTTGACGGGATGCTGCAATGTTTTTTGCCATAACGGTTCGCCCCCTTTACACAAAGCTGACGTCTGCCGCCTTCTTGGCGATGCGGTTGACGATGATGAGCAGGATGATGTTGACCACCGTGTTGAACAGACCCACAGCGGTGGAATAGCTGTACTTGGCGTTGATGATGCCCTGTTCGTAGACGTACACGGCAATGATATCGCTGGTGGCCTTGTTCAGCTCGGTCTGCAGCAGCAGCACCTTTTCAAAGCCCACGTTCATCAGGTTGCCTACGCTCATAATGAGCTGCAGCACGATCATGGGTACCAGTTCCGGGATGTCGATGTGCAGAATGCGCTGGAACATGGAAGCGCCGTCGATCTTGGCGGCTTCGTACAGGCTGGTATCCACAGCAGCCAGACAAGCCATATAGATGATGGTGCCCCAGCCGGCTTCCTGCCAGATGCCGGAGGCCACATAAATGGTACGGAATGCGGCGCTCTCCGAGAGGAAGTCCACGCTGGTGCCCAGGATCAGGTTCAGCAGACCGCCGGACGGACTGAGGAAGATCTTGATCATACCACAGATGACCATGGTAGAAATGAAGTGGGGTGCGTACAGCACCGTCTGCACCACCCGCTTGAACTTTGCAAAGCGCAGCTGGTTGATGCACAGGGACAGGATGATGGGGATGGGGAAGCTCCACAGCAGGCTGTACAGGCTCAGCAGCACGGTGTTCTTGATCATGCGCACACAGTTGGGTGCGGTGAAGAACCGTTCAAACCAGTACAGGCCAACCCACTCGCTGCCGGTGATGCCGCGGCTTGCCTTGAAATCCCGGAACGCGATCTGGATGCCGTACATGGGCCAGTACTTATAAACGATGGTCAGCACCACCGGGATCAGCAGCATCACATAGAGCTGCCAGTTTTCCCGCAGCCGTTGGCTGAGGCTTTTGCGGTGGACCGGGATAGCGTCCAGCTGACGTGCAGCAGCTGGCGAGGTCTGCGTCATAAAAACTCCTCCTTCTTGTTTTTACGCTGCCCACAGGCCCGTGGGCGGGGTCCCCTGCCGTTCGGGGATCATTTTTCCCGTTTCTCGTGAAACGTTACACGGCTTACAACACAAAGATAGCACGCCAGCGTTTTCGTGTCAACAGGATTTTACGCAAAAAATACCTTGTATCCATGTTTTCAACGTTTTGTACACTTGCTATAGGATGTTTTTGTGCAAAATGCATTATCGCGCGTTCATGAAACGATTCATGAAATTTCACGAAAAAGCCTTTACATTCTGGAAAAACCATGCTATACTGAAGCTGCAAAAACCTCAGAGTTAGCAGGAATACAGCAAGATTTCCTTTGATATATATCCACTTGAAATAGAAACGTTTCACGAACAAAGGAGTGGCCCGCATGGCAAAACAGAACACCGCCCCTACTATGAAGGACGTGGCCAAGGAGGCAGGAGTCTCTCTGGGCACTGTATCCAAGGTCATCAACGGCATCCCAGTGGGTGACGAGTACCGTAAAAAGGTAGAACAGGCCATCAAGACGCTGGACTACCACATCAACGCCTACGCCAAGGGGCTGAAGAACAACCGCACCTACACCGTGGCGGTCATTCTGCCCAATCTGCTCAACCCTTTCTTTAGCATGGTGGCACACTACATCAACCGGGCGCTGGTGAACCGCGACTATCGGATGCTGCTGTGCGATACGGAATACGACTACACCAAGGAGCGGGAAATGGTGCAGATGGTGGCGCAGAACAAGGTGGATGGCATCATTGCCCTGACCTACAACCCCGACCTGAAGATCCCCCCGGATGTGCGGTCGGTGTCCATCGACCGCTATCTCAGTGGCAGCACCACCTGCGTGGCCTCTGATAACTACAACGGCGGGCGCCTGGCGGCCCAGAAGCTGGTGGAAAACGGCTGCAAAAATCTGGCATTCCTGCGCATCGGCTCCCCGCTGACCAGCGAGACCAACAAACGCCGGGACGGTTTTGTGGCAGAGTGTGAAGCCATGCAGCTGCCCTGCACCCAAAAGATCCTGATGGATGACGCGCCGCTCAGTGAGTTCGAGCACTTTTTAGAAGAGAACTTGAAGGACGGACGGCTGGCCTTTGACGGCATCTTTTGCGTCACCGACAAGCTGGCGGTCGCCGTCATCAAGATGCTGCGCCGGATGGGGCAGCGCGTGCCGGAGGATGTGCAGGTCATCGGCTACGACGGTCTGCGCGCCTTTGGAGATCAGGACTACTACTGCTCCACCATCATCCAGCCGGTAGAAGCCATGGCAGAGACCTGCGTGGATCTGGTGCTGCAGGACTCCCACGCTAACACTCCCTCCCTGTTGTGTCTGCCGGTGCGCTACGCCTACGGCGGCACCACCAAGGCATGACCGCCCCGGAAAAAGGCCGGTGGTACTGGTTCAAAAATTGGCTGCATTACCACTGGCTCTACCTTATTATTGCGGCTGTGGCGCTTTGGGTCGGCATCAGCTGGCTGGGCAACGCCCTGCACTGGGGCGAAACCCTGCCGGACTATCAGATCGCCTATGTGGGCAAAAGTGCTCTGCCGGAGGATACAGCCCACGCCATCGAAGCCGCTTTTGCGCAGTATGGCGAAGATCTGAACGGCGACGGAATCGTTTCGGTCAAGCTCAACCAGTATGTCAGCGACACTGAGGACGTGGAAAACGCTTCTACTTACGCGCTTGCCGCACAGATGCAGTTTTTGGCGGATATGAATGCCGAGGAAAGCTATTTTCTGCTGCTGGATGACCCGGCGCATTTTCAGCTGGACTATCAGGCGCTTGCTAACTGGGACGGCACTCCGCCGGGTGACAACGACTATACCGCCGCCGGAAAGACTGTACCTTGGGCAGACTGCCCGACGCTGGCCGGATACGACCTTGGAACGTATCAGACCACCGTGTTGGGAACCACCGTTACTGGCAGCAGCGCAGAACTGGTAAACGGATTATTTTTAGGCCGCAGGGCCTTTTATGAAGAGCCCACAAACGAAAAAGCCGCTCATGCCCGGGAAGGAGCACAGCGGTTATGGGAGATTCTGACGGAAGGAGCAACTCCATGAAACGGAACTGGTTGTGTGTCGTAGCACTTGCGCTGGCGGCAGTTCTCTGTACTGGCTGCGGTGTGAAGGATGAAAATTTGAAAAGTGACCCGCTGGTAAATGCGGATGGGACGGCTCCGGTAGGCAAAACGCTGGTTGCCCCTGCCCCGCCGGAGGGCTTTACCCTGCTGGACAACAAGGACATCCTTGCAGCCAACGGTCTGTACTATGCTTCTTGGGTCAACGGAGAACCCCAGCCCTATGAAAACAGCGATGGTAAGACAGTCGATCTCTACGATGCCCAGCTGACGCTGGTGGTGCAGGAGAACAAGACCGAAGAAAAGGCAGCTTCCGCTGTTTCCGGCTGGCAGGAGCTGGCACAGCAGAACTACGATATTTCTGACACACAGACCCTGACTGCCGCCGGGCAGGAATATACGGTCATTCAGTTCACCTATCAGGATGAAAGCAATCCGTATGCGACCGGCGTTGCGGCCTTCGCCCAGCGCGGCACCAGTGCCATAGAGTGGGAGCTTTCCTGTCAGGAGAGCTACACCGGCGGTGCACTGGCTGTACTGACCGAATTTCTGAACGGCTGCACCTATTAAGGAGGCGTAGAAATGGGCTTATTTTTTCCGAGTGACCCGGTCATCCATGGTCAACGCGCCACTGGTCTGCCCCGGTATCAGGAGCTGCTGGAACGAGACTGGAAAAGCTTTCTCTTTGCGGATTTTGTCACCTTGGGTCTGTGCATCCCCTATGGGCTGGGGGTGGGGTACGCCCTGCTTTCTTCCAGTCTGCTGGTGCTGATCCCGGTCTGCGTGGTGGGCGGACTGCTGGTGGGGCCGGCCATCTCCTGCATGATGGATGCGCTGTTCCGCAGCTATCGGGATGCGCCCCGGGGCTGGTGGGAGAACTACTGCAAGGGCATGAAACAAAACTGGAAAGCATCCCTTCTGCCCGGTGTGGTGTTCAGTCTGGCACTTGGCATCGAGCTGTTTTTCGGCATGGTGCTGTTCTCCGGCGAGGGAATGCCCGGTATCGGAACCATGGCTGTTTTTCTGGCCGGGCTGCTGATCCTGTTCATGCTGTTTACTGCGTTCTGGCCGCAGGTGGTATTGTTTGAAGAAAGCAACCTGCACCGACTGCAAAACGCCATCCTGTTCTGCCTGAAATATGGCAAGCATGTGATCGGCACGGCGATCCTGCAACTGGGCTGGTGGCTTCTGTTCGTGTTGTTTTTGCCGTGGACGGGCTTTCTGGTGCCGTTCCTCGGTGTGTGGTTTATCTGGTTCGTCTGCTTCTTCCTGCTGTATTCCGATTTTGATGCCGCGTATGGCATTGAGGAAAAGATCCGGCAGCAGTTCCCGGAGCAGACACCCCGCTACGATGAATGATAAGGAGAAGGACTCATGGACATTTTAACGATTGGCGAAGTTTTGATCGACCTGACCCAGACCGGCAAGGATGAAAAGGGCATTCCTCAGTTTGCCGCAAACCCCGGCGGTGCCCCGGCAAATCTGGCTGTGGCTGCCGCCCGGCTGGGCGCACAGACCGCCTTTATCGGCAAGGTGGGTGCGGATGCCTTTGGCCGCTACCTGAAAGAGGTTCTGGCAGAGAACAAGGTGGACGTTTCCGGCATGGCGGTGGATGCAGACCACCCCACCACCATGGCGGTGGTCTCGGTAGATGCCACCGGCGAGCGGGATTTCAGCTTCTACCGCAGCGCCAACGCTGATGTGATGCTGAGCAAAGAGGACATTTCGGACGAGGCTCTGAAAGCTGCCAAAATCGTCCACTTCGGTTCTGTCAGCCTGACCGCCGACCCCTCCCGCACTGCCACGCTGGACGCTGCCGCCCGCGCCAAAAAGCTGGGTGCTACCATCACCTACGACCCCAACTACCGTGCCAACCTCTGGAAGAACAAAGAGGATGCCATTGCCCAGATGAAGGCTCCCCTGCCGCTGGTGGATATCCTGAAGGTGTCCGATGAAGAGCTGCCCCTGCTCACCGGCACCACCGACTGCGAAAGCGGCACGGCACAGCTGGCACAGAACGGCATCCGGCTGATTTTCGTCACCTTGGGTGCAAACGGCGTATTCTACCGCTTTGGGGACAAGACCGGCCATGTGGCTGGCGTTCCCTGCAAGGTAGGCGACACCAACGGCGCAGGCGATACCTTCTTTGGGGCTGCTCTGTCCAAGCTCTGCAAGGAGGAGCTGGACAGCCTGACGGTGGACAAGCTGGAAGGCATTCTGGCCTTTGCCAACAAGGCGGCCAGCATCACCACCAGCCGGCATGGTGCTATCCCCGCCATGCCCACCCTTGCGGAAGTGGAGGGCTGAATCATGGCAACAAAACAGGAATTTGCGTCCCGGTTTGCCAAGCACAAGGACGAGCTGGAATGGCTGTTCATGGAACTGTACCACAACCGGGAAGGGCTGGAGGTTCTGGAGCGGGAGATGGCAGAAGCCTACAACGCCCGCAGCGCCGAGCTGAAAGCACTGGACAAGGCACGCTCTGCCGACCCGGAGTGGTACAAGCGGGGCAATATGTTCGGCATGACCATGTACACCGACCTCTTTGCCGGAAATCTGAAAGAACTGGCAAAGAAGCTGCCCTACCTCAAGGAGCAGAAGCTGACCTATCTGCACCTGATGCCCCTGCTGCAGATGCCCCACCCCCACAACGATGGCGGCTATGCGGTGGAGGATTTCGACACCGTAGACCCGGCCCTTGGCACCAACAAGGATCTGGAAAACCTGACCCGGGAGCTGCGGAAAGCCGGCATCAGCCTGTGTCTGGATTTTGTCATGAACCACACCGCCAGCACCCACCGCTGGGCGATGGCGGCAAAGGCAGGCGACCCGTGGTTTCAGGCGTATTACCATCTCTATGACGACCGCACCATCCCCGACCAGTACGAGCAGACCGTGCCGCAGGTGTTCCCCAACACCGCACCCGGCAACTTTACATGGTGTGAGGAGATGCACAAGTGGGTGCTGACCACCTTCCACGATTATCAGTGGGATCTGAATTATGCAAACCCGGCGGTGTTCGTGGACATGACCAAGAGCATTCTGCACCTCGCCAACCTTGGCGTGGAGGTGTTCCGCATTGATGCCGTGCCCTACATCTGGAAGCAGCTGGGCACCACTTGCCGCAACCTGCCGCAGGTGCACACCATCGTACGGATGCTCCGCATGGTATTGGAATGCGTCTGCCCGGCGGTCATCCTCAAGGGCGAGGTGGTCATGGCTCCCAAGGAGCTGGCAGCTTATTTCGGTACCCCGGAAAAGCCGGAATGCCACATGCTCTACAACGTGTCCACCATGGTCAACCTGTGGGGTGCCCTTGCCAGCCGGGACACCCGGCTGCTGAAGGCGCAGCTGGATGCCCTCCACGCCCTGCCGGACAACTGCTGGTTCGTGAACTATCTGCGCTGCCACGACGATATCGGCTGGGGTCTGGACGAGGCGGTGGAAAACCGGCTGGGCATTGACCCGCAGAAACACAAGGAATATCTGTATCACTTCTACGAGGGCAATTTCCCCGGAAGCTGGGCAAAGGGCGAGCTGTACAACTACGACCCTGCCACCGGCGATGCCCGCAGCTGCGGCACCACCGCCAGCCTGTGCGGCGTGGAGCAGGCACTGGAAAAAGACGACAAAACCGCACTGGACTACGCCGTGAAGCGTGACCTGCTGCTGCACACTGCCATGGCATTTTTGCAGGGCTTCCCCATGCTGAACTGCGGCGATGAGATTGCACAGCTCAATGGCTGGGATTACAAAAACGACCCTGACCGTGTAGAGGACAGCCGTAATTTGCATCGCACAAAATTCAACTGGGAGGACGCAAAGCAGCGCACCCGGAAGGGCACGCTGCAAAACCAGCTGTGGCAGGGCATGGAGCAGCTGCGCCAAATGCGTGCAGACCCCTGCTTTGCCCCGGATGCGTGGGTGACCACATGGGACAGCCACAACCCCGGCGTGCTGGCGCTGGTACGCAAGCGCGGCGAGGAAACGCTGGTGGGACTGTTCAACTTTACCGAGTACCCGGCAGGGGCAAGTCTGGACGCTCTGGGCGGCGAGTATCACACCCCGGAGGGCACTTCCGTCTGGCTGGCAGATGTGGAGCTGGAACCGTATCAGGCGCTGCTGGTAAAAAACAAATAAATAAAACGAGTCATCCGGCTCTCTCTTTTCGCCAAAGTTTCCCTCGCTTTTTCTTGCACACTGCCGAAAGTGGCGTGTTTTCAAAGTTTTTTGTTGACACAACTCAATTTTTGTGGTAATCTATCTCAACAATTTAATATAACATATTTTACTTAGAGTTCCAGCTCGGCTCCCAAAGGAGCCGGAGCAAGTTTTTAACTTTCTTATCGCTACATAACGAACCCGAACCAAGGCCATCCCGGAAAGGATGGTCAGGTTCAGGTTGTTGTGTGGCGATTTTTTATTACCAAATCAGCAACGAACCTTGAAAACCGCATGACCGTCTGCATGGGATACCCGGCGATGACCTCGCAAAAGCGAGCCGGAAAACGCCGCCGAGAGGGGGCAGGAAATCCATGCAGGGAGAACGGCTAAACGTTGATTCCTCAGTTACCAGAAAACAATGTGGTCAATTTGACCACATTGTTTTTCTGTAACGCCAGTGAAAGGAGGGTCATCTCCATGTATATGACAAACGAAGAATGGGAGCAGAACAATCAGGATTATTTGAAAGAATCGTATGAGGAAACGGGTTTTACCGCCGGAGGATACGCCGTCCGCAAACTTATCTGCGGCGGCTGCGGTCGGGTGTTCTACACCACCATCTACACCAAGAAATACTGTCACAGCTACTGGTGCGGCAATCAGGCCAACAATCGGCGGCAGCGGGAATACCGCCAAATGCGCCGTCAGGATTTAGTATGCCAGTGCTGCGGTGAAAAATTCACACCCAAACGTGCAGATGCCCGCTATTGCAGCAATGCCTGTCGGCAAAAAGTCTATCGAAAACGTGTTACAGATGCTGCAAGTGCTCAAAATGAGCACTTGGTTAAGCGTAACGCATCTGCCAAATGAAACTTAATCTCCTCCCGAATGTGGAAACGGAAATTCATCGACCTGTTACGGAAAACCAAGTGGTCAAAATGAGCACATCGTTTTTCCGTAACGCTTCAAGGTCTATTGAAAATCAAGTGCCGCCACCCGGCACTTGATTTTACCCGTAACAGAATCAGTTGGTCATTTTGGCCAACTGAAAAAGCCGGACAAGTTGGTGGACAGGGATTCGCAAATCTTTGACCGCCAGCTTGCCAAAATCAACGGGCCAAAATGGCCCGTTGAAGGGAGTCAAGGGGGAACGCCTTGCCCAGTGATATGATGCTGTGCGTCATATCCTACTGGGTATTATCTGGCGCAAAACGGCGGCAGATCCAGCAGCTTCGCTGCTGCGTTCTCTCCCAGCAAGCTGTTGAAATGAAAAAAGCCCCCGCTAAACCTTATACCAAAATCAGGAAAAAGTAATCAAAACAGGTTCACTTAGGGGGTCAATAATAGGCCTACGAAGCCCACGACTTTAGTGATTTCAGGTGCTATAATAATTGCAGAGATGCAGCATCTTAGCGATTTCTCCAAAAGAAAGAATAGCGATACAACAAGAAATGGGAACGATGCTTCCTACTTTCACCGAAAATTAGGAACTCTCGGTTCCTGTTCGAGTATGAGTTTCTCTGTTATACTTTCTGTAGGCTTCAAATGAAGAGACCCAGCAGTCACTGTGATCTAGTGCCCGCTTACGCTTTTTGGAAATTTTTGAAAAAAGTAGGCCTGACAGGCCCACTTAATAGGCCTACGAGGCCCACGACTTTCACAATTTCGAGTGCTATACTAAATACGGCGGTACGGCATTTTGGAGATTTTTGGAAGAAATAGACGTATGAGGTCTACAAAAGTTGACGTACAAGGCCCACGCGCTTTGCGGGAAATCCTGTTATACTTTTCTTGCAGAGCGAAAGCAAACTCTTCTAAGCAGAAAGCGACAAACGCCATGATCTCCCACTGAGGGAAGGAGCGGTAGGTCACTTTCTTTGCAGTATAACAAACACATAAATCCTTTTCTGAAAGGACTACCTCTCGATTCCGAGAGAAGATTTCAAGACACGGTCTTGAAATGCGAGAACCGTTGCTTAGAAGAATTGTATCACTCCTGTGATTTGATCGCACGAGTGACCGTACAAAAAATACAGGAAAAGAGGGATGTCTATCTGAAATTAACACGACACAACGGAAGAGCTGGGACCCACGGCACCTACAACCCCAAGCACAATGACCGCAGTTTCAACCTTGCCAACAGTGAGCACATTGACCAAAAGCGTGCCAAGGGCAATATCTACTGGGATTGCTATCACGGCATCCGCTCTGCATCCGACAAGGACAAACAGACGGCTGCATTCAGCGATGTGGAGAAGATGTTATGTATAAATCCACTATTCTCACTTTGTGGAGAACCAGAATGCCCGCAATGCGAAGATTCGCCACACCGAGCGCAACCGAACCATAGAGGACTTACTTGCAGGTAAGAAAACTTGCCCGGAAGAAACCATCTACCAGTTCGGAACGCTAGACGAACACGCATCGGTGGAAGATCTGGTTTTAGTGGTGACAGAGTTTATGTCCGAATTTCATGAGCGCTTTGGCACTCATGTTCATCTGCTGGACTGGGCACTGCATCTGGACGAAAGCACACCCCACATCCACGAGCGTCATGTGTTCGACTGCGAAAACAAGTACGGCGAGATCGCTCCACAGCAGGAAAAGGCACTGGAAGCACTGGGCTTTGAACTGCCCGACCCGGAAAAGCCCCTCAGCCGCCGGAACAACCGCAAAATCACCTTTGATGCCGCCTGTCGGAAGATGCTGTTCGAGATTGCCAAGCGGCATGGACTGGAATTGGAGGAGGAAGCGGAGTACGGCAACCGCAAATATCTGGAAAAGCAGGACTTCATCCTTGCCAAGCAGAAGGAGCAGCTTGCCGCCCAGCAGAGCAAGCTGGACGAACTGACCCTGAAAGTTTCGGATATGGAGACCCTGCTGGAAAATGTTTCGGCTGCGGCCTATGACAAGGCGGTGGAGGTCGTGACGGACGTGGTGCGCACCGAGACCCGCAAGGAAGATATGCGGATGATCGAGGACACGAAGAAGTGGGTGCTGTCCCCGGAACGCAAGGCTCCGCAGGCCACGAGAGAGTATGCAGCCCACCGTTTGGACACCGTGCTGGACAAGTTTCTCAAGACCATGCAGACCACCGCTGCCCGCTTGCAGGAGAAGCTCCTGAAGCCGGAGGCCCGGCAGAAAGGCAAGGAACAGGTCAAGGAGAAAGCACGGGATTCCGTTCTGCAACTGCTGAACCGCTTGCAGGCAGAACAGGCGCAGCGGAATCCATCTGCACTTTCAACTGCGGAAAAGTCAGAAAATCGTTTTCAATAATAGTACGAGGTGATGTTTATTGAACAAAGAAGTCAACGAAGAACGCGCTCCCCAAACCGTTACCGATGTGAAAGAAATGCTGACCAAGCACTCCAATGGCGAAATTCAGCGAACGATCCAAAACTGTATCACGATTTTGCAGAACGACCATGTGCTTGCCGATGCCATCCGGCTAAACCTGTTGAGCGAGCGCATCGACATCGTAAAGCCTGTGGGCTGGCCGCGCTCCGGCAAGACCCTGAACGATACCGATATGAAGTATATCCTGCGGAGAATGGAGAAATACGGTATTTCCAGCGAGAAGAAGATCGAATCCGCCATCCGCATCGTTGCCAACGAGAACCGCTACCACCCCATCCGGGACTACCTGAACGGCCTGCAATGGGATGGCACAAAGAGGATTCCCCACATTCTGCACCACTTCCTCGGTGCTGCGGAGGACGAGTACACTTGCGAAGCTATGAAGATATTCCTGCTGGGAGCCATCAAGCGGGTGTTCCAGCCGGGATGTAAATTTGAAACCATGCTCTGTCTGGTGGGCGGGCAAGGTGCAGGGAAGTCCACCTTCTTCCGACTGCTGGCCGTTAAGGACGAGTGGTTCTCGGATGACCTGCGGCGACTGGATGATGACAACGTGTACCGAAAGCTGCAAGGTCACTGGATCATTGAAATGTCGGAGATGATCGCCACTGCCAATGCCAAGAGTATCGAGGAGATCAAAAGTTTTCTCAGTAAACAGAAGGAAACCTATAAAGTCCCCTACGAGACCCATCCTGCCGACCGTCTGCGCCAGTGCATCTTTGCTGGCACGACCAATCGGCAGGATTTTTTGCCCCGTGACCGCACGGGCAACCGCCGTTTTATCCCCATCCCGGTGGATGCGGAACTGGCCGAAGTTCACATTCTGGACAACGAGGAGGAATCCCGTGCCTATATCGACCAGCTTTGGGCAGAAGCCATGACCATCTACAACAGCGGCAACTACAAGCTGGCGTTCAGCCCCGCCATGCAGGAAACACTGCAAGTCCATCAGCAGGACTTCATGCAGGAGGATGCACAGGCTGGCATGATCTATGCCTTTCTGGAGGACTACACGGGTGACCGGGTGTGTTCCAAGCAGCTTTATGCAGAAGCACTGGGCAACACCAATATTCCGGCAGAGTGGGAGACCCGTGCTATTTGCGAGATCATGAACACCGGCATTTCGCGCGGCGACATCCAAGGCTGGCAGGCGCACAAGACCGCCAAGCGTTACCTGAAGTACGGCGTTCAGAAGGGCTGGGAGCGCGTAACCAGCCCCGAAATCTGGGCTGAAGATTTCTCCGAAATAACGGATGCGGAAGCCCAGCAGCTGGGCTTTCCCTTCTGACGAGCAGCGGTTACACGTCTGGTTACAGATTCGGTTACGTTCCAGTTACAGTGCAAAAGCCGCATGGCTGCTGCGTTTTCCTCTTTCTGTAACCATGTAACCTTAAAAGAATAAGAAAAAGTATAAAGCGCACCGAATACCCTGCGTACAGAAAAAGAGAGTTTTCCTGCCCGGTTACAGGCGTTCGGTTACAAGGAATTGGAGGTCTGCCTATGAAGGAAGTTCGCGTTTGCGAAGCAATGAAGTCCCCAGTGGGGACTTTAAGCGACGGAACGGTCTTGCATCAGCAAGATGGAGGGACCAAGTCCCGACAAGTTCCGATTTGGGAAAAGAGCAACCTGACGCTGGAAGAAGCTGCGGCTTACTCTGGCATTGGCATCAACAAGCTGCGTTCATTATCGGATAAGGAGCATTGTCAGTTCGTGCTGTGGGTGGGTTCCAAGCGGCTCATCAAGCGGCGCAAGCTGGATGAATATACGGAGCGAATGTACTCGCTTTGAAAATGTCCCGGATATTTTTCAAAACGTCTTGCAGAGAATGGCGTATCTGTGGTACTATGAACACAGAACAACGCTCTTTTCTGTACCGCAATGTAGAAAGGAGCAACGCTCATGGCAACAAATCAGAATACGAAACGCAAGGACAAGGCGCGTGTGGTTCTCCGCAAGGGCGAATCCCAGCGCAAAGATGGCAAGTACGATTTCCGTTGGACTTCCCCGGATGGCAAGCGACATTCTATTTATGCCGCGACCTTGGAGGAGCTTCGGGAAAAGGAAAACGACATTCAGCGAGATTCTCTGGAAGGCATCAAGGCAGAAGCACGGTACGTCACCCTGAACGATGTGTTCACCCTGTGGGCAAAGGTCAAGCGTGGTCTGAAGGACAACACCTTTCAGAATTATCTGTACCTTTATCGGCAGTTCGTGGAGCCGGATTTCGGCAAATCGAAAGTGTCTGCGCTCAAAAAGTCGGATGTGAAGCAGTTCTACAACACGTTGGCAGACGAGCGGGGCTTGCAGGTCTCTACGATTGACAGCGTACACACGGTTCTGCATCAGGTGCTGGACATGGCGGTGGATGACAGCTATCTGCGGAGCAATCCCTCGGACAATGTTCTGCGGGAGTTGAAAAAGGCACACCAGTTTGAAACCAACCGCCGTAAGGCACTGACCATCGCAGAGCAGAATCTGCTGCTGTCCTACCTCTCCAAAACGCCGAAGTACCAGCACTGGTATCCGATTTTCGCGGTCATGCTGGGAACTGGTTTGCGCGTAGGAGAAGCCACTGGTCTGCGCTGGTGCGATGTGGATTTTGAGGAAGGCGCGATCTCCGTCAATCACACGCTGGTCAACTACGACCATCGTGAGAACAACGGCGGCAAGAAGGGCTGCTACTTCAACTGCCACTCGCCCAAAACAAAGGCTGGTGTCCGCACTGTTCCGATGATGGACTTCGTGAAAGAAGCCTTTGAAAAGGAACGTGCCTATCAGGAAGAAGCAGAGATCCATTGCACGGTAACGGTGGACGGTTACACGGACTTCATCTTCGTCAATCGCTTTGGAGAGTGCCAGCATCAGGGAACACTGAATAAGGCCATCCGGCGCATCATCCGGGACTGCAACGATGAAGTGCTAGCGAAGAATCCGAACAGCACCGTGCTCCTGCCGCGTTTCAGCTGCCATACCCTGCGGCATACCTTCACGACCCGGATGTGCGAAGCGGGCGTGAACATCAAGGTGATTCAGGATGCGCTGGGACATTCAGATATCTCCACGACCTTGAACATCTATGCGGATGTGACCAAGGAACTGCGGAAGTCTGAATTTGAAAATCTTGACCGTCAGTTCGCACAGTGGAAAGACCCTGAAGAATAAAATAAAGCATACGCCAAATACGCCATACGCCATTTACGCCAATTCATACGCCAAACGATACAGTTCGGATAAAGGCTTGTGTAGAGATGTAAATGGAATGGCAAAATTCAACCCTTGCGGTGTAGAGTAGTATCAAGAAATAAAGGCTTATAACTGCTCGTCGATGACATCCCCACGATGAAGCCGATTGAGCAGTAAAGCGTAAAAATTGGCTTTGCTTCGTTTGAAATCGTGGCGTTCGATACTGGAACAACGTGGATTTACCACCAACTTACCACCAAATTTGATAATTTGCATCAGTAAAACGGAAAGCAGCCTACAATAAAACACAGGCACCCTTGTCCATTCGATGTTGTGCGACAGCACAGCACGATGGGCAGGGGTGCTTTTTGTATCTTGGGCGGGCATCCACTACAAGTGAGAAATTATTGATGATTGAATGTGTCCGCCTACTATGTTCTGAACGCACTGGAGAAATAGAAACTGTGCAAAGACATCCAGACTGAAGATGTTGATTTCGGTATTCCATCTGACCAGAGAAATTGTTCCAACTACGGAACACAGATGAAATTGCTTGACAAAAACATGGCTCGCGAAATCCCGAAATTCATCCTCCAAAAACTCAAATTTACACGTTATTTATGACAAAACTTATAGAAAAAACTTTTGGTTTTTAAATTTCTTCAATGAGTCAAACGAATAATTCTTCCAAAGAACAGGGCATCCGCCACGGCATACATCAAAGTGCTCGCAGGTGGTGCACTCGTCAGATGGTAACTTGCGGATTTCGTCCATCGTTTTACGGTAGATAGCATTTTCGGTCAATGACTGGAAATCTTGGTAGGACGAAAAGTCCCTGCCGAATTTTCCCAACGGCTGGTAGAGATACATATCACATGGAAGCAATTCCATCTTCGTATTGAATGTTACGGCGTTTTTCAGATGAATCTGGCAGGGTGTAGCAAGCCTGCCTTTTAGAAGCTTTAGTTGCTCTTCCGTATATACACACAGTGGAAAGCTGTATTCGATCCACCATTCATCTGTAATATCGCTCAATTTATCAATTTGAGAAATGAAATCACGGACTAATTTTATGGGGTCGTGCTTTTGCAGGTAAATCAGATCTTTGTCCCCGGCATTATTGTTGTCGATGATGAATGTGAACGAGAACTGCTTTGCACCATTATCATGAGCGATTTGGACAGCTTCGCAAAAGGAGTGAACATTCTCGGGGGTTATCACCATGGAACAAGTAAACTCTATTGGCAACGAAGCCAGATTACGAATTGCCTGATGCTGTTTCTCAGTGCCATCATATCCCGTCATTTCACACCATTCCTTCCGATTTCTTCCTTTCATAGATACATCAACATATCCGAGGCCACTATCGATCAGCATCCGGCATAATTCCATGTTGCTAAGCAAGACACCATTTGTTGCAACTGCAGTTGTTATGGGATGACGTCTTGTTTTGATATACTGCAAAATTTCCGGAAGATGTGGGTATGTAAGAGGTTCTCCTCCGGTAAAGAATATATACTTGACTTTTGCTTCACAGCAAAAATTAACGATACTTTTAAGATCATCGTATTCGATTCGATTATCTGCTACATATCCAGCACTTTTTACATAGCAAAAAGTGCAACGCAAATTACAGTCGCGTGTAAGCACGATTGAGCATTGCTTAATCTTTCCTTCAGCAGTCATTGAAGCTCTCCTCCCATAATTGACAGGTGCATTAATATGTCAGTTTATCCAGACGGTATAGCGAAGAGACTTTGTTGGCAAATACTGCTTCCGGAAATCCTTGCGCGACGATTTTTCCACCGGATTCACCGCCGGATATACCAAAGTCAATGATATGATCTGCAACCGTTTTAATGAATTCAACATTATGCTCGATTATTATGGCTGTCTCACCGTTCTTTTGCAAAGAAAACAGAACTTGAATGAATTTGTCGATATCTACATCATTCAAGCCAGACGTCGGTTCATCAAGAATATACAAATTTTTGCCATAGGACGAAGAGCTCAAGGCTTTTGCCAGCTTTACGCGCTGAGCCTCTCCTCCGGATAAATTCATGGACATCTGACCTAATTTTAAATATCCTAGACCCAATTCGATCATGCTGCTCAAAGTTTGGTAGACTTTTTTGGATTCTTTAAACACATTCACAATATCAATGATTGGTGTTTCCAGAATATCCAGGATTGTTTTTCCGCAGTATTTCACAGATAACACTTGATCGTTGAATCGCTTTCCTCCGCATTCAGGGCAGGTGATATAGGAGTTGGGAAGATAGTTGAGTTCGATTTTCTGGAGGCCTGTGCCTTGGCAGCATTCACAACGCCCACCTTTAACGTTCATGCTAAATGACGAGGCACCAAGTTTCATCTGTTTTGCAGCGTCTGTCTTTGAAAACAATGCACGAATCTCATCAAAGATTTCCAGATAAGAAACAATCGTCGATCTTTGTGTTTTTCCTATGGGAGCCTGATTAACCTGTATGACCCGCCGGATATTCTTTCCGCCATAAACAGTGCCATGAACATTATCGGATTTTCTGGAAAAACATCTTGCAATGACCGATGCTAAGGTCGATTTTCCAGAACCAGAAACACCGGTTATACAGGTGATTCCGCCAATAGGAAAACGAGCATTCTGTCTGCGAATATTTCTGAAATTGATGTTACGAACTTCAAAATAGTCTTTCGCATTTAACGGTTGCTTAAAAGCAAGAGAATGACCAGTGGTAGGGGTGGTGCCTGACTGGCGGATTAAGTATCCTCCATCGGGTCCACCAACCGGCCCGAGCTCTATGATACAGTCGGCAGATGAGATGTACTGTTTGTTGTGCTCTATTGCGATAACGGTGTTTCCACGGCAGACTAAATTCCGAGTAGCGGTTACAACCTTGGTTATATCTCTATAATGCAGCCCTTTACACGGTTCATCCAAAATATAGATTAATCCCTTCAGGGAACATGTAAGCTGAGTGGCAATCCGAACTCGTTGCCTTTCACCGCCTGAAAGGGTAGGAATGGGTCTGTTAAGGCACAGATAGCCCACGTCAAGTTGCATCAATGCGTTCAATTTGCAAAGAATGCTGTTTACAAGTTGCTCAACAAACTCTTTTTTGGACGGAGAAATTCGCTTGTCACTAAGCTGCTGTATCCAAGAAAACAAAGCAGTCAGTTCCATGCTTTCGATGTCAGCGTAGTTCAGTCCGCCAATTTTGTATTCCAGAACTTCTTTGCGTAGCTTGGTCCCACCACATACATGACAAGGAATCTCCTCCAGATATTTTGCATAGACAGTTGAGGGGGCGGATGGATCACTGTCGGATATTCGTTCCAATATAGCAGGTATAGCTCCGCGAAGTGTTACATAGTGCTGCTTTTTTCGTTTGCCCTCTTTATAGGCCAATTTGCATCGGATTTGGTCATCAGCATAAAGCAACTGGCGAAGCTCGTAATCGCTGAGTTGGGAGACTTTTTTGTCAATGTCGATTCCATAATGTTCGCATAGGGCTTCTAGATACTTTTGTTCCTTGCTTTCCGGTGAACCTTTAAAATATAAAATTGCACCGTCTCTCAATGTGATATCACGGTCTGGAATCAGGAGAGATTCGGACACGACAGTTTCAACGCCGAGGCCAAAGCAATGAGGACAAAAAGATTTTGGGTTATTGGACGAGAACAATTTTTCTGAAACGCTGGATGTTTGGCTGCTATTAACAATGGAAAATAATGATCTGAGATAATAGGAGATTTCTGTAGTGGTGCCGATAGTGGAACGGGGATTTACGTTGTAGTAGTTTTGAGAAATATTCAGAGCTGGGCGAAGATTTTCGATAGAACCCACCTTCGGCTTATTCATCAGTTTCTGACCATAAATATTACCGGTCATCCCCTCAAGAAAGGCTCTCTGACTCTCTGCGTAGATCGTATCAAATACCAAGGAGGATTTGCCGCATCCGGAACAACCAGTTACGCAGGTGAATTTGTCCAAAGGAATTTCTAAATCTAGGTGCTTTAAATTGTTTTCAAAGGCATCCTTAATTATAATCTTTTCCATAATTGGCACGACTCCCATATAAAATCTTTAGAGATATGTATCAAAGTCAGCGGGATGTTATTTTCGCAGAAGATATTCTCTGTAAAGCTTTGTCGACTTTACGGTGGGTCATAGCTGCAACATTGCAACGGTACTGGTTGATTCTGAACGGAGCTCCATCAGGATTCTCGTTTGAATTCCACATCATGCAGACTGTGCAGTAGCCTCTGTCCTTACAGTCAACACACTGTAAGAACCGCGACCGTTTTACTTGTCTTAGTTCCTTTATTTTTGCTGAGGTTTCCCATATTTCCTGAACGGTTTGATGATTCAGGTCTCCAATAACATTGTTCTGCCAGCCAGCGCAGGGAAATACAGTCCCACTTGCTGTAACGCAGAAGCTATATCGGCAAACAGAGCATATTGGATCATTTCCGGTCAGACTTTCTCTGTCCATGGCAATCTTGTGGAGCGATTCAGCATACCCCTCCTGCATTTGCACAGTTAAGACATCGTCTACTTCTTCGATGGACAAGCGGTTTGCAAGGTTGCAGCCGGAATGATCGTAAGCGGCAAAGATTACTGGCTCTGTTGCAACAGCAATATTATGGTCCCATCCCCAGTGAAGGACATCAACATAGGTGTCTTTATTTTGTTTTATGATAGGACACGATATCTGTACCGGGATATTTTCATCACACAACCGAAGGATTCCCGCTTTTGTTTTTTCAAAGCTTCCGCTTAACTTTGTGATAGAATCATGCACTGTGGCATCCATAGAATAAAGGGAAACTTGTACAGAGAGAAGAGGGTTTTTCTTCATTTCCGATAGGATATCATCCGTCAACAAAGTCAGATTCGACAGAACGTTTACAGACAAATCCAGTTCTCTACATCTTTTCAAAAAGCCTAAAATATCTTTGTGAAGAAGAGGTTCTCCTCCGGACAGCGTAACATGGATGATGTTCATCTTCCGCCCTTCCTCAATGAGTCGATAAAACAAGGCGGGATCAATCGCGTTGTTTTTGCGTTCATTTGGAATATAGCAATGTACGCAACGCTCATTGCATGCATCAGCAATCTCGATATGGATGCTTCTGAGAAAATCATTTGGACTGATTTCTCCACCAGTGCAGTCACTTCTTGCCATACCATCTTGAGCCGGATTGCGATTGTCCGGTTTCAGGATATCTGCAACAAATCGATCTGTGCAAGTGTCGACCGTTTTACCACAACTAAGAAATCCCTCATCTACAAACCAGTCGAAAAACTCTATGGTATCTTGTTTCAACGTTTCATACTCGACACCAGTGAAGATTTGCGACAAATCTCCAACAATATCATCAATGGCGCGAGGAGATTTGCTCAGCATACTCAACATGACAGCTCCACTGGCAGAGACATATTTTTCACCCGGATGTATACGGGCATCATTGAGCATACGATAGCCGTATTCTGAATTGTCTGTTATATAGCCATGCCCCTGATATTTTCGGAACAACACATCATTCCTGATTTTGTAGTACATACTGTCTACCTCCGTGGCTCTGAATCCAGATGGAAATCTCAAGACGTTTCATAGATATAAAAAGAGGGCACAGCACGATTGCTCTGCACCCTCTGATAGACTTTATGGCTTTATTTTAGGCTCTGTTCACACTGCAGGGTCTGCCACACGGGCCATCGCCGCACTTTGCCGAATTTACGGTCGCGGGATTAATAACAGCGGGCTTAACGTATTCCATGCTTTTATCCCCTTCCTAATGAATTGACATAATCGTACATGAAAATGTCTTTATCTGTAAAAATACTATCATGAATGTCAAAAAAAGTCAATGGTATTTCTAAAGACAGAGCGTATGTCTTTGTAGAATTACAATAGATGTGTTACAAAGTTGAATAAAAAGAAAGATGAACACGTCGACCTGTTGTACAGTTAAGTTGCTACACAAAAACAGCACAGAAAGGGCGGCGCATTCGCCATGAATACCGTAACACAAACCATGCAGTTCCGTCAATCACTTTTGAACTACGTAGAGAAGGGCGGCGTGAACCGGGCAGCAATCAAGTATAATATAAACCGCAACGACATTCATTCTCTTGCCAATAGATTGTACCGGCCCATCATCCGAACTAGCGCACAGAAGCGGAGCTTTAACGGATCACAAACTTTTGTAGGAGAAACTCTAACACAGAGCTGGTCGTTCTTTAGATGAAGTTGTATCGGAGCGGCTACAAGTATTTCATTACTGGCCTGTATCACGTTTTACGCCGTCAGGGATAAAATGTCTGTTAAGCTGCCCAGCCCCAAATACATCCCAAAACCTTAAGAAAAGATGCACTTTCCCGGAGAGCGAGTTCTAATTGTTTGAAACGCGCAGGTATCCGTACAACTGATGATCTTGCTTCAAAATCATACCAAGATCTTATGCGTGTGCGTAACCTTGGAAAAAAGAACTGCGAAGAAGTTATCCGAAAGCTGAAAGAAGCTGGCTTTTCAATAAAGGATGAGCAATAAGACAAGTCTGCATCCAGTGGATGCGGATAGACTTGTTTTTTCCAATCTTCTCATAAGGCAAATTATCGGAAAAGCCAAGGCAGTAATTTGCGCGTATCGCGCCATCGACACAAAACGGTAAAGTGGATTTTATCTGCTTTGCCGTTTTTCTTTTTGTCCAAAATTGTGAAATCTTTAAAACTGTATTCCAAAACGGTCCTGTGGATTCCTATTAGTGTAGGGGCTTTCAAAATTTTTGTAAAACAGCTTTCCTCTGTTTCTATAAGTAGGAAAATGAACAAAATCTATATTCTAAAATTAGGCGGTTCGACAAAATTTGAAAATCTGTATGCCAAACACCCATTTTAGAATGTTATAGGTAGAGGGGAACGTTGGAAAAATGAATTTTCTTTGAACTTTCAAAAGACCCGGTTTAAAAACACCCCTTAAAGTTTGTATAGGGTATAGGAAGTGTTTTCAAAAGTAAGCCAATTCACTACGGCATCACTTCTGAAAATCCCTAATTCCTTACAAAGTCACATCGCACCTTGAAAATCGCATGAGCCACCCCAGCAGGATACCTCTGGTACTGAATGTGCATTCTGCGCGTCTTACCAGAAAAAACGTCGGAGAGAATCGGGCAGGAACGGGCTGGGACAGAGTGGACGGTAGTTAAGAGCAAGATTCGCCTCTGTATACGAAACCGCTCCTACGGGCGATTTTTCTACGGCGGCATCTTGATGGGGATTGCGCTCCCCATACCCTCACATCGTGCAAAATCACATGATTTTGCCTGTTGGTGGCCTGTCGCAGCAGGTCACAGCCGGAGTGCAGATGCACTGCCGGGAAAATCAAATTCTTGATTTTGGAAAGGAGACCCCATGCCACGAACAAAGAGAAAAGTGAACTCTATCGTAAAGACAAAAGTAATCTCCGCACGAGTTACAGAAACAGTACATGAACTTTTACACCGGCAGGCAGAAGATGCCGGAATGACCTTCTCTGAATTTGCAGCACAGATGCTGATGAAAGGCCGCGTGAATACCTCGTGTGTGTTCTATGTTCACCCGGACGAGATCGAAGCAATCACACGGGAATTTGCCGCCATCGGGAACAACTTGAACCAGATCGCGGCGTTCTTCAACAGTGGGGGGCTTCCATCACATGTCATGTGTGAAAACATCAACCATGCGATTTCCTGCATTTTTGAAATGCGGGAGCAGGTCGCAGAAATGGCAGGAAAGAACTATGGCAATCTTAAAGCATATCGCAAGTAAGAGTTCCAACTATGGCGCTGCGCTGGAGTACCTGATTTTCAAGCATGACGAGCTTCGGAAAATTCCGATCCTTGACCAGAACGGAAATCGTATCATGCGAGATGAGTATTATCTGGACGGTCTGAACTGTGAACCCTATTCCTTCGATGCGGCCTGCCAGCAGTTGAACCGCGAATATCAGAAGAACAAAAACAAGGATGAAATCAAAAGCCACCATTACATCATCAGTTTTGATCCACGGGACAGCACGGAAAATTGCTTGACGGGGGAACGGGCGCAGGAACTTGGACTGGAATATGCAAAAGCGAATTTTCCGGGGCATCAGGCTTTGGTCTGTA
>ENA-UOJJ01000788-UOJJ01000788.1-human-gut-metagenome-genome-assembly--contig:-CS66-NODE-788-length-51102-cov-11.738163_pt1 | contig 51102 bp, 43 predicted proteins | sample MGYA00242343_ERZ723890 | MGnify/ENA metagenome assembly ERZ723890
CCCCATGATTAACAGTCATGTGCTCTAACCAACTGAGCTATTCAGGCATTTCGAAGAACGTTTCCGACCGCCGGAGCGATTTCCGTTCGGGGACGATTCGTCGCAGCCGAGATCGGATTTTCCTCGTTTGGTGGTGCAAATATAGAGCAAAATATATTTCCCGCCAAATATTTCCCACAAAAAAATAGAAAAAATGTATCTTTGTCCTGCGCATTGAATCTTCGATGATGAGACGATTACCGGTTTGTATACTTTCCATTTTATTTATAATTAGCTTGTTGCCTTCTCTGGCGCAGGCTCCTGCACTGCGCTTCGACACGCTGACCTGGGATTTCGGAACGGTCGCGGAGGCGGGCGGCAGGGTGACTCACCGTTTCGGGTTTGCGAACCGGAGCGGCCGTCCGGTGGTGGTGACCGACGTGGTGGCGACCTGCGGCTGTACGGTTCCGGTCTATTCGAAGCGTCCCGTGCTGCCGGGCGAGCGCTCCGAGATCGCCGTGACGTTCGATCCGATGAACCGGCCCGGACGGTTCGACAAGGTCGTTTCGGTCTTCACGTCGGAGAGCGGCGACCCGATCCGGTTGCGCATTACGGGGCGGGTGACGCCGCGCGAACGCAGCGTCGAGGAGCTCTATCCCTGCGATCTGGGCGGAGGGTTGCGGGCTGCGGCGACGAGCCATGCCTTCGGATACGTCCGGCACGCGCAGCCGCAGCGCAGCGCGATCGGCTTGGTCAATTTGTCGTCGGAACCGATCGAACTGACGTTGCGTTACGGCCGGAGGAGCGGCCGCCTGACGGCGAGCGTGCCGGCGCGGCTCGCCGCGGGGGAGCGGGCGTCGCTCGATTTCGGATACGACCTGCCTGCCGGATGCGGGGTTTACGGGACGTTGGAAGACGAGATCGGGCTGTCGGTCGACGGGGCGCCTGTGGCCGACTGGATCGTCGTGAGCGGCATTGCGGTGGATAATCCGCTCGTGTACAGCGATAATTCGGCCCCGAAGGCGGAAATAAGCGAAAATATTGTTAAATTTGGCCCGGTCAAGCGTTCTTCCGGGCCGTCGACGAAGTGGATTTCGTTGCGCAATACGGGCGAACGCCCGCTGACGGTACGCGCCGTGGAGAGCCGCGTATTCGCCTGTACGCTGCGGCCGGGTGTGCGGATCGCCGCAGGCGGGGAGGCGCAGGTGGGGATCCGCCTTACGCCTTCCGACTGCGGATACGGCGTCGCGGTGGAGCGGATCCGCATCGTCACCGACGATCCCGAACGCCCGATGCTGACGGTGCGTGCGACGGCGGTGATCGAACAGTGAGCATTTATCAAGAAATAGGATATGTTTAGAATCGTAGAAAAGACGGAACTCGCGGCAGGGATTTTCCGGATGCGGGTCGAAGCGCCGCGTGTGGCAGCTTCGGCGCTGCCCGGACAGTTCGTCATCGTCCGTGCCGACGAGCAGGGCGAGCGGGTGCCGCTGACGGTGGCCGATTACGACCGCACGGCCGGTACGGTCACGATCGTGACGCAGACGATCGGCGTCTCGACGCGCAAGATCTGCGCGTTGGAAGCCGGCGACGCGCTGGCCGATTTCGCCGGTCCGCTGGGGCACCCTTCGGAGTTCGTAACCTTGTCGCCCGAGGCGCTGCGCGGTCGGCGTTATCTTTTCGTCGCCGGCGGCGTAGGCACGGCGCCGGTCTATCCGCAGGTCAAGTGGTTGCACGAGCACGGTGTCGGGGCCGATGTCATCGTGGGCGCCAAGACGCGCGACATGCTGATCTACACCGACGAGATGCGTGCCGTGGCGGGCAACCTCTACATCGCCACGGACGACGGTTCGGAAGGATATAAGGGGATGGTGACGGGGCTGATCCGCGAGTTGATCGACACGCGGGGCAAGCGCTACGACGAGTGCGTGGCCATCGGCCCGATGGTGATGATGAAGTTCGTGGCGCTCGCCACGCGCGAATACGGGCTGAAAACCACCGTGTCGCTCAACGCACTGATGGTCGACGGTACGGGGATGTGCGGCGCCTGCCGGGTGACGGTGGGCGGCAAGACCTTCTTCACCTGCGTCGACGGGCCGGAATTCGACGGTCATGCCGTCGATTTCGACGAGGCGATGCGCCGTCAGGGGATGTACCGCACGCAGGAGGAGCGCGCACGGGCGATCGCCGCCGAACGCGAGGCGGGACACCGGTGCCGCATAGGACTCGACAAATAAACGAACGCTCAACGAAGGAGATCATGGCGAACAAAATACCGCGCGTGCCGGTGCGCGAACAGGATCCGGCGCTCCGTGCGACCAATTTCGAAGAGGTCTGCTACGGGTATAATCTCGAAGAGGCACGGACCGAAGCGTCGCGTTGCCTGCATTGCCGCAATCCCCGCTGCGTGGCGGCCTGTCCGGTCGGGGTGCAGATTCCCGATTTCATCTCCCGCCTGTGCGAAGGCGATGTGGCGGGGGCTGCCGACGTGATCGCCCGCGACAGTTCGCTGCCGTCGATCTGCGGCCGCGTCTGCCCGCAGGAGACGCAGTGCGAAGGGGCCTGCGTGCTCGGCATCAAGGGCGAGCCGGTGGCCGTGGGCAAGCTCGAACGGTTCGTGGGCGACTGGAACATCGGCCATGCGGCGCAGTGCGCCGCGGCGTTGCCGGCGCGCAACGGCCGTCGGGTGGCTGTCGTGGGGAGCGGGCCTGCGGGTCTGGCCTGTGCGAGCGACTTGGCCAAGATGGGTTACGAAGTGAAGATTTTCGAGGCGCTGCACAAGGTGGGCGGGGTGCTGGTCTACGGCATTCCGGAGTTCCGACTGCCCAAGCAGAAGATCGTTGAGCGCGAGGTCGAGGCCGTGAGGCGGCTGGGCGTCGAGATCGAGACCGACGTGATCGTCGGGCGCACGGTGACGGTCGATTCGCTGCTCGGTGAGGAGGGGTTCGACGCCGTGTTCATCGGTTCGGGTGCCGGTCTGCCGCGTTTCATGGGGATCGGGGGCGAGAACCTGAACGGGGTGGTCTCGGCCAATGAATTCCTTACGCGCGCCAATCTGATGCACGCCTACGACGCGCGTTACGATACGCCGATCTACGTCGGGCAGCGCGTCGTGGTAGTCGGCGGCGGCAACGTGGCCATGGACGCCGTGCGCACGGCCAAGCGGCTCGGCGCGGAGGCGACGATCGTCTACCGCCGTTCGGAGGCGGAGCTTCCGGCGCGCGCCGAGGAGGTGCACCACGCCAAGGAGGAGGGGATCGTCTTCCGGATGCTCGCCAATCCGGTCGAGGTGCTCGGCGACGAGCAGGGCTGGGTAAGCGGACTGCGGTGCGTCGAAATGACGCTCGGCGAACCCGACGAGAGCGGCCGCCGCAGACCGGTCGAGAAGGAGGGGTCGGAGTTCGACGTGCCGTGCGACGTGGTCATCATGGCGCTCGGGACGTCGCCCAATCCGCTGTTGGCGGCGACGACCTCGGGATTGGAGACCGATCGGCGGGGATGCCTCACGGCCGATGCGGAGGGGCGCACGACGCGGGCGGGCGTTTTCGCCGGCGGCGACGCCGTGACGGGTGCCGCGACGGTGATTCTGGCCATGGGGGCAGGCCGCCGTGCGGCACGCGCCATCGACGAATACATCCGAGAAAAATATCAACCTTTAAACTTATAGAGAATATGAGAAAGTATTTGGCTGAAATGCTGGGAACGATGGTTCTCGTGTTAATGGGTTGTGGAGCGGCTGTCTTTTTCGGCTGCGGAGCGCCTGCCGAGGTATTGGCGGTCGCTTTTGCATTCGGTTTGTCGGTGGTGGGTATGGCTTATGCCATCGGCGGAATTTCGGGTTGCCATATCAATCCTGCGATTACGCTGGGTGTATGGCTTTCGAAGCGAATGAGCGGCAGGGACGCTGCGATGTACATGCTTTTTCAGGTGATCGGTGCGCTGATCGGTTCGGCGATTCTCTATGCGCTGACTTCGACAGGAGCCTACGGTGCGTCGACTTCGACAGGGGCGAATGCTTTCGGTGAAGGAGAGATGTTGCAGGCTTTTATCGCTGAGGCGGTCTTCACATTTGTTTTCGTGCTGGTCGTATTGGGGGCTACCGATGAGAAAAAAGGTGCCGGCGCCTTCGCTGGCCTGGCCATTGGCTTGACACTTACGTTGGTACATATCGTATGTATCCCGATTACAGGAACTTCGGTCAATCCGGCCCGCTCGATTGCTCCGGCTATTTTCGCAGGAGGCGAAGCCCTGTCGCAGCTCTGGTTGTTCGTCGTGGCACCGTTCGTCGGAGCTGCACTTTCTGCCGGAGTTTGGAGGATGCTGACATGCCCGTGCGAAGAGAAATAGGGTACTTTTTATTAAAAAAACGAGAGATGAAAAAAGTAGTGATGATGGCATGCGCGGTTTTGCTGGCCGTGTCGTGCGGAGGTGATAAGAAGGCCGAAATCAAGCAGATGTCGGGCTTTGTCGACGGCGGAACGTCGATGCACGTGCTGGTGGTCGATCCGATCGGCGGCGATGCCGCCCGGCAGAGTTTCGCGCTGGACGATGCGACCGATCTTAAAGAGGCTTACGGCCTGCTGGAAGGCAACGTGGTGATGGTGGATTACAAGGCTGCCGGCGAGGGCGAGATGCCTGTTGCCACGAAAGTGGCGTGCAGCAAGGATTACGCCGATGCCATCGGCCGTTGGGTGATGCCCGATCCGGTCAGGGAGGGCGAAGTGATGGGGGTCGAACTGCGAGTCGGCGGCAGGGCGCAGTCGATCAACATGGCGACGCTGCCGTATGTCTCGTGGGAGTTGCAGGGCGAGCCCGGCAAGCTGATCCTCCACGGGCAGAGCATCGGCAACGGCCAGACGATCGATGTGACCGATACGGCCGTGCTGGGCGAGAACGGAGGCGTGCCGACCCTGACGATCGAGGGATCGGGTGTCGTATATACCAGGGCCGAGTAATGCCGCATGACACGAAGGACGGGCCGACCCGGAGACGGGGATCGGCCCGTCCTTTCCGTATGCGGAGCGTCGTTTCTCCGGCGCCGGGCGGGGAGTTGGGAAATTGAAAAAAGATGCCTATATTTGTTATCGGCCTAATCCGAAGAATTACCGCATGAGTATTTTAAAGAATAACGATACGTTCGCCGGCAGCTATGTCGTGCGTTTTTTTATCAAGGAGGGAAGTTGTGCCGAGACCTACCGCGTCTGCGATATTCGGGAACAGCCGTTCTTCCTGAAAATTTTCGATCTGGAACGGATTCCCGCCGCGAGGCTCACGAAAGGAGGAATGCCTTTCGAGGTGGAGATGTGCGCACGGTTGGAGCACCCGTCGCTGGTGGCTTGCCGGCGCACGGGGATCGAGTCGATCGGCGACAAACGGTACGCCTACCTGATTACCGATTACATTCAGGGTGGTCTGCTGGCCGAGCTGCTGAGCCGCGAACACCGGCTGTCGGTGGCGCAGGCCGTCGAGCTGACGATCCGTGTGCTGGAAGGGTTGAGCTACCTGCACGGTCAGGCGGAAGCGTTGATTCATAACGATATAACGGCACGCAACATCATGTACGACTGCGTGGGCGATGCCCTGCTCCGGCCCCGGATCATCGATATGGGGCATCTCTCGCATCCGGTGATGGGGCGTCCCGATTTCCAGACCTCCGATCTGGAACTGTGCTATCGTGCGCCCGAAACCTTCATCGGAATCTACTCCAAACTGTCCGACCTCTTCTCGGTCGGCGTGCTGCTTTACGAGATGATCTACGGGTGTCCGCCGTGGAGCTGCGATGCATCGAAATCGCCCTCGGAGGCGCGCGAAGAGCTGCGTGAGGCGCGCAAGGCGGGGCTTCGCTTTCCGGAGAAAGAGCCGGAGGGGATGACCGAACAGTTGCACAAGGTGCTGCAACGCGCCCTGGCGCTGATCGACCGCGACCGTTTCGGCAGTGCCGACGAGTTTATCGGGGCGCTGCGCGGCGAGGAGGTGAAGATGCCGCCTACCAAGCGCGAATCCGCTGCGCCGCCTTCGGCGAACGGCGATGTTACGACCGATGGGGAACAGCACGGCGGAGAGGCCGAAGGCGAAGCCCCGCGTGCGACCTTCGCCAAGGGCGAGGGCAACGGTTTTGCCGACGTGGCGGGAATGGAGGAGTTGAAGCAGCTGCTGCGGGCGAAAGTGATCAATGTGTTGCAGGATCGGGAGCGGGCGCTCAAATATCGTCTGGCGATTCCCAACGGTATGCTGCTCTACGGCCCTCCGGGATGCGGCAAGACCTTCATCGCCGAGAAGTTCGCCGAGGAGACGGGATTCAACTATACGGTAGTCAAGTCGTCGGACCTGGCGAGCATCTACATCCACGGTTCGCAGCAGATGATCGGGAAACTTTTCGACGAGGCGCGTGCCAAGGCGCCGACCGTGCTCTGTTTCGATGAGTTCGATGCGCTGGTACCCAGCCGCAAGGAGTCGACGCATGCGAGTATGGCGGGCGAAGTCAACGAGTTCCTGTCGCAGCTCAACAACTGCGGCAAGAAGGGGGTCTTCGTGATCGCCACCTCGAACCGTCCCGACATGATCGACCCTGCCGTCCTGCGCACGGGGCGTATCGACCGGATGATCTATGTGCCGGTTCCCGACAAGGACGCCCGTCGGGTGCTCTTCGAGATCAACCTCAAAGGTCGTCCCACGGAAGATGTCGATTGTGCCGCGCTGGCGGAGCGGACGGTCAATTTCGTGGCGAGCGACATCGCCTATGCCGTCAACGACGCGGCCATCACGGCGGCATTCGCCAATGTGCCCATTTCTCAGAAGATTCTCTGCGAAACGCTCGACTGTATGCGGCCGTCGGTCACGGAGGAGATGCTGGCCGAGTACGACAAGCTGCGCGACAAGATGACCGGCATGGAGCGGCGGGCCGTACGTACTCCGATCGGATTTAAACGACAAACCCATTAAACCTATTGCTCATGACCACACAAGAGATGATTTTCGACTACCTCAAAGTGCAGGGACTCGTACCCGAATACGATGAGGACAAGGACATCCGGTTCAAATACCAGATGCGTAATTTCGTTGTCTCCAACTATCCCGATGACAGGCAGTTCCTGCAAATCATGATGCCGTTCATCTTCGACGTGACGGCCGAGAACCGTGTCGCGGCGCTCGAAGCCTGCAACAAGATCAACCTGTCGAAGAAGATCGTCAAGGCCGTCGTGATGGGCGAAGGCGTTTTTCTGATGACCGAGGTGCTGCTGGACGAGACGCCCGAACCTTCCGTGATGGTTCCCCGTATGCTCGACATGCTGGTCGGTGCGCAGCAGAGTTTTTACGATACGCTGCGCGAGATGTAATTCGGGATATTTTTTGCCAGACGCTCGCCCCACCCCGAACGGGGCGGCGCGAGCGTCTGTTTTCGGAGAGCGGTTTCCGGAACTGGTTTCGAGACCGGCGGCGCCCGTGTACGGCTGCCGCGGGGAGGCGGATCGGGGACGGAGCGCGAAATGTTCCGTCCGGTTTCCTCTCTCCGCGGAACCGTCCGATTTCCCGAGCGGACTCCGCTTTGGCACGGGAGTTGCGATCATAATAGACAACTGCATCGGAATAACTACCTGATGTAGTGAGGTTTCTTCATTTATTTAAGTTTGGGTTAGTAGTTTTGGAGAAGAGCAATTCTTCTCGAAGGCGGCAGGCAATCGTGAGATTCCCTGCCGTACTTTTTTGTTGTCCTCCGTATCCCTGCCACCTGGCGATTTCGCCGTCCGGCCATTGCAGCCGGCTCAGGCAGTTGCTGCGCATTTCGGCTGCGATCTCCTCCCATGTGGGTGCCTCGTCCTGATCGGGGCCGCTTTCCGGCGTCCATACCGTCCTGTCGATTCCGGCCGACAGCCGCAGTGCCGCCGCTTCGGTGGCGGTGGAGTCGGCGATCCCCTCGAAAACCGCCTTGTACGATTGCCGGCGGGACGATTTCGAGCCGGTCGGCGGCGATGTTCGAAGGACGAGGGCCGTCGGGTCGGGACGTTGCCTGTCATATATATAATTTAAGGTGCGCCTTCCCTGCGATGCTCCGTGCGGCACGGGTATTCCGGTCGAACGGTCGGAGGTTCGGAAGAGACGAACCTCCGACCGGTTGTTTTTCCTTTTCTATACTGTTCGGTGACAAAAGCAACGGATTGAGAGGTGAAAGAAAACAAAATACCTGAATATGGGGATGAAAAATAAAGAAGGCCGTTGCGGATATGAAATTAATTTTCTAACTTTGTGAACACAATCCGATACGATCGTTAATATAATACATCATAAGAAATGAACAAAGTTGAAAGTGCCTTGCAGCGGACGACGGACACCAAAGCGCTGGTTATCGGCAGCGACGCCCTGCCCCGTTCGGCCGAGATGTTCAAGGAGTTGTTTCCCGGGAAACGGGCCATTATCGTGGCCGACAAGATCACCTATCCGCTGGCCGGCGAAGCCGTGAAGAACTATTTCGACGCGGCCGGTATCGCACAGGACGAACCGCACGTATACGGTTACGACGATTCGTTCGCGGAGTGGACGTATGTCGAGGAGTTGGAGAACGTGCTGAAAAAGACCGACGCTATTCCCGTGGCGGTGGGCTCGGGCGTCATCAACGACCTGACGAAGCTGACGGCGCACCGTTGCGGCCGTCGTTACATGTGCGTAGGCACGGCCGCCTCGATGGACGGTTATACGGCCTACGGCGCTTCGATCACCTATCAGGGCAACAAGCAGACGTTCGACTGTCCGGCGCCCTACGGCATGGCCCTCGATCCGCGGATCGCGGCCAAGGCCCCCAAGGCGATGTCGGCGTCGGGGTATGCCGACCTGATCGCCAAGATTCCTGCCGGCGCCGACTGGATGATCGCCGATGTCGTGGGATCGGAGGCGATCGACCGCTTTGCGTTCGATCTGGTGCAGGACGGTTTGCAGGAGGCGTTGAGCGATCCCGAAGGGGTCTACAACGGCGACGTGAAGAAGGTGGAGCAACTGGCCGAAGGACTGCTGCTGAGCGGTTTTGCCATGCAGGCCGCCAAATCGAGCCGTCCGGCGTCGGGCATGGAGCACCAGTTCAGCCACTTCTGGGATATGGAGGATTTGGAGTTCGAAGGCAAGCACGTGTCGCACGGCTTCAAGGTCGGCATCGGTACGCTGGCTTCGACCGCTTCGCTCGAACTGCTGCTCGCCGCACCGATCGAGTCGCTCGACATCGATGCCTGCGTGGCCAAGTGGAAGTCGTGGGAGGAGACCGAGAAGGAGATCCTGCGTATCTTCGACGGGAAACCCGGCTTCATCGACCGCGCCTTGACCGAGACCAAGAACAAATATGTCGACAAGGAGGGGTTGCGTCGGGAACTTACGGCCTTCAAGGCCGCATGGCCCGAGCTGAAAGAGCGCATCCGCAAGCAGATCATTCCCTTCGAAGAGGTTCGCCGTCGCCTGAAACTGGTCGGCGCTCCCTACGAGCCGGAGCAGCTGGGTGTTTCGCGCGCCCGCTTCCGCGACACGTTCGCCAAGATTCCCTACATGCGCAGCCGTTTCTCGAATATCGACATCGCCTATCGCTGCGGGTTCATGGACGAGTGGCTCGAACGGCTGTTCGGCAAGGGCGGTATCTGGGAAGTAGAGTAGCACGCTGCCTCCTCTCCGGCTGCGACGGATCGACGGCCGGAATACGGCTTCGAAAGGAGCCGGAGGAGACGATAAAATTCATAATCACTTATGAGTTTTCTTTAATAGTTTTGTTTGGATTAATTGATGGGAAGCCGGACGCTGTGAAGCATCCGGCTTTTTCGTTCGAATCGATTTTTGGCAGGGAGAGTACAATTTGTTCGGAACATGCTTATCTTTGTAAAACATTAGTTCCTTATAATTAAATTAGTTAAGCTATGAGAAGTTTTACAGAGATTCGGAGGGGGGGGGAAATTTTTCTCCGCTCGCTCGCTAAATCTGCGATCTGCTGTGCGGTGATCGTGTCGCTTTCGACTGTTGCGGGATGCAGCGATGATTATGACGATTCGCAATTGCGCGGCGATTTGAGTGAACTGTCTGGTCGTGTCGAGAAATTGGAACAATCGGTGGCGAAGCTCAACGGCGATTATACCGCATTGTCTGGAATCGTCGATGCGTTGGAGGGCAAAGTTTACGTTTCGAAGGTCGATCCCATCGCCGACGGTTACCGGATCACCTTCTCGGATGGAACGACTGCCGAAATCAAGAACGGAGCCGCCGGAGCTGCAGCTCCGGTGATCGGAATCGACAAAGATACCGACGGTCTCTATTACTGGACGCGCACGATCGATGGAAAGACCGAATGGTTGCTGAACGAGGAGAATGAAAAAATGCCGGTATCGGGAGTTACGCCGGTGATGGGCGTGGATGCCGAGGGTTATTGGACGATTAGCTATGACGGCGGGACGACCTCTTCGCGTGTGGTGGACAGCGAAGGGAATCCGGTGGCGGCATTGCAGGATACCTCTTTTTTCGAAAGCGTCACGTATGACGACTCCTATGTCTACATCACGCTCAACGACGAAGCCGGGACGGTGATCAAGCTGGCTAAGGGTGCGGATTTCTATCTGAGCATCAAAGGCGCTGCGGCACTGGCCGATTTCTCCTACGGCCAGACCAAGAGTTTCGAGGTCGAGTCGAAGGGCGTGATCAAGTATACGATCACCAAACCCGACGAGTGGAAGGTCGCCTATGCCGACGGCAAACTGACGGTGACCGCTCCGACTGCCGAGCACGCTTCTTGCGCCGATTCGGAGGGCGAGGTGTCTATCGTCTATTTCGGTCCCGATAATGCCGGTTCGATCACGACGTTGCGCGTAGCCGTATTGGAGGCTCCGAAGATCGGCGATTATCTCTACTCCGATGGGACATGGAGCGACGGCGGTCTGATCAGTATCGGATCCGATGGACTCAATCCCGTATGGGCGGAGGAGAAACCGGCTCCCGTCGAAGGGAAAAGCGTCGTAGCGATCGTCTGCCAGACAGCGTCGGATCGTATTGCGCAGAGTGAGAAAGATGCAGGTTACACGCACGGATATGCCGTAGCCGTGCGCAGTGCCCATGGGACGGATAAGGTGACGACATGGTGGTCGTCGGATGTGAATTTCGATTGTCTGAAAGGTGCGAAGCTGCCGTCGACGTGGTATGAAAATATCAACGGATATGTCGAAACGATGACGGTTCGAGATACCTACGGTTCCAATATTACGATGATGCCGGCTTTCGATTGGACGATCAACGGTTTCGGCTTGACCGCACCTGCGACGACCAGCGGTTGGTTCCTGCCCAGTACCGGCCAGTTGTGGGATATGATCGCCAATCTCTGCGGAGGCGATGTGGCCTCGACCATGAAAGAGTGGCAGACGTCGACCTATCGCGTGGATTATGGATATTGCAGTGCAACGGTCGGTTACGATGTGCTGGCACGTTTCAATTCCACGATGGAGAAGATTCCGGCCGATGCGAAAGAGGAGTTGGTCGTCGACGATGCGGGACATCCCTTCTGCTCGATCTGGGCTTCGACACCGTTCGATTCCGAAGCGGTCTGTATCGTCGAGATCGGTACGAAGGGTATGATCGAGTTGTATATCAATTGGTATGATGCCGATTGCGCCGCTCGTCCCATTCTCGCTTTCTGATCGGAGATACGGTGATTCCGAAAAAAAAGAAATGGACGTCTTTTATAAAAAAGATGTCCATTTCTTTTTTCGGCTTGGAATTGAAACCTATTTCGCGGATTCGCCGTCGTAGGCCCATTTCACATAGACCGATCCCCAGGTGTAGCCGCCGCCGAACGAAGCGAGGATGAGTTTGTCGCCCCGCTTCAATTCCTTTTCGTAGTCGTAGAGACACAGCGGAATCGTCGCTGCGGTGGTGTTGCCGTAGCGGTCGATGTTGATCATACATTTGTTGCGGGTCAGCCCCATGCGGTTGGCCGTAGCGTCGATGATGCGCAGGTTGGCCTGGTGGGGTACGAGGTAGCGGATGTCGTCCGAAGTGAGGTTGTAGCGCTCCATCATCTCGACCGAAACGTCGGCCATGTTCGAGACGGCGGCCTTGAAGACGGCCTGCCCGTCCTGCGTGATGGTGTGCCAGTTGTTGCGGATGGTCTCTTCGGAGGCGGGATAGCGCGAACCTCCGGCTTTCATATAGAGGTGGGGAGCTCCCGTACCGTCCGAATGGAGAATATGATCGATGACGCCGTAACCTTCTTCGTCGGGTTCGAGCAGTACGGCCGCAGCGCCGTCGCCGAAAATGGGGCAGGTTTTGCGGTCGGTGTAGTCGACGATCGACGACATCTTGTCCGCACCCACGACGATCACCTTCTTGCAGGTTCCCGTTTCGATGAATTTCGAAGCGGTGGTCAGTGCGAAGAGAAATCCGCTGCAAGCGGCGGATACGTCGTAGGCGAATGCCTTTTTACAGCCTGCTTCGCCTGCGATGAGGTTTCCCGTCGAAGGGAAGAACATGTCGGGCGTGACCGTCGCGCAGATGACGAGATCGATCTCTTCGGGGTTCATGTTTTTCTTTTCGAGCAGATCCCGTACCGCTTTGACGCCCATGTACGAGGTGCCGAGCGCTTCGCCTTTGAGGATATGGCGGGTTTTGATGCCGATGCGTGTCATGATCCACTCGTCGGAGGTATCCACCATACGGCTCAGCTCGTCGTTGGTAAGGATGTAATCCGGGAGGTAAGCGCCGACGCCTGTGATTGCAGCTCTGATTTTTCCCATCTATGAAGTAAAGTTTGTTGTAAATTTAATCGTTGAACGCAAGCCGGAGTTTCTCCGTCAGACCGGCCTTCGCGGTATGTTCCGTGGAGAGAATCATGCTCCGGATCGCGAGGGGCGAGGAACAGCCGTGCCCGATGATGACCGGAGCACCGACGCCCAGCACCGGCGTACCGCCGACGTGTTCGTAGTTCATCGCTTCCCAGAATTTGTTGTTGTTACCGCCCAGCGCGTTGTTGATGCGGTAGAGTCCTTCGGCCATTTTCAGGATGACGTTGCCCGTAAAACCGTCGCAGACGATCACGTCGGCGACCTTGCCGGAGAAGATATGCGAACTTTCGACGTTGCCGACGAAATTGAAACGGCCCGAAGCCTTCATCATTTCGTGGGCCGCCTTGGATTGGGCGTTGCCTTTGGTCTCCTCCTCCCCGATGTTGAGAATCGCCACGCGGGGATTGGGGATCCCCAGTACGCTCTCGGCATAGATCGAGCCGATCAGGCCGTACTGGTTCAGCACTTCGGGCTTGCAGTCGACGTTCAGACCCACGTCCAGCAACAGGGCGGGACGTCCCGCTACCGTCGGTACGAGCGACGAAATGGTGGGACGGATGATTCCGTCGATCGGTTTGATGACCTGCATCGAACCGACCATCATCGCTCCCGTGCTGCCGGCCGATGCGAAGCCCTGGATGGCACCCTTGGCCAGGTGTGCGAATCCGACCGTGATGCTCGAATCCGCTTTTTGCTGGAATGCCTTGGCGGGGTGGTCGCCCATCTCGATGACCTCGGTCGTGGGAACGATTTCGAAACGGTCGGCCGGACAATTCTCTCCGGCGAGGATCGCCTCGATACGTTCCTTGTCGCCGAAGAGTACGATCTTGCTGTCGGCGCCGATCTCTGCGGATGCCATGACGGCTCCCTTTACGGCGGCTTCCGGTGCGAAGTCGCCGCCCATAGCGTCTAAACCAATCTTCAACATAGCTTCAGTCTTTGGTTTGTAATGGTCTGCGGTACAAAAGAGCGCGCCGCGATCCAGCAGCGCGCCCGCTCGGGGGCCGGAATTATTCGGCGGCCTTCTTCTCGATCGCCAGCTTGCCGCGGTAGAAACCGCACTCCGGGCAGACACGGTGGTAGAGCACCGCTGCGCCGCAGTTCGAGCAGGTTACGACGGTCGGAACGACAGCCTTGTAGTGGGTTCTTCTCTTATCGCGTCGGGTAGACGAGATTTTGTGTTTAGGATGTGCCATTGTTATAAGTTATTTAAGTTCAACATCTTAATTTCTACTTCTTTTCGCCTTCCAACTTCTCTTTGAGCGAGGCAAGTTGTGCCAGCGCGTCGCCGTCGAGCGGTTGCGAGACTTCGGCGCGGGTTTCGGCGTCGTGTTCGATCTGCGAAAACTCCTCCTGCGAGACGATCCGGAAACGGTGCAGCATGTCGGCGTCGCATTCGCCTTCGGGATGCACCCGCTGGTAGGGCAGCGAGAGTACGATGCTCTCATAAATATATTGTGCGAGCGACACTTCCCCCTCGGCCGGCGAAATCCACATCACCTCGCCGTCGTAGTCGGCGACTTCGTCCGAGAAACGGACGAGCAGCGTTCCGTCGAAAGCGACGGGCAGGCGGCAATCTTCCAGGCAGCGGTCGCAGGCGACGGTCACCGTACCGCGGATGACGGTTTGCAACGAGAGCATCGACTCGCCCCGTTCGAGCGTGACCCCGACCGAGAGGTCGCCGTCCTTGATGTCGGTCGACCCATAGGCCTCGAACAGCGCATTATCCACCTTGAAATCAAAGCGGTAGGTGCCGTTTTTCAGCCCTTTCCAGGCGATTGCGTATTGTTTCGTCACATCCATCGGTGTGCAGATTTATCGTGCAAAGTTACAATATTTCCAGTAAATCACAAAGATTTTCGTCTTTTTGTATTCAGGGGCGCTGTGTCTCATCGTGAACGGATTGAAGGAACCGCGCGGGCGCAAACCGCCGTGAGTGGAGGCCCGCCTTGCGGTGCGTCCGGCAGGCGTTGCGGGAGGCAAGTCCCGCTCAGGCAGGCTGCGCCCCGGCAAAACCCGAATAAATTTGGTTCTGCCCTCGGCTTGTACTATCTTTGTCCGAAAGTGAAAGGCACGGGTATGAAAAAGGACGAAGGATTCTCGGTGGAAGTGGAGAGCCGTTACGAGGGGTGGTGGCGTTATAATGTAACGATTCTGTGCGGTTGTTTCGACGCGGACGGCAACCGGATCGGGTTCGCCTCGGCCGAGAGCGTCGTGGCGCCTGTGGGAAGCGATCTTTCGGCTCCGCCGGAGGGAGCGGCTGCGGAGCGCAGGATCGGAATTCGCAGCATTGCGTGCGACCACATCGTCATGTATGTCTACATCGTGCCGCACACGCTGCCCGAAACCCGCGAGATCGGCGATGTCGCGCCTTTCGACGTGCGCCTGCGTATCGGTTACGGGGGCGTTCCGTTCGGCGACATGCATTACAGAATCAACCAGTGGTCGGGCGCGTCGCTCGAAATCAAACTCCGCAACGACGGGAAGCCGTTTCGGGCGTAGGGTCCGCCGGCCTCGGAGATACGCGACCGGCCCGTCGTTCGACGGGCCGGTCGGCGTTTACTTGCGTAGCATTCGCTAATTGCGGAGCCGCTCGGCGATCAGACGGTCGAGCGCATAGTTGCCGGGTCCCGAAATATACATCAGGACGAAGACCGAGAGGTAGATCGCGGCGAGTTCCTTCACGGCGAAGGGATCGTCGCCGTGGACGATGAACAGCGCGACGCACATGGTGAAGATCATCGGGATGAGCGCCAGCCGGTAGAAGGCGCCGACGATGAACCCGACCGAACAGAACAACTCCCCGAAAATGGCCAGCGTCAGCGAAATCCGGCTGCCCAGCCCCAACGGGTCGGGGAAGACTTCGGACAGCGCGGCGAAATCGTCGACTTTCGCGATGCCGTGCGACAGCAGCAGCACGCCGAAGAGCACCCGCAGGGCCAGCAGGAAGAGCGAAGCCCGTGCGGTATAGCGCGTCGTCGGGAAGAGGAATCGCAGGATTCGTGACATCCGCCTACTTCACTTTGTCCATGAACTCCTTCGACGGCTTGAAAGCCGGAATGTTGTGTGCGGGGATCGTGATCGACGTGTTCTTGGCGATGTTCCGCGCCACCTTCTGCGCACGGTGTTTGAGGATGAAACTCCCGAAACCGCGCAGGTAGACGTTCTCCCCGCCGATCATCGACTGGCGGATCTCCTCCATCATCTGTTCTACTACGGTGGCGACCGTCACGGCTTCGATGCCGGTCTGTGCGGCGATTGCTTTTACCAGTTCTGCTTTTGTCATGGTTGATAATGTTTTGGATAACTGCTGCAAAGGTAGTGCCTTTTTCAGAATAAACAATATCCTTTTTCAAAACGGCTCGTTTTGACCATTACGGACGCTATGCTTTTCGCGGATCGGCGGCGATGTCCGTTCGGGAGGGGCGGAACGCACCGCGTCGGCCGGAATACCGCGAATGCTGCGGGATGCGGGGTACAACGGAAAAGGGAGAGGCCGAAGCCTCTCCCTTTTAGCATGAACGGGGAATCTATCCGTCAGAAGTCGATGCCCGTGTAGCTGGCGGGGGTGATGGCGCGCAACTCGGCCTTGACCTCTTCCGAGACGTCGAGCCCGGCGATGAATGCGGCGATCGCCTCGGCGGTGATGTGGGTGTTGGTGCGCGTGAGCGCTTTGAGCGCTTCGTAGGGCGAGGGATAGCCCGCACGGCGCAGGACGGTCTGGATGCCTTCGGCCACGACGGCCCAGTTGTCGTCCAGATCGCGGCGCAGCGCCTCCTCGTTGAGAATCACCTTGCCCAGCCCCTTCATCAGCGAAGCGACGGCCAGCAGCGTGTGGGCCACCGGAACGCCGACGTTGCGCAGCACGGTCGAGTCGGTCAGGTCGCGCTGCATACGCGAAACGGGCAGCTTGCCCGCCAGATGCTCGTAGAGCGCGTTGGCGATGCCCAGATTGCCTTCGGCGTTTTCGAAGTCGATCGGGTTGACCTTGTGGGGCATGGCGCTCGAACCGACCTCGCCGGCCTTGATGCGCTGCTTGAAATACTCCATCGAAATATAGGTCCACATGTCGCGGCAGAGGTCGATGAGAATGGTGTCGATGCGTTTGAGCGCGTCGAACAGCGCCGCCAGATTGTCGTAATGCTCGATCTGGGTGGTGTACTGCGAGCGGGTCAGCCCCAGTGTATTCCCGACGAAACGGTTGGCGAACGCGATCCAGTCGACGGCGGGGTAGGCGACGTGGTGGGCGTTGAAATTGCCCGTCGCGCCGCCGAATTTGGCCGTGACGGCGACGGCTTTCAATTGGTCGATCTGCCGGTCGAGCCGTTCGACGAAGACCATCAGCTCCTTGCCCAGCCGCGTGGGCGAGGCGGGCTGGCCGTGCGTGTGGGCCAGCATCGGGACGGCGTGCCACTCGGCGGCCAGCGCGGCGAGCTTCTCGCGCAGTTCGGCCAGTGCAGGGTAGCAGACCTCCGCCAGCGCCTCCTTGATCGAGAGCGGAATGGCCGTGTTGTTGATGTCCTGCGACGTGAGGCCGAAGTGGACGAACTCCTTGCAGGCGCCCAGCCCCAGCGCATCCATCTTCTCTTTGAGCAGGTACTCGACGGCTTTCACGTCGTGGTTGGTCGTGCGCTCGATCTCCTTGACGCGCTCGGCGTCGGCCGTCGAGAAGTCGCGGTAAAGTCCGCGCAGTCGCTCGAATGCGGTCGTGTCGATCCCTTTCAATTCGGGCAGCGGCAGTTCGCACAGGGCGATGAAATACTCCACTTCGACGCGGACGCGGTAGCGGATTAGGGCGTATTCCGAAAAGTAGTCGGCCAGTCGCTCCGTTACCTTGCGGTAACGTCCGTCGACGGGCGAAATGGCGGTCAGGTTGCTCAATAACATATCGTGTCGGATTTTGATGCGGCAAAGGTAGGCAAAAAAGCGGGGATTCGGAAATTTGGAGAGTGGGATTTCCGGCGTACGGAGGTTGCGGGAGGAAGTGTCGCTCACGGCCTGGCCGCCGCCGCTTTGCGGCTGCTTGCCGCGAGGGCCAGCAGGGCGAAGAGGTACTGTGCGGCGTAGTAGGTGGACATGATGCGGAGGGTGGCGTCGGGGAGCGGTTCCACGAATTTGTTCCATGCGATCGTCGCGTCGGAGAAGACGAAGAGCAGCGCCGCGACGCGGAAGCCCGGGGCGTAGCGTCCCCGATAGAAGAGCACGCTGAGGAGCATGGCTGCGATCACCGCGCCGTAGAGTGCGACGCCCGTCCGTTCGACGGACGACGCCACGCGGGGGACGATGCCGGCGAAGAGGAACAGGAGCAGGCCGGCACCGACGACTGCCGCGGCGGCGATGCGTCTGCGGGAGAATTCGGCCGACGGCAGGAAATAGCGGATGTAGGCGACGTGCGCCAGCGCGAAGAGGAACATTTGGAGCAGAAAGTCGTGCACTGCTCCGGCGGCATCGCCCGCCGCCGAGAGCAGCAGGGCGCCGGCTACCGGCACGCACGCCTTGTCGCGCAGGGCGAACAGCACGAGCGAGAGCCAGGCGGCCGGATAGCAGACCTTGCAGGGAAGCGGTGCTCCCGTGCTGAAAAAGAGGGCGACGCCCAGCCCGAATCCGAACGTGAGCGCACCGATGAAAACCGGCCGCCGGTATTTTCCATCGTCCGGCTCGTCCGGCGAGCCGCCTCCTCCACAGGCCGGAGAAGTCCGCTTACAGGGCCGCATCGATCAGGTAGGGGTAGTGGTCGGTGAGTTTGACGGTGAAGCGGGCCGTGATGCAGTCGAAGACTTTGACCGCCACGCCTTCTTGGGCGTTGCAGATGAAGCAGTGGTCGATAGCGCCCTTTTCGCGGTCGGGGCTGCGGCGCCGGCTCGTGCGCGAATAGCCGTCTTTCGGGCCGCAGATGTGATGGCCGTTGCCGTTGTCGGTCGCGTCCGTCGCCGCCTTGTAGCAGGGCGTGTAACCCCCTTCGATGAACTGGCGTATGGGCAGCGAATCTTCGTAGGCGTTCATGTCGCCCGTGACGAAAATCGTGCAGCCGTACTTGTTTTTCAGCACTTCGGCTTCGGCCATCATCAGACGTACCTGTGCCGCACGCGCGTAGGTACTGCCCGGCTGCGCCGCTTCGCTCTTCCACCACAGGTGGGTGTTGACCACGGCGAAGAGCCGGCCCGTGTCCTTCTTACGGAAGACCGCCGAGGTGTAGGATTTGCTGCCGATGTTGCTCCAGCACGACGGGGCGTAGAGGACGTAGTTGACGTCCACCAGCTCCACGGTTTCGGGGTTGTAGAAGATCGGCGTGTTGTTCCACGGCTCCTCGCCCTCGTAGGCGATCCGATAGCCGTATCGGCGGATCAGCGGGTAGAACCGCTGGTGCATGTGGAGGCTGTATTCCTGCAAATCGAGCACGTCGGGCATGAAGGCGCGCACGAGCTGGGCGAATTGCGGAGCACGCACGTCGTCGCGGGGATCTTCGCCGATGAGGCGCCATGCTTCGGGAATGTCGTCGCGGCTGTAATCCCAGATGTTGTCGGCCAGGATGCGCAGGTTCGAACCCGCAGCGCGTGCGAAGAGGCATTCGCCCTCGACCGAGCCTTCGATATGCGCGTCGCGCGGAATGTCGCCCTCCCGGAGCATTTGCGCGACATGCTGCGCGGCCTTCGTCAGGGCCCAGCTGCCGCCGCCGTCGATCAGGAGATCGTCGCGCGAGACGCGGACGGCGTAGTCGAAGGGCGCCCGATCCTCCGACCGGACGAGCCGGATGGCCCGGCCCCGGTGGAACGCCGTGTCGGGCAGTATCCGCAATTCGGGCTGTTCGGCGCCGGCGAGCTCCTGTCGGAGCGTCCGCGCGGCATCGATGCCCTCCTCGTCTTCGAGTGCGGAGCAGTAGACGATCGTGAAGTCCGCCGTGCGCGTTCCTGCGATTTTGCGTTGCGCGCGGGCCTGCAAGCCGAAGGCGGCGAGCAGAAGGATCGAGAGGATAAGTCGTTTTTTCATCTGATTTCGAAAATTTGCCGATTCGCTAAAATTTACACGGAGATAACATCGAATGGACGAGCGCCGCTTTTGTTGTGGGTGCGGTCTCTGTTCGTCGGATGGGATTCCGCCGCTTTCGCAATCCTTTTCCCGCCTCGGCATAGTCCGAACTGGGTTCGGCTCTGCGCCCGGCTTGTCGAAAAGGTTTTCAAAGATAAGCTTTTTTTCGGAAATACCTGTTCGATCGCCGTATTTTTCAATCTTTTTGTCTGTTTTCGCACGGAGCGGCCGGCTGTCGAAAGAGGTGCTTGTCACGACATCTTTCCGAACGGGATGCGTTTGCCCGCGGCGAGCCGGCAACGTTCGATCCCGTCGGCCATGCGGTCGAGTCCCCGGTCGATGCGCAGCAGTCCGAAATCGGCCGAGCGCGAAAGCGAACGGGGCGAGGCAGGGAGATTCATGGCGGATTCGGAAAATAATCAGGACAAATTAGCGTTTTTTCATCGGTTCCGGAGGAATCCGGTCCGGATTGCGTTTTTTTGTTTGATTTTTGTACCTTTGGCTGATGCCTTGGATGCTCCCGCTCGGCAATGTTCAAATAAATTTGACATTGCCCTCGCTTATTCGTATCTTTGGCTGACGCCGAAGATACTCCGTCTCGGCATAATCAAACATGAATGTTTGCTTCTGCACTCGACTTTTCGTATCTTTGTCCGAATAATGGTGAATGTTGTTATGGGATTTTTCACTCGGATTCTATACGGCCTCACGGAGTTCGTCCGCCGCAACCCCGTGACGTGCCTCGTTATCCTGATACTGGCCGTCGCCGCGCCGTCGGTGCTGGTCGGTATCGCCAACTTTATCTTTTACGTTATGCTGACGATTTTGTTGCTGGGCGTCGTTTTCGTCCTTCTGTTCCGATATCGTGTCAACAAGCTGCGCCGTGAAATGGGGCAGCAGGGAGGCTTCTCGCAGGAAGGCCCGCGCCGCCGCACCTATACGTGGTACTCGCGCCGCGACGAAGGCGACGTGAAGGTCTACAAGACCTCCGACACGCCCGAAAAGCGGATCAACGACTCGGTGGGCGAATACGTCGAGTTCGAGGAGGTGGAGGAGCAGAACCCGAAAAAATAAACCTGCGGCGGCCGAATGCAGTCCGGTCGCCGGGATAGATTGCTATGTTGTCGAAACTCTTCGCCCTCGTCGGGCAATATTTCATCCTGATGGGAAAGGTCTTCTCGCGTCCTGAGAAGCTTCCGATCTACCGTCGCCGGATCATTTACGAAATGGATGCGCTCGGCCTGAACTCGATCGGGCTGACGGCGATCATTTCGGTCTTCATCGGCGCAGTCATCACGTTGCAGATGTCGATCAACCTCGAATCGCCGTTCATTCCGAAGTACATCATCGGCTACGCCACGCGCGAGACGATGATCCTGGAATTCTCCTCGACGGTCGTGGCGCTCATACTGGCCGGCAAAGTGGGGTCGAACATCGCCTCCGAGATCGGTACGATGCGCATTACCGAGCAGATCGACGCGCTGGAAATCATGGGCGTCAACTCGGCGTCGTACCTCATCCTGCCCAAGATCGTGGCTACGGTGCTCTTCTTTCCGTTCCTGACGATCCTGAGCATTCTGATCGGCATCGCCGGCGGCTGGATGATCGCCGTCTTCACGGGCATCATGATCCCCGACGACTACGTCACGGGACTGCTCTACGATTTCAAACTCTATTCGATCGTCTATTCGCTCATCAAAACCTGCTTCTTCGCCTTCATCATCACCTCCGTGTCGGCCTTCTACGGCTACTACGCCAAGGGCAATTCGCTGGAAGTAGGCAAGGCTTCGACGCGGGCGGTGGTCGCTTCGTCGATCGTCATCATGATCTTCAACCTGATCCTCACGCAAATCCTGCTGACATGATACGCGCGGAACATATCTTCAAGTCGTTCGACGGGCGCACGGTGCTCGACGACATCTCGGTGGAGTTCGAGACCGGAAAGACGAATCTCATCATCGGGCAGAGCGGTTCGGGCAAAACCGTGCTGCTGAAATGTCTGGTAGGGTTGCACGCCGTCGATTCGGGGGAGATCTTCTACGACGACATCCGCTATACGGCGCTCGGATTCAAGGAGCGCAAGGCGATCCGCAAGGACATCGGCATGATCTTTCAGGGCGGAGCGCTGCTGGACTCGTCGACCGTGGCGGAGAACATCCGCCTGCCGCTGGATCTCTTCACCGATCAGTCGGAGGCCGAGAAACGCGAGCGCGTGGATTTCTGCCTGCGGCGCGTGCGACTCGAAAACGCCGACGATCTCTACCCTTCGGAGTTGTCGGGCGGCATGATCAAGCGCGTGGCCATCGCGCGCGCGATCGTCCTGAACCCGCGCTACCTCTTCTGCGACGAGCCCAACTCGGGCCTCGATCCGCAGACTTCGATCGTCATCGACAACCTGATCCACGAGATCACCGAGGAGTACAACATCACCACGATCATCAACACCCACGACATGAACTCCGTCATGGAGATCGGGCAGAAGATCGTCTACATCTACAAGGGCCGCAAATGGTGGGAAGGTACCAAGGAGGACATCCTGCACACGGACAACCGCGAGCTGAACGATTTCGTCTTCGCCTCGGCCATGGCCAAGCGCGCGAAGAAGGCGATCGGCTGACGGCGGCCGGTACGGCGGGCGAAGGCGCACTCCGCACGACGGACTGCGCCTTTCCGTATGTTTCGCCCCGTATTGGAGGGCGGTTCGCCTCCCGCCGGTGCGTCGGCAAAAAAGCAAGGGGAGCATGAAAAAGAGAAGCCCCTTGCGATGGCTTCTCCGAAACAACACACACATGACATCGTTCCCGCTGGCTGACGGGCGCAAGGAGATGTTCTACGATTACGGATGCCGGTTCCGCTCCGCTTATTTGATCTTGACGCAGCGAACGGGCATGGCGAACGACCGGTTGACAAGGTCTGTATTCGTCAGCGACGACGGCTCGCCGATGTAGTAGTCGAAGTTGTATGCACCCAATTGTCCTGCACCGGTGGCATAGGGCTGGCACGTCCAGAGTGTCACTTCCTGACCGATGAAACGGGGTGTTCCGTCGAATTTCAGATAGCCCTGCGCGGGCAGCGGATTGAATTGCCGGTCGGCGACCACCGTAAAGCCGATGTTCCCGTCGTCGTCAAGTGTATAATCGACGTCGAACTCCTGCTGCGTCGGAATGCGGTATCCGGCGGGACACGGGTCGAAATTGGTCTTGGGCGTGAACCACAGATAGTGCGTCGGTGCCGTTTCGTATTTCACCCAGTTGTAGTCGCGGCCGTCATAATAAGTACGCGAATACATGAAACAGAGCGGATAGTTGTTGCGCTTCTCCCAACTGCTCCATGCGTTCTGGATGTTCCAGTCGTTCCAATAGACCGTGTTGCCCGTGACGGTTTTCCATGCGGGGTTGATCTCCGGTCGCTCGTTGATGCTGCCCGCAGCCATGTTGCGGTACGGGTCTTTGCGTCCCCACTGGTAGAGCAGGCCGTAGCTGTTCGGGTCATTGGGATCGGTCGCCACGGCACCGATGTTCCGGTCAAGGAATACGGGCGAGGAGGCGCCGGCGACCGTTCCCATCTCCTGCGGGGCGTCGGTCAGCCAGATGTGCCAGTTGTGCAGCATCAGATGCTGCTGCGCGTCGTAGGCGGAGATCGAGGCGTTACCCTTGACGAACTTCTTCACCGTGAAACGGATATAGCCGTCGACATAGGCGATGTCGCTCAGTTCGACGCCCGTTGTACGCCACGTCCAGTCGACCGTGTCGAAGGAGCCCTTGATGGCGGTGCCGTCGACGAGTTCGGCGGGGAACATGTAGGTGCCGGCTTGCGAAACGATATAGCAGTTGGCCGGTTTGCCCAGGTCGACCGCTTCGGGTTCGGGTTTGAACTCGATCGCCTTCATGGCGTAGAACTCGCGGCGGACGATCGTGACGGGCGAAGCCGACTCGGCCGGTTTGGTGCCCTCCATGGTGCGTCCGCGGTCGTCGGTCAGTTCGATCGTGAAGCCTTGGTCGAAGGTCTGCGGGGGAAGAGCGACGGCGAACTGCGTGGGGTAATCGGCATCGGTGCTCAGGACGACGCCTTCGCCGCAGTCGACTGCGACCTCTTTTGCTGCGTCGGCAGCCATCGTCAGACGGGGTTCGCCCGACTGGCCCTCCTCGAGATAGTTCATCGCCACAGCGGCGGCACCCGCAACGCCCTCGTCGCCGTTGGCGATGAAGCGCAGCCCCGTCACCTTCACCGGATCGGTTTCGGTCGTGTAGAATTGAAGGCGCAGGGCGCCGACGGCCACCATGAACGGCAGGTTGGTTTCGGTGCGCGAGCGGGTGGCTGCCGTCATCGGTACGCAGCCGATGCCGGCGTGCGCCGCGGCGTTGTAACGCTGCGTGGCGGGCAGCGAGAAGGTCATCGTCGGTACGCCGCCGACCTTGTCGCAGGCCACGCCATCGGCGTAATAGGGATGGAGCGCATAGTTGGCGTCGTATTCGATCGTCGCGCCGCCGAACTGGTCGCCGTGGGCTCCTTCCTTGAAATAGAGTTCGCAGTGGCTGGGATCGTTCTGGTCGGGCTGCACGCCGTAGCAACTGCACAGCGGACAGCCTTTGAAGAGGGCGATCTCGTCGGTCGGGTTCCAGTGGACGTCGATCTGCCCGTCGGAGTCCTTCGTGGCGCAGCGGGTGTCGGCATCGGTTTCGATCGTGCCGTAAAACGGGGTTTCATCGGTCGCCGGCGTTGCACCGGCCGGTGTCGGCTCGTCGTCGACACCCTTCGTACAGCCGGCCAGAGCCAGCCACAGGGACAACAATCCCCAATAGATTGTTTTCATTTTCGTTCGGATAGAGTGAATTGGTTAATAAATAAGTCGGATTGCAAGGCGGGCGACTGCCCGTATTGCGGGCGGTGTCAATCCCAGTCGCTGCCGTCGCCGGGCACGATGGGATCCTCCCGCCAGTCGCCGCTGCCGCCTGTCTCGGAGGTCGCGAAGCCTTGCTCGACTTCAACGAACGAGAGAGACAACGTCGGGGCCAGGTAAAGTTTCTTGCAGCCTTTACTCGTTTCCATGATTGTTTCGGTTTGTCACCTGCCGACTCCTGAGAGGTGGAATCCAAAAAAAGAAAGTGTGGAACTGCAATATATGTTTTGATACGAGGCGTGAAATCTCGGAAATGAAAACAAAATCCAAACAAATGCAAATATAATCGTTGATATAGTGTGTTTTATGTGGTATCACATTCGGGAATGTCCCTAAAATTTGTTTTAATCCGTTTCAACTTTTTTCGGGATATATGGGAACATGTACGGGAATTTGTTTTACCTTTGCAGGGTAATCGAAAAATTGCCGCCGATGAAAGTCACCGTCTATCTGAAAAAGTGTACCGCCTCGACCTCGAACATCTGTTTCCGGGTCCGTGAGAAGAACGTGGATATAAAGGTTGTTTCACCTCTTGTAGTCCATGATAAGTACTGGGATATGGACACCCTCTGCTACCGGCGCACGACGGCGGTGCCTGCCGCTGAGCAGAAACGCCTGCCTGAGCAGATAGCCGCCATTATCGAGCGGGCTGAAAAGAGCTTTTCGGACAAAGCGGACAGCCGATGGTTGAAGCAGACTATTGAGGATGTACTGTACCCCTCCCGTGCCTTCGAACGCAACCATCCGAATCTTCTGCGACGTATCCATGAATATTTGGAGAAGTACGACGGTGCCGACCGAACGAAGGAACATATCATACGCTTCGAACGCAAGATGTCCCGCTACCATGACTACCAGCGGGAGATACTCGGCAACAGCGATTTCACGCTCTTTGTGGAGACCGTTACACTGGAGCAGATGAACGCTTTCCGGGATTATGTCGCCGGAGAATATCTCTTGCGGCAGGAGCATCCCGATTTCTATGCCGGACGTATGTTAATCAACCATGCTCCCAAGCCGCTGTCCAACACGACGGTCATCAACACGATGAATCTGTTCTGCACCTTCCTGCACTGGTGCAAGAAGATGAAATACTCGGACAACGAGGTCTATACGCTCTATGGGTGCAAGGAACCTACTTACGGCGACCCGTTCTACCTTACGTCCGAGGAGCGGAATATCCTCTACGATGCGGATTTGAGCGACAACCCCAAACTGGCGGTCATTCGGGATATTTTCGTCTTCCACTGTTATATCGGCTGCCGTGTCGGCGATCTTTACCGGCTGACACGGGATAATATCAAGTACGGATTTCTGGAATATATGCCGCAAAAGACAAAGAAGTGTCAGGCAAAGATCGTCCGCGTACCCCTTCACGAGAAGGCGAAAGCTATTTTGTTGCGATACCCGAAAAAAACGGCTGATGAAATCGAAAACTTTGGAAATATTCCCAAGCGGAAAGGACGCCAGCCGAGGGTGCCGCGAGACTTATCGAACCAACTACTCCCGTTCAAACCCATACACCAGTACAATCTCGGCATACGGGAACTGCTGAAACACTGCGGTATAGACAGAATGGTCACCATTCTTGACACACACGGCTACAATACCGTGCAGAAACCATTGTATGAAGTTGCCACCAGCCATACGGCAAGGAAGACTTTTGTAGGAAATCTATACAAACAGGTTCCCGACCCCAATCTGATTGCCTCCATGTCGGGACACGTCGAGGGTAGCCGTGCATTCAACCGCTACCGCACCATAGACGATGACATGAAGCGCAGACTGGTGGAAATGATTAACTAAGGAGGACAAGTATATATGAAAGTAACTGCATTCATCCGAAAGACCTCGGCCAAGAACAACGTGACAGATCTGGCGCGTGTCTATTTCCGTGTCCGGGATATTGGCGGAGTGGATATAAAGGCTGCAAGCGAACTTTCGATCAATCCCAACCATTGGAGCGCGGAGAAGCAGGGCTACAAACCCCGTGTGGCATTGGTGTCGGAGGAGAAGCGGATGAACTTCGACAGAGACATCCAGCGGATTACACACCTTATCACCAAGGAGTACCGGCGGGGTGTGGACGGCAGCTGGCTGAAAGGGTTGATAGAGGAGTACCACCATCCGAACATCAACGCAAGGGGCGGCAGCAAGACCGACGAATACCAGCTGTCGCACCAGATTCGGAAGTACATTGACGAGACCCCGCTGGCACACGACAGCCGGAAACATCATTTGGACAATCTGAACAAGGTGCTGCGCTACGAGCGTTTCCGCCATGAGGTCATGCACCAGCGGGGCTTCCACCTTTGTATAGATTCCATTACCGCTGACGATATCCGTGATTTCAAGCTGTGGATGCAGGAGGAGTACCGGTATGTGGATATGTACCCTGTGTTCTATCAAGACGAATTGCGCCGCAATGTCGAGCAGAAACGTTCCGAGAACAGCATGTCGGGGACGCTGTACCGCCTCCGCACCGTCATCAAGTGGTGCATCAAACGGGGGCTGACAAGAAACAATCCTTTCGACCAGTACCAGATAGCCCAGCCTATGTACGGCGACCCGTTTTACTTGACCCTCGAAGAAAGGGACAGGGTGTACTATGCCGACCTGAGCGGTTTAGGTGCGACCTATGCGGCCTATCGGGACATATTCATGTTCCAGTGCCTGATAGGATGCCGTGTCAGCGACCTGAACCGACTGACCAAGGCGAACATAGTGGACGGATGCGTGGAATATATACCGCAGAAGACCAAGTTAGAGCATGCGGGCACAGTGCGCGTGCCGCTGAACCAGAAAGCACTGGATATATTGGAACGCTACAAGGATTTGGAGGATGCTCTGCTGCCACGTTTCTCGCACTTCGGTTACAACAAGAAGATAAAGGAGATTCTTAAATATGTCGGCATCGACCGTATGGTAAGAGTGCTCGACCCTAAGACCCGCGAGGATGTGGCACGGCCACTATATGAGGTGGCGACCACTCACACGGCACGAAAGACCTTTATCGGCAACCTCTACAAGCAGGTCAAGGACCCGAATCTGATTGCCTCGATGTCGGGACATTCGGAAGGCAGCCGCGCCTTTGCCCGCTACCGCAAGATTGACGACGAGATGAAGAAGGAGCTGGTAAACCTGTTGGACTAATACGACCGCGAGCCTATGGAGATGAAAGCATACGGGCGTTTTGAGGATTTCAAAGCGGATATTCTGAAATGGAAAGACGAAAACAGGGAAAAGTATAACCGCTTCGCTCAAATGATGAGCGGCTGCGACGAGCAGGGCTTCTTCCTCTTTTACCGGACGGTGGCGAAGCAGATGCCGCAGTTAGTCAGGCAGTGGGAACTGACCTATAATGACGATACCTGCCCCGACAAGTTTGCCGATATAGATGTACTGTTCAAGGAACAGAATCTCCCGCAGCAGATTGTCGGGCAGTATGGGCGGGAACGAAACCTCACTTATACAGACTCCACCACATTCTCGCTGTGGCAGCGAATCAAGATGATGCTTGGCTGGCGGCCGCAGCCGCGCATCCGCATATCGGCACCGTTGGTGTTGAGCTGGCTCTTCTTTGGGCGGAGTTTCGAGACGATGGTGCTGATGCTCGAAAAGCAGGCGAAGCGGCCCGAAGCGGGTATGCTCGATGTTCAGACCTGCGGCCATGTCTCGAAATTAGTCATCCAGACCAGCATCAAAGGACATTACCGCACCTGCGAGGATTGGGAGCGGTTCTTTGCCGGGCAGAATGCCGCCCGAAGCGGCAAGCTCGGCGAGTGGGCACTGGAGGAGGTACGCGGAGATGAGGTGCCGATGCCGCAATCCGACAATGATACGCCCGTCACAAGCGGTAGGCCCAAAGCGAAAGACTTGCCGTTATCCTCTTATATCAATTCTGAGCATAAAGATGCCATTATAGATGTTCTGCGCAAATTCCTTATCAGCCAGAACACTGCCAACGGGCAGGCACTGTCCTACTATGCGCTGACGCAGCTCGAACTGCTGACGGTGAAGACCGACAAAGAGTTCAGCGTCGGCATGGTCAGAGAGTTCGGTGACATCCCTACCCTCAAAAGCGAGAACGCCATACGGCAGGCGATAAGCCAGCTGCGGCGAGAACAGTACATCACCGTCAATCAGAAGATGCGCATCGGCCGTCTGCTCGACAGCGACGAGTATGCATCGGTTCTACGGCGGCTGAAAGCGGAGATGAAGAGTATCTATCAATCAGTTTGATTATTCATCAATCCTTTAATTTCCTCAACTAGTGCCTGCTCGTTTTCAATATAAGGATACAAATCACTATAGAAAGGTCTTCCTGTTTGCAGATAGAACAGCCATCCTTCTAAACATAATTGATAACTTGGCTCTGCATCAGAAAGTGAAGAGCCTGGACCAACATACCAATTATTAGGAGTCCAAATCTCTTGACTGACCGGATATAAAGATCCTCTACCAATTTCTTGAATAATATGAGGATAACCATCTTCATCTATTACTAACTGATTATACTGTGAATCATCAGCAGTACTCATTAAATCTTTTATTTCGGATAAGGTAAATAGATGGGAAGGAGTACCACACTTTTCCAACGCAGAAGTCAAATTTACCTCAAACTTAAGCGAGTCAATATCAAATCCACTTTCGGAACAAATATGCTCTATTTTCTTATAAATTGCATCGATAAGGGTAATAATCTCTACACGATTATATATTTTAAGACAATCTTCATTCAGCAGTGCTACATCCTTAAATGTTCCATCATTGCATAAATAGACTCCTTTTTGATCAAATAAACTGGTAAAATCCATATGAGATTTCTCCCATTTTATACTAAAATGGCATTTACCAGAAGTGCTCTGAATACAGTCTTTTATTTCTTGAGAGAAATTCCATTTAAGATAATTGTCATGAATAAAATCCTTAGGAGAAGGTAATGCTGTTTTTTCTGGAGTCTCACCCATACATATTGGATCTGAATCAACAATAGCACGAAATGAATCAAGAAGTTCGCGGAGTTGAGCAGAGATTTCAATTATATCATTCTCTTCCGCTGGGATTCCTGACGCATGTGACAATTCGTTTACTTTTCTTGCAAATTTGCCATAGAACTCCTTTTCTTCTTCTTTAACAAGTTTGTTTTGATTTAATATATTAACCAAATCTCCCCACAATAAAGAGTGATATGGACTATTTGACATTTTAATCTTTGGGTAGTAATAATTTACCTTTAGTTTCAGTAAACTTTCACCAATATTTCTTATACTATTTCCAGCGGCTTGTAGAACTTCCATCTTTATTTCTTTGCATTGAGCACACTGTATTTTATCATGTAAATCAGACAAATTACGATCCAGTCTATCAGTTAATGATTTAATATTGATATGGTACAGAATTATTTTGGATTTATATGCTGATATATTAAATTCCTTTGGTATGATCCAACAAGCTATAATAGGAGTATCAATACCTATTGTATTTGTCAGTTCTCCATTTTCTAATGTGAGATATTCTGTTGAGAAAAACTCTGTTTTTGCATCTCTGTAATGATTATTATCCTTACCTTCTTTAATCTTCTTTTTTATATATTTCTGGTTATCGGAAACACCTCTTATAAGGACTCCAATACAAGCATCTTTTTCTTTTGACGTTGCAAATCTAATAGAGTCTAGTTTAATTGCCATAGAATATTTTTCATATGAAAATACCATTTTACGCATTGCTCTCATTTCTGGATCTTTCTCCGGCACCTTAAAGTAAATAATCATTAAGCCTTGTTCGTGATTAAACTCTACCTTTTTCAATATGGTCAAAGTTATTCCCATCTATAAAATCAGTATTAACCTGACCTTCTGTCAAAGCCATAAAATCATTGAAGAACTGCTCGGCAATTCTGGTGTCATCAATACTATTTTGATATTTCTCAGATAATTGATGAAAAAGTTCAAAAGTATTTTCTTTCATATTAAATATGGGGCAATTTTTGCCTTGCAAATGTATATATAATAATACAGAACCAGAAATAAATGACTATTTGAATCATTCCAATCCCACGCTAAAAGAACTTTAACCTCCAATAGGGCAAAACAGCATTGTCATATTTGTCATTTTCGTCTTGACAAATATGACAATCCATTTTATTTCAATCCTTTACGGCAAGCCAATACTTTTGCATCGTCAAACTCTTTCCCGGAGTGCGACGGTGCTTCTCTTTTTAACACCATCGGAAGCGAAGCCTCAGGGAACAGGCAGATGGTCATATTAACTTTTATAAAGATTGAGATATGATACTAACACTTGATTCTTTGGTCGAGATGGGAGCCAATGTAAAACTGGAAGTAACGCCCGCCGACTTGAAGATGTTTGCCGAGAGCGTTGCCCAGCGGATACTTATGGCGTATGATGAAAGCGAGCGGGAGCAGACTACCCGCGACGAAAATGACGAGACCTACTACAATACGAAACAGGTGCGCGAGATGTTCAACGTGTGCGACACTACGCTCAACCTGTGGGCAAAACGCGGATACTTGGTACCGGTGAAGTTCGGTAACAAGAACATGTACACCAAGACGGACATCGACCGCATCCGCACGGGCGGCCGTCAGGAGACCGTTTCAGCCTATTGCCGCAAAAAGAAGCTGTAGCTATGGAGACAACCGCATTGGAATTGACCAACCGCCTCCGTTTAGAGGCGGGACGTATTTCTGAATCTGGCTTGCCGTTGGAGGTGTTCCCTCAGAAGGTACAGGAGATCATCTTCAATCTCGCCACCTATGAGAACTTCAATATCGAGTATTCCGCATCGATTGTACTTTCGGCGGTGGCTGCCGCCATCGGCAATGCCTGCCAGATACAGATTAAGGGCAACTGGAAGACCAGCCCCTCCATCTATATGATGTTGGTCGGTCGTCCGGGTTTGGGCAAGACACCGCCGTTGAGCTTCCTCTACCGCCCGATTCACGAGCAGGACGACCGGATGTTCGAGCAGTACCTGCAGGAGTGCGACGAGTATGACCGCGCACTTGCAGCGTCTGTCAAGAACAAGGAGAACGATGAAAGCGTACTCCTCAAAAAGCCGCAATTGGTCACTACCGTTATATCGGACTTTACGCCCGAAGCACTGATGAATGTGCATCAGCACAATCTTCGTGGCGTGGCTATCGAGGTTGATGAGATTCTTGCGCTGTTCAACTCCGTGAAACGGTACAACAGCAAAAATAACCTTATCGAAGACCTGCTCTCCTCTTACAGCGGACGTCCGTTGAAGTCCGTCCGCAAGTCCGAGGCGCGACCGATACTGATACGGCGACCATGTATCAATGTTATCGGCTCAGTGCAGACCAATCTGTTGCCGGAGGTGTTCCGCAACGAGTATAAGGCAAACGGCCTGCTCGACCGCTTCCTCTTTGTCTATCCCAAAGACCAGCGCATATCCAAATGGCAGCGCACCGACCGCGGTACGCTCCGTTCCGATACAATGGAACAGTGGCGCAAGATACTGAACAGGATTCTTTCTCTGCCTTGTCCGACCAATGAGAAAGGCAATACGGTTTGTTCGTTAGTGCTTGATATGGCAGAGGATGCAGAAGCCTGTTTCTATGATTGGTACAACGGTATCATCGACACGGTGAATGCAGTCAAGAATGACACGGAGGTTGATAGCCGCAAGACGAAATTAGACGGCAATGCCGCCCGCCTGTCGCTGGTCTTTCAGATTCTGAAATGGGCCGCAGGTGAGGGACACATTCAGTATATCGAACTCGATTCCGTCAAGGCTGCGATTCGGATGATAGACTATTATGAAGACACCTATCGGCGTATTCAGGAGAGTATCGTTTCCTCCGGTATCGGCGACAACAAAGAGGCGTGGCTGTCACTGCTCGGCGAAACCTTTACGGCTGGCGATGCAGTCATTGCCGGAAAGAAAGTAGAACTGTCCCGTCGCACAGTCTACTATGCGCTGGATAAGTTGAGCCGGGAGCCGAACCCTGTTTTAGAGAAGCTGCATCACGGCACCTACCGCAAGACTTCTGCGATTGCATCTTGCACTATTGCACTTTCATCGGAGGATAAAGCGGCAGTACAAACAGGGCAAAGTGCAAAAGTGCAGTGTGCAACCGATAATACCGCAGAATTATGAGTGATTACCGTTTTCATTTGGAGAAGTACCGCTACGGGAGCAAGATTGACTGCCCGAACTGCGGAAAGAAGCGATGCTTTGTCCGATATATTGATGAGCAGGGAACGGTGCATTTCCCCTCGTCGGTTGGCAAGTGCGACCACGAGCAGAGCTGCGGTTACCACTATACGCCACGCGAATATTTCCGAGATAACCCCGAAGCGGTGTCCAATAATGACCGAAGTATCGAGCAAATATTTCGCCAATCCGTTATCCATACCCGACCGACACCTGTTGAACCCTCTTATATCCCCGAAAGGATTATCCGAACTTCTATGTCGCACTATGATAAGAACCCGCTGTATCAGTATCTCTGCGGCGTGTTCGGAGAGGAGGAGACAGCGAGACTGTTCAATCTCTACCGTATCAGCACATCGGCAAAGTGGGGCGGCTCGACGGTCTTCTGGCAGACGGACGAGGCGGGAAAAGTCCGCACGGGGAAGATTATGCTGTACCATCCGGCGACAGGGCGGAGGGTCAAGGAACCGCAGGCTCGTGTCAGCTGGGCGCACTCGGAACTACGGCTGCCGGACTTCAATCTGCGGCAGTGTCTGTTCGGCCAGCACCTGCTCCCTTTATATCCCGACAAGACGGTCTTTCTGGTTGAGAGTGAGAAATCCGCCGTTATCGCTGCGCACTATATGCCGGATGTCCTTTGGCTCGCTACGGGCGGCAAGAACGGATGCTTCAATATACAGACTATCGATTCACTGCGCGGACGCGATGTTATTCTTATGTCCGACCTCGGTGCGACCGATGCTTGGAAGGATAAAATGCCGATGCTCCAGTCCGCCTGTCGAAGCGTTGCTGTCAGTACGATGCTCGAAGATATGGCGATGGATGAGCAGCGCAGTCAGGGTCTTGATATCGCCGACTTTCTGCTTGCTGTTCCGACCCAGCGTCAGATACTCCACCTGATGATACAGCGCAATCCCTGCATCCGGCAACTCATTGACGAGCTGGACTTGGTACTGGTCGAAGATTAGGGAACGGACAGCTCGCTGTCCGATGGGAATTTGGGTTGTAAATTTCCGTAGCTTATTAGGGCATTTTTGCTCCGCCCGCAGCCGCAAGCGGCAGCTAAAAAAGCCCCATAAGCGAAAGGGGTTACCGTCTCGACTCCCGTAGCCTTATGGCAGGTATCATACGAAAATTTACACCACAATTCCTAATAGAATCACTTATACATTAAACAACGAATCAAACTATGAGTAATATCCAATACGCCGTATGCCACTTACAGCGTGGCAGCGGCAACGACTCTGGAATGTCGTGCCACATAGAGCGCAAAACCGCCGACGGTAAAGTGTACATTCCCGACAATGCCGACAAAGCAAGAACACACCTCAATAGAGAGCTAATACAGTTCCCCGACGGAGTGCGCAGCCGTACCGAAGCTGTCCAATACCGTATTGACAATGCAGGGTTACATCGCAAGGTCGGCAAGAACCAGACAAAGGCTATCCGTATTATCCTTACAGGCTCCCACGAACAGATGATGAAGATTGAACAAAGCGGTAGGCTGGATAAGTGGACGGATGCCAATCTGAAATGGTTGCGTGATACCTTCGGCGAAGACAATGTAGTTTCGTGTGTCCTTCACATGGACGAGAAGACGCCGCACCTTCATGCGACGGTCGTGCCAATCGTTACGGGAGAACGCAAACGCAAGTCCAGAGAGGGTGAGAAAAAGTATCGGACACAAGCTGGGCCAAGACTATCCGCCGATGATGTGATGGGCCGGGGTCGGTTGTCCGCTTATCAGAATACCTACGCTGAGGCAATGTATGAGTTCGGATTGCAGCGCGGAGTGGTCGGCTCGACCGCCAAACACCAATCCACCGGCGAATACTACCGACAGCAGATGCTGCAATACGAGAACGATATTGCCAGACTGAATGCCGCAGTGGAGAAAGCTAATGAGGGGCGCAGTGCCATTCTATCGCTGTTCGGTAAAGGCGACCTTGCCAAAGCAAAGAAAGCCCTATCCGCCAAAGACGAGCAGATAGCCTCCCTCAAAGAACAGATAAGGAAGTTGCAGGCTGAACGTGCCGCCATTATACAACACCACAAGCATGAGATGGCGAAGTTGAAGAACGGTTATCAGGCAGAGATAGACAAAGCTATCAAAGAGGCGGAATCGTTGCGCAAGACCATAGAGTCAAAAGACGCCCGGATAGAACAGCTATCCCAACGTATTGCCGAGCTCGACCGCAAAGCCAACCCGCAACGCTATCGGCTGTCGTCGGGGGCGGAGCTTGTCAAGCTCAATATCCCGAACTACAACAATCCGTCGCTGCATATCTGGACGCGGGTCGGCGATGAGTGCTTCGATGATGTCAAGTTCCAGATTGACTACAACCTCGCCCAACAGCACTTCAACCACCAGATTACGGACGAGGAGCTGGTGAACGCCGTCTTCGAGCCACAAGAACAGGTAAGCGAAGCACAAGCAGACCTGTTAGGTGCCGCCTTTATGCTCGCTTCCGGCGGTCCCGCCCAAACCCGCGTCGGAACTGGTGCCGGCGGCTCGCACTCTGACTTGCCTTGGAACGGCAAGAAGAACAATGGCCGGAGGCGATAAAAGAAGTCTTGCAAATCGTTTGCTTTATGTAAAATCTGGTAAATTCTTTTTTACGCTGTAAGCCAGCCGTAACCTTGGACAGCCATATCGATGAAGTGATTCATCAGCAGGTTTGTTTTGGTGTCGAATACGTCCTTATTATAGGATTCAGGCAGGTCGTTATTCAGGGATACTTTAATGATAGTCATTACCTTCTGTCGTGGTTGCTCGTCTTTATACCAGTCTACAACCATAACATTATTCTTCTCCTCGGAGAGCTTTTTATACAGGTTTTTCGCTGCCAGTTTTACTTTCTGCTCTTCTTTCTGAGTAAGTTTTCGATCCTTGATGAGCAGGTCGAAGATTTCAAGCTCTTCTTCTTCCAAGTCCATCTCGGTAGCACGGTTCTGTTCTCGTTTCAACTCCTCAATAAGTTGAAGAAGTTTCTCGTAATAATCTTCATTTTCACTGCCACCGGCATTATAACGGTCGATGATGTTCTTGTACCGTTCGGAAAATGCGATACGGGTACAATTCTTATTTATGAGTTGCTTTAAGGTATCCTCAATATACTCACGCAAACTTTCAATCTCCAACGCTTTATAAGGAGACTCATTTATAACTTTGCGTACTGCATCTACATCAAGTTTGCTAAGGTCGATAACCTTGCTTTTGTATATACCATAATGAGCTTGCGGGTCTTCTACGACATTAGCCGACACACTATCATCGAGCGTATACGCCATTCTAGCCTTGGCACGGTTCAGTTTCTCATCGTCTATCTGGTTGCAGAAAAGTCCATTGATATAGCTTATCGGCGCAAACTTATCGTTTTTCCAGCCTTTTTCGAATATTTCCGGTTTGCTGGCATCGTAAAGATTCATCAGCAGGTTGCTCAATACCTTGAACCGCTCTTTCCATTCGTCTTTTTCGAGTATCTTCACATACGCCAGCCGTAAGAGTTCAAGTTGGTCAAGAGTATTGGATTCAGCTATAATATTCTTGATACTTATGCCCAGCTGCGTAAGAAACGCCTCACACTCCGTTATACATCCATCTATATTTTGGACAAGTATCTCAATATCTTTTGCCGGATATTCCGAACCATTATCATTGGAAGCATAGTCGCTCAATGCACGCTGCATATATTTGAATACATTGACATAATCAACCACGATACCGCAACTCTTACTAGGGAATACGCGGTTCGCACGGGCTATTGCCTGCATCAGCGTGTGCCCTTTCATCGGTTTATCAAGATATAGCGTGGAGAGCGAGGGAACATCAAAGCCCGTCAGCCACATGGCGCATACAAACACGAGACACAACGGATTGTCTGGATCCTTAAAACGGTCTTCTATGTCTTTGCCGTCCGGCGTTATCTCACTCAGTTTTTTGCGGTGAACTGTAATGTCAAGTCCTTGTGCTGCAAATCTCTCCGTTTCATCGGCATCTTCGCTGATTACCACCGCCATTTCTACATTATTCATATAGTTGAGCAATGCTGTGAGGCGATCGCGTTCTTCCTGAGTTGTTGCGTGGCTGCGTTTTTTGACAATATTCTTTTTCTCTTCTGCCCAGTATTTCTGTACTTTGTCGTACATTTTTACTGTCGTGTACTTATCTACACTAACTACCATTCCTTTGCCGAGGAAACCGCGACGTGGGAAATGATGCGCAATGTCTTGTGCTATCTTATCAAGACGCTCATCCCGTTTTATCACTTCCAGAATGCGTGATGACGAGTTTTCAAGCAACTCTTTTTCACGGTCATTGAGGTTTTCATCCTCCACTATCTGGTCAATATCGGTATCGAGCCAGTCATTTGTAAGTCCGACCTCGGGCACACGACGGCTGTAGAATAACGGCACAGTACTGCCGTCTTCAATGGCCTGAGCAAAATTATACTCGGACACATAGTCGCCGAACCATTGGTTTGTCAGACGCTTGCTGCCCAAAAGCGGAGTTCCGGTAAATGCGATGTAATTGGCGTTGGGTAGCCCCGTGTGCATATTTTCCGCCAACTGCTTGTATTGCGTGCGATGCGCCTCATCTACAAGCACGATGATGTCGTTTCGTTCCGAAAGTATGGGATATTTCTTTGTCTTGTCATACTGGAACTTATGAATGAGAGTAAACACCATTGGCTTGTTGCCCGACAGGAATTCTCTGAGTTGTGCGGCATTCTTAGGCTGGCACTCTTCTTTATCCCCGATTACCTCAGAACGCACGAATGTTTTGTGTATTTGCGTATCGAGGTCTTCACGGTCAGTAATCACCAGGAAGGTGAAGTTTCCGTGCAGTTTGCGCTTTACCTTGCGCACGAACATCACCATGGAATAGCTCTTGCCCGATCCTTGCGTATGCCAGAATACGCCTAATTTTCCTTTCAGCTCTTCCCGATTCTCAACGCTCTTCATCAGATTATTGACACCCATATACTGATGATTTTTGGCGATAATCTTGATGCGTTTGTTGTCGAAGAAGATGAAATTCTCTATATAGTCGAGCAAACGCTCTTTGCGGAAAAGACCGACAATCAGGTTGGTGATGCTCAGACCGTGTTCTTCAATTTGTTTGCGGTCTATCTTTTCTTTCTCATCGTCCACCCGCAGCCACTCGAAGAAAAATTCATATCCGGCATTCCAAGCTCCGATTTTCGTCTGCAAACCGTTTGAAAGAACGCAGATTTGGTTGAGCGCAAAGATGTTAGGAATGTCTGTCCGATAAGAAACGAGGTTTTTGTTGTAGGATTCCTCGATTTTTACTGTTGAGTTCTTTAACTCTATGAATACCACCGGCAAGCCATTGACAAAAAGCAATACATCCGGACGGCGATAGCGGAAACGGCCTTTTATCCACATCTGATTGACACAGTGAAAATCATTGTTCTCCGGATTGTCGAAATCAATCAGCCGTACAATATCGAAATCTTCCCGATTCTGCTTGTGTGTCTTTACCTTAATACCGTTGCGAATCTGGTGGTAGAACTTATAGTTCGTGTCCACCATATCCGTACCGGTATAGTCTTTCCGGTATTCGCGCACAATCTCATCAAGAATCTCCGCATCAATCCCAGGGTTAATACGTTGCAACGCATTACGGAATATTTCAGGCAGTATACACTCCTCCACACATAAGCGTCCCGTCTTCGACAAATCATTCTGTCCCTCGACGCTGGGGTCGCATTCAATGCGCTGCCACCCGTATTCCGGCAGGGACAGCCGGGTGCATATAGCTTGTTCGATATTGTCTTCGCTGATGAATGATTTCATAGCTATTCTTCTTTTTCTCGTTTCGCTCTCAATTTCAATTCGGCCACCGTGCGGTCTACAACTTCTTCCAATTGGTATGTAGCTACCCCCAATGGTTTATTGATATCTTTTAAGGACCATTCCACTACGGTTTTGTCTGTCGATTTACATATAATCAATCCCACAGAGGGATTGTCGCCTTCGCCTCGAAGCAATTCATCGGCTGCCGTAACATAGAAATTGAGTTTGCCGGCAAACTCAGGGATGTACTTTACCGCTTTCAACTCTATGATGACATATCTGTGCTGTGGGATATGGTAAAACACCAAATCGGGGAAGAATGTCTGCCCGCCCGGCATTTGCAACTCCATCTGCCGACCAACGAAAGAGAATCCTTTGCCCAATTCCAACAGAAACTGCGTGATGTTGGCGACAAGCGCTTCTTCCAAATCGCGTTCGTCATACTCGGCTTTCATCGACAGAAAATCAAAGTGATATGGATCTTTCAATATCTCTTTGGCCAACATATTCTGCGGAACAGGCAATGTCTGCTCAAAGTTTGTAACAGCAGAGCCTTGCGTCAAGAAAAGTTTGGATGCAATCTTGTTTTCAAGCATACTGCGGCTCCAACCATCTTCTGCCACTTTATGGACATAGAACAACGCCTCATCAAGGGATTGGCACTTTGAGATAATAGATATGTGCTGCCCCCAAGGAACCTTCCCAAACAACTTCGGCATTTCTAAAAGGTTGCCAAGTTGGTGGCTTTTTTCTTCTATCTTCATTTGGCCAACGACTTGTTGACCTTTTTCATCCTCTAATTGGCCAACGGCTTGTTGGCTTTTTATAATCCGTTTATAATAAAACAAATACCACTGTTTTATATACTTGACATTGGAGTCCGAGAAGCCCGTAATATCCGGGAAAGCCTGACGCATATCGAGGGCGAACTGCTTCACTACGCCCGCGCCCCAACACTCCTCTGCTCGCATGGTTACCAAATCCCGTCCGATACTCCAATAGAATTCCAGCATAGAGGTATTGACCCGGATAGAGGCCTTTATTTGGTTTTGGCGGAAACGAGTCTTTACATCGGACAGCCACTCCACATATCTTGCGTCCGACAACATACCGTCCCGATATACGAATGTTGGTTTACTTTCCATATCTTTCATTCTTTTAGAGCATTCAAATTTACGCTTTTACTTCTAATTCTCCGCTCATCAGGCGAGGCAAAAGAGCATCCCGTTGTTTCGTGAGGCTATCATTTGCCGTATTAAGTTTGTTGATTGTGTCAAACATTGGTTTAACTATTGACACATATTTGGCTATTAACGGTTTCGGAGGTAGTGTCACCTTGATGTTTTTCAAAACTTGAGGTTTGAGATGCAACACATTAGCCCCGTTAGCGAATTGTGATATATACTTAGAAACATTTCCCCAACGGAACATAGCATATAAGTATACATTATTAATATTCGATTCAAGTTTAATAAGGTCTGCACTAATAATACTTAATCGGTATACATCGGGAATTAAAGCAACAGAGCCAACCGTTCTGCGATCTTGCGTCATATCGGTTACCCCCATAATAAGATCACCCTCCTTTACAACTTGCTCCTTTTTATATTTCCCGTTATATTTTTTTGTTCCGTCAAGTCTGAATCCACCGAAAGATTGGATGTTTTTCAGATTGATTAAATCATTGCCATCCTCGCAATCAATCTCCTCCGAAGAATAAGAAAGTCCTCGGCTATAAGATAATATGTCTGCCAACCGAACTTCCGTTGAGAGTTTGCTTATTTTACTATATGCAAACCATTCCTTGTAGAGATTCTCTGCCATTTGTTCCAGCAAACGAATCCGCTTTGCGTTGTTCTCAATCAAAGAATCGTATGCAGAGAGGATAGAGGCTATCTTGCGTTGTTTCTTTAAATTTGGCTCTATTGGAAATTTGAGTCTGGCAAATTTATTCTTACTGATTATAGGAGTGCCGGAGCCAGAACCTCCTCCAATCAGTTGAAAATAAGGCAGAGATTCTCTAATTAAATAATAGATATATCTATAATCGTTTTCTTTATTAGGAATTATGGAATTTATTTGTTGATTAGTTATTGATACGGATTTTGTAATACACGGTTTCCCTATAGTAGACCCAATACAAGTGACACAAACGGAATTTGGAGGTAACAATGTTTTTTGTTGTCTTGACGCACCATAAGCAGATACTGTGCGTTCTGTTATTTCTTGGTAGTAAGTATCATATCCTTCTATGTCTGTAGGAGTAATAAAGGGAGTTGTTCCACCCCACAATTCATTATTTGCGGTAGAAGGCGTCTTACCCGTAACAATATCACCTAGTTCAGACAACTGCTTATACATTTTCATATATTACCTCTCCCCAAACAATTCCTTCATATTCTTCTCTATCTCCGCCATAAGCGTTTCCGCTTCGGCATTTAGGGCTTTGAGTTCGGCATGGTTGGCTTTCATTGTCTCCGCAAACTCTTCCGCAGTCATACCGTCGTCCTCTATCACCACACCGACATAACGCCCGGCATTGAGCGAATAATCTTGGTCGATGATCCCGTCCTCGCCTTCGAGTTTTGCCACTTTGCACAAGCCGATAATATCTTTGTAAACACCTTCGGGCCAACGCTCCAACAGCCAATCGACCTGTTCTTGTTTGCCCTCGTTTCGGTACTCCTCGACAAGTGCCCAAAATGCGGTGCTGTCTCCCTCGTAAAGACGGGTGATGATACCGAGATTCTTAATCTGCTCATCGCTGAATTTGCGGTGGGCTCGATCGACTTGGGTAAAGATGTTCCTTGCGTCGATGAACAGGATTTCGTCTTTGTTCTTTTTCTCCTTATTGAAAAACCAGAGCGTCGCCGGCAGTGTTACCGTCGAGAACATATTGCTTGGCAGCGTCACCATCTGCGAAATGATGCCGTCTTCTATCATCTTCTTGCGGATTTCCAATTCCGAGCCGCCTGCGTCGCTGGCGGAATTAGCCATTACAAGTGCAGCCTTTCCAGTATCGTTCAGAGAAGTAGCAAAAAGTCCTATCCAAAGGTAGTTAGCATTCGGGACGGTCTCTTTTTTATCGGAAGCCTTTTTGCCCGACTTTGTTCTGTTGCGGGGCACGCCATAAGTGTTGAACCGCTTGTCGTTGATAACCTTGTCCACCACAACCTCGTCCACATTGAACGGCGGATTTGCCATAACATAGTCGAAGTTCCCGAATTCGTCGTGAGGGTCGGAGTAGAAGGAATTGGCCTCGATAATATCTCCCCGCACATTATTCAGCAACAGATTCATCTTGGCTAGCTTAACCGTATCGGGGTCTTTTTCAACCCCATAGCAACGGAAACGCATCATATCGCTGTTGGTAGCGTTATGGCGGTGCATATAACGGGCAGCCTGAACAAACATACCGCCGGAACCACATGCCGGGTCAAGGAATTTCTTGTCTCCGATAACGGGTTGCAAGACCTCTACCATATACTGGACGACTGATGCAGGGGTATAGAAAACACCACCTCCCTGGCCTTCACTCAATGCAAATTCGCCGAGAAAATACTCGTATATTTCCCCGAAAAGGTCTATGCCGATATTTTCGGGAATGTCTTTGAAGATGCGGATAATCTTGCTGAGCAGCTCCGGCTCTTCCTCCGGAACTAACTGCCCATATACCTCCTTTGGGAGAACTCCATCCATTTTCGGATTTTCCTTCTCGATAGCCTGCATGGCATTCTTGACAAGCATGGCCTTGTTCGCATCATCCGGCGCATTGTTGAGCTTATCAAAATACGCACATTCGGGAAGAAAGAATCCGCACTCTTCGATGGCAATATCCTTGTAGGATTTCTCCATCCTCGTGCCTTTATACTTGTTGTATTCCGTCTCTATCTTTTCTTTGTGCTGCTTGAAAAGTATATCGGCATAACGCAAGAAGATGAGGCCGAGAATAGGTTGCCCATATTTGTTGGCAGAAAGATGGGCACTGGCACGAAGCATATCTGCCGAGTGCCACAAATTATCTTTAAGTTGTTTGAGTTCCTGATCTGTCATAGCCGCGCTATTGAGGTTGAACAATCAATTCAGTGTAGTCTACTCCTAAAAGTTCGGCTATCTTAAAAAACATGTCGATTGACGGTTGCGAGGTGTTCGTACACCATTTGCTGACAGTGCCGGGGTCTTTCCCCAACTGCTCTGCCAACCATTTGTTTGTGCGCTTATGCTCAACCAGCACGACCTTGATACGGTTCAAGTCTTTATTAGCCATCTTAAATGTGCTTTTTGCTTATTTCTAACCGCAAATATAGCAATAAATTGAGAAATGTTCAATTTATCATCTCAAAATCCGACTAAAAAAATCTATTGTCAATAAATTTTTCATAGAATAACTGAATATTCCAAATAAAAACGCACATTTCTGAGTTTGAAAACAAACCATTTTAGTGTCGTGCGTCCTCTCTTTTTTGGCGCTCGAGATAGTATTATATTAAACTGAACCCCAAAGTTTTTTCTAACCTTGGGGTTCAGTTTAATTATGGCATTGCCTCATTATATTTTTAAAAAGGCCTAATTCTTATGATGAACTCATATTAACGATTATTACCATTCATCAATAAGCCACTTATTTACCTGAACATCTGGAGTATAGTCAACTACAGCAGTTTGGAGATAACCAGCATTCTTTAGTCGCTTGATTACCATTTTTCTCATTTTCTTACACTTGTCCCAAAATGCCAAAAACAGATGTTCTGTATATGGCTCTATCTTGTACCATAGGCTATAGTCCAATTTGTCCTGTGCCAAAAGCGTATGTATGGGATAGAATGCCTTACGTAAATATGAAAGGGCATCTTTATCTTGCCAGTTAAATGAAAGAATATAGAGAAACACATAATACTGTATTGGGTCTTTCTCAGTAAGTACATTAGCAAATGGCATCCATATTTTGCTCCCTCCGTTCTTAACCAAAGGACTATACTCATCAATTGAGTTCATCAATACGTATGCTGTTTCGTGTGTGATATACGACACTCCAGATAGCCAGGTTAGTACAACATCGGGATAGGACTCAAGCTCCTCAGATACTGGCAATTGTGGACAGTGTCCTTCTTGGTTAATATAGGTCAAATATTCACTCACACATTTTTTATCATGCGACAAAACCATTTTTGCAAGTTCTCTTGCTATTGGCACTTTTAATTCAAGCATTGTTTTAAATAGCACACTCCAATGCTTGAAAGCCTTTACGACTTTCCTATCTGAGAAAATAGAAAGGACTGATTCCAATTCTTCTTTGGAAAATTCTGTCCAGACTATTTGATTCAGCAATTCTGTATTACTACGAATAATAGTCTGGAAGAACATTCTGTCATTCTGCCTCAACCCTGCAATTTCAGCGAAACTTACGAAATGATCAATGTTCTTTACTGTCTGCTTTCCCCATTCGTTTATGTTCTCTAAAGAATAAAGTTGCTTTAATAGGCTCAAGAATTGTTCAGAAGACAGATCGTGCAAGCGCTTTGTATAACCAATCTGTTCCTCTGTGAAAGATGACATGTTTATGGTAGAAATTGTGTATAGGAAATTTTCTTCACCCCCCAAATCTCTGGAAAGCGACGGTTGGAGCACAGACCGCTTAATGTTTTCACCCTCGGTAGGTTGAGGAAAGGTCTCGCTGAGTTGACTTAGGATAGACAATAGTACTCGTTGCTTTTCCTCCTCATTTTTACAGACTCGGTTGACCAGCACTACCACTTCCAAAAATCCTCGCAACCGCCGCTCGTCATCGCCTAATTCAGCTTCAAAATGTCGGATAAGCTCCGGTAATTGTCTCTGCTCATTCAACAGACTGACAGCTACTAGTTGTGAACCTTGGGACGGAATCTTATTACTTAAATAAGTGACATTTCCCCCATCGTGCGTAACGAATTGAAGCGACAATGGTTGACCTTCATAGGTACGCGGCGATGCTGTTCCACTACAGAGAGACTTCCGCCACAATAGGTCAGACGGTAAATAGTTGTACAGATCCAACAACAATTTCTGAAGTTCAGTATTATCTGTTTCCTTTAATATGAAAACTGGCTGTTGTAACAACATAGATGCATACAACTGCGACACCTTAGCCTCGGTTAAACTGGGATAGCCATTGCTCTCCAGGTAGATAGACGTTTCGTTTAATACTATGGATTTGCTATAGTCTGAGAAATCTTCCTCGTTAACGACAGGGCGTTTAAAAAGCGCCAGCAACTGACAGTAATCTGTTATCTTTCCCAAATCATTGCGCTGGATTAGCAGACTGTGTGTCCACACACACCCCGGACGGCGCATTTCGTCGGCATACCAACTCTTGGCGATTACATAATAGGGACTTTCGGGCAAAGGATAGGCCGTTATATAATCACGTTCTCCATCCTTATCAACGAACTCAGACCAATCACTAAGGGTCGCAATCTTGTCCATATCATGGCTCGAAGGCAAGAGGATACTCCCTTGGACATAGTTATGTCCAAGTTTATATCCGTGGAGCATTTGTTGTATTTCTATCATACATCTATTTTTCAAGAAGCCATGATAATGGCAAGGTGATATCATAGTTACGGTTTTTCCCAGAAGAAACAAAGGCCCGTCGTTTCTGGTCAGTCAATTCACTGACTTTTTCTTCGGTCATCTCTCCACGGTGGTCATAGTCGAGTCCTTGAGCACTTATGCCAAAATACTTAACATCGTCAAAGTGGTATTTGACGAATGTATAAAAAAATAGGTGTTCCTGCCTTATCCAGTCCTCAACGTCAATCTGTTTGCTCATCATCTTATCCCATTTCGAGACACAGAAAGCAATCTTTAAATCTCCACGAGTTTCACAGATATACTTCAATAGTTCGATATTCTGAATCCACTCATCAATGGCGTCCACGGTGAATTCTTCCAAGGGTTGATAGTTATGTTTCTCCTGAGGAATTCCTCCGTAATACTCCTCATTAAACTGCTTTTCTAGATTTGGGGAGAGAAAGAAAAGAAGGCAGTCCGCTTGTTTCAACCAGTTATCGACTTCTTCAACTGTCTCATTTTGGAGAATGAGTTTGAACCTTTCCCCTTTGAAGTCGGGGATGGATATTTGAAATTGGCGACCGGACTCCTTATGAATCAAGTCAAAAGTCAGGTCGGTAATATTGATCTGACTGCGTTGGACGGTGGTCTGGTCCAGCCATGATGTAGCCATAGAATCTAGATAACTGGTATCAGAAGGGTACTTTTTGAAAGTTAACTGATGGTTTGTGTTCCCGTCTTTTTCTATAGCCCAAAATGCGGTGATATAGGAGGTCTTTCCTGTATTCTGCAATCCTATGGCAAGACATTTCATATCGTTTTCCATATCACTTCTTATTGACTAAGTTTTGAATCCAATTGTATTTCGGTGATAATGACGCAGGCGTTTTCTCTTTAATAAGACGATTGAAGAGCGCTATCAAGCCATAATCTTCATGGTCATACTTTATCCCTTTGGAGCAAATTTCGTAGATATTGTCAGATGGAACAGCGACAAGAGGACTTACGATATCTAACACAGACTGCTTGCGTTGTTCCCAGCGGTTCGTTATCTCGTCATGTTTCCTTTTCAATTCGCTCTCATTTTCAATTCCTTTTGTTGCTTCATTGATTGCATTTTCTACCAAATCCACCTTGTTGAACACCAAGAAATACTCTGTTTCACTCGTAAACATATCCTTTCCCTTGAATCGGGTTAGTAACGACTGAAATGATGCCTTATAAGCATTATTCTTTGTAGGCAGTAGTTTTTCTGCATCAACAAATATTATCAACTTATCTGCATATTTAACAGCTTTCTGTTGAAGAACTACATCATCATTAGAGGCCGCATCATTATATACTTCACCAGAAAGGTCAGAGAATACTACCATCCGCTGATTGTCGCCATGTTCATCTCCTAGCACTACATTCAATATACTCCCAGCCCTGCGCTGGGTACGAGGCTGCTCTGATAGCCCTTTTTCTGACAAATATCGAGTATGTACACGACGTTGAAACCCTGTAAGTGTATCAGAGTCAATAAAAGTAGATTTCAATAGTTGCGGGCGACGACAAAGGATGGCGAACAGGCTACCTACGAAAGTAGTCTTGCCACACTCGCTAATGCCAAACAATGTTACAAGTGTAGGGCGGCGAGCAGATGAAAGCCCATTAATATCCGCATCCCTGAGTGCATCATAGCGATATGAGGATTCAGCAATTGTCGCCCCAATTGTCTGCTGAGTAGGCTGAGGCGTAGCAGTTTCCGTATTAAACCTTATATTAACTGGTTCACTCATAATTTTTGGATTTTAAACATTCGTAAAGTAGCTCATAAAACATTGCTATACCAAAATGTAACGGACTGACTCGTTTTTGATCTATCTCCTGATAATCGTTAGAATAAATGAAACGGCGGAATATTGAGGTTTTCTCAATGTTGGTATTTGTATAGTCATCCATCTCTCTCAACCGGTTCTTTACAGTAGATAGAGTTGCAGAACCTCCGCTTTTATGGAGATTTTTTAATATTTTCACAGGATCCTCTGCTGCATATAACCAGTCGCATGATGTTAAATCTTGTGCCACATTATTCATGAATGTATATACGTCTTGATTATCTTGAAGAGTTTTAGTCGTATAATATTTCTCGAACTTTGAACGGCAAAAGTATTTTACCAATGATTTTATGTTTTCAAACTGTTCTTCTATTTCAAGTGAGGAATCTGCCCAGGAATCTTTGTCGAGAATTCCCATGAGTAAATCCGAAGACTTTATAACAGGTATTTCAGCATGCTTGCGCCAGTAGTCTTCAATAGCATCGAAACGAGATGAGTCAATACACTTGTTGATAATACCCGCGGAACCTGGTTGGTAGCATTTCAATACATTGCACAATGCCAACGGATAGAGTAACTTGTCCAAACCTGCATGATCTATGGAAAGAGCTAACCCTACCACATAACCAGATAGAGCACGATACACCTGAATTGGATAGGTGCTTTCTGTTGTTTCGTTGATAAATTGCACAAACGATGTGTTAGGGAGATCCAGGCAAAGATGAAGGACACATGCTTCATACTGTGCCAAGGATATTTTCTCAGTGTATGTTTTGCAGGCTTCGGTGAGACTATTAACGGTTGTCTCATCGTATGGGAACACCAATACTTCGGTGAGTATGTTTGTAAGATTGTTATGCATAAACTAATCTGGATAAGTGTTCAATTGTTCTTTAAGTCTTGCCACTTCATCCGCTTTCGTAGAAATATTACGGAAGAACGAAATGGCATTGGCATATTCGGGCTTTTTCTCATCGTATGCTTTTGAGTTCATAGCATGAATGATTTCCTTGATATGAGGGGAACTGAAAAAACGGTATCTAATTTCGTATATTTCCTTGGCATTCATTTCCTTTGACTTTGTTTGATTCACTTCCCTTCGTTGCTTGGTAGAACGCTTACTTTTAGAGGGAAGTTCTATATTTCTGGTATAACAAAAACGATCGTTCTTCGCAAACTGCTCACCATCCCAGCTATAACATATCACCTTCAAATGCAATACACCTTTGTTTACATTAAGTTCTAATATATTATAGACAGGAGGATAAAGTTCGGGATTACCATCATTACCGGGATGTAATGAACCACATTGCAATCTTATAGCAGACTTCCCTTCTGTATCTTGTTGTATAGACTGTGTATGAACATGTCCATATATCTGTATCTTAAACTTACGATCAAATTCTTCCTGCATAGCCTTATTATTCTCAAACCATGCCAAAGGGTGATGCATCATAGAAATATTGACGGTTGTACTAGGTGTATCAGGATTATATGCGAACCTTGGTAGGAAGAGCTTATGCTCATTGTGTGCCATAATATTTGGGTTATTTACCTCATCTTCATCGCATGCTAATGTGGAATTCAGACAGTGTAGCATTATGACGTAGTTATCGAGGATCCCCAGTTCTATCTCCTTGCGAAATCCTTTGTCGTTGAAATTAGGTACTCCCTCAAGAATGCCTACGGCAATAGCATCTGCTGAAGAATGCTTATGGGCAAACTTGTGATAGGCCTCCAAAGGAGAATACAGTATGCGAAGGGCATCAAGTTCTTTGTGCTTGGCATTATAAATAAAATCATCGCCTTTGGCTGAATCAAGTAGTGTTGGACGGAATGACAGACGTGATAATTTATTCACATCACGATCAATATCGTGATTGCCAGGCACGACGTAAAGCTGAGTTTGTTTTTCGTCACAACCAAGATGTTCGAAGATCTCTTTAATGAACGCCTCCGCTTTTTCATATTCTTCAACCTTGCCTTTATTGGCCACGTCTCCACATATCAATATCTGATTGACGCCACCTATATTCCGGATATCATCCATAGCCTCCTTGAATGCCGTCTCTAACGAACGGTACTCATTCTCATCGTCCTCACAATGAATAAAATGAATGTCTGATAATAATAGTATCCTCAACATTATAATCTAATTGTATATTCTATCTTTCCAGAAACCTTTCCATACTTCCGTAGAGTGCAAACGGCAAAATAGCCAACAAGTGCAGGCATTTGAAAAGATCAATTAATGCAAATATAGTAAATATGTATCATATTATGAAAGTATAATAAAGAATAATGATGTCATACGATTCACAATCTATATAAATGTGTACCCTTACCAGCTATCTTTTCCAGCCAGGTCTATTGATCCGAGAATCCAATAATGATATCGCTTAGGAGTCAATAAGTTTTGTTGAGGATAGAACTCGTTTCTTGTCCTGAATTTTCAATATTCACTTGAAGTTTTAAACTATAGAAGACGAAGCTTTCCGGGAACTTTAACGCCAGAAAATCCTCTTGTATGGAGAGCCCCTATTCACAGACTGCGCTGATGATGCCGTTGGAGGCTTTCACAAAGTAAAATATAATTGGAGTCCGATAAGTAAATATGAAATATTAATTATTAATTATCAGCTATTAAGCGCATGTGCCTATTGCTGTAATTGTCATGAAATTATCTATAATACTTATAAGTTGGCATGAAAGTTTTATCAGTTAAAAATATATGGTAATCCATAAAGGGATTTATTTTGGCAATGAACTCTCTTTATTCTTGTTTTCCGTTGGGATCATCATGGTATCATTTGATCATATGCGTCAAATAGAACGGTTGTATCTCAATTGATTGTAAAAATGGAGATGGTTCAAGTGTGGAGTCGTTAGTTTATCTGAGCGAAGGTTGTGGTATACCCGTAAACAAATAAACAATACTCCACACCTGTATAGCACGGAGCAGAGCACATCGCGTACCAATACAAGTGACGAGTGTTATTGCTATCCCTGTTTACTGAAAACTACCACATTTTCGCTCAAGGACAAAAGCTAAACACTTTCATCGAATATGTCCGTCGGCGACCGGAGTCGTCGACAGCACAAAGATAAAAACTATTTTGCTAAAAAAACACTCTTTGGAGTATTGTTGATGCAAATTTCGGAAAAAAGTTGTTAGAAATCAATCTTGAACGATATTTTTATTATCTAAAATTCGGGGGATTGCGGCCCTGTTCGTACGCTTCCGCGCCGCGGAACGCCGGCATCGGGCGGGTGTCGTCGCGGCGCAGAAGGTTCCCCGTCCGTGGCGGGCGGGGTTAGCACGATAATTGCGAACCCGTTTCCACGATCGGGCGTCGGATCGGAAATTAAAATTTTTTAGTTGGATTATTTGTTAAATATATACAAAGTATGTACTTTTGTGACGCGAATAACAGTAAAGTTTTTTCCTAACAATAAAAATTACGACTATGTCAAAGATTAAGATTGGTATCAACGGTTTCGGCCGTATCGGCCGTCTGGTGTTCCGTGCCGCATGCACCAACGATCAGATCGAAGTAGTGGGCATCAACGACCTCGTACCGGTGGATTACATGGCTTACATGCTGAAGTACGATACGATGCACGGCCAGTTCAACGGCACGATCGACTACAATGTCGAGAAGGGCCAGCTGATCGTCAACGGTCAGACTATCCGCGTAACGGCCGAGAAGGATCCCGCGAACCTGAAATGGAACGAGGTGGGCGCCGAGTACGTCGTTGAATCGACCGGTCTGTTCCTGACCAAGGAGAAGGCTGAGGCTCACTTGAAGGCAGGTGCCAAGTACGTCGTCATGTCGGCTCCTTCGAAGGACGATACGCCGATGTTCGTTTGCGGCGTCAACACCGACACCTATGCCGGCCAGACGATCGTTTCGAACGCATCCTGCACCACCAACTGCTTGGCTCCCATCGCCAAGGTGCTGCACGACAAGTTCGGCATCACCGACGGTCTGATGACCACCGTTCACTCGACCA
>ENA-UOJJ01000796-UOJJ01000796.1-human-gut-metagenome-genome-assembly--contig:-CS66-NODE-796-length-50830-cov-7.119645_pt1 | contig 50830 bp, 48 predicted proteins | sample MGYA00242343_ERZ723890 | MGnify/ENA metagenome assembly ERZ723890
GCGGAACGGTGCAAGCTTCTTCTGACGAGACGGAAAGACGCACTGTCGGGCGTGTCTACCCTTGTCAACTGATACTAACGAGCGCTGAGAGGCATTTCGGCGCTCCAAAATTTTCACGGAAGGCGACAGAAGCATTGGAAAACTGGTTGGATTATTTGAGACAGCTTAATATAGTGTCCATGATGCTGCGCATAATTCTCGCGCTGATGATGGGCGGTCTTATCGGCATGGAGCGCGAGCGGAAACGCCGCCCCGCCGGATTCAGGACGTATATGCTCGTCGCGCTCGGCGCGGCGCTGACGGTCATACTCAGCCAGTATCTGGACTATATGATCAATAACCCCTGGGCGGAGATCAATGCGTCCATCGGCGTGAAAACGGACGCCTCGCGTTTCGGCGCGCAGGTCATAAACGGCGTCGGCTTCCTCGGCGCGGGTACGATAATCGTCACCGGACGGCAGGAGGTCAAGGGGCTGACTACCGCCGCGGGTCTCTGGGCTTCGGCCTGCATGGGACTTGCCATCGGCGCGGGATTTTATGAGTGCATGATAGTCGGATTCATACTGATCTTCCTGTGCATGCGTATATTGCCGCTCATCGAGAACGCGGTCATGGCTAAGGCGCGCAACATGAACATCTATGTAGAGATGGACAGCGTGGAAAATGTCGGCGCGATAGTCAGTCTCATCAAGTCCGAGAATATCACGCTCTATGACTTGGAGATAGACAAGGAGCAGCACGAGCATCTCACGCAGATCAACGCCGTGTTCAGCCTGCATCTGCCGCATAAAGAGGATCACACCGAGGTACTGGCCAGACTCTCAACGCTGGACGGTATCATCACGATAGAAGAAGTCTGAAAGGAGGGACGCTGAAATGTTGAGCTGCTTTGATTTTATCCGCGATATGGACTTTCTCGCGGTGATGTGCAGACTGCTGCTGGCCATGCTGTGCGGCGGCGTGATCGGCATCGAGCGCGAATACAAGCGCCGTCCCGCTGGATTCAGAACGCATATCCTCATATGCCTCGGAGCCTCAATGACGACGCTGACCAGCCAGTATCTGTTCCTGACCATGCACATGTTCACCGACGTCGGGCGTCTCGGCGCGCAGGTCATAGCCGGTATCGGCTTCATAGGCGCGGGCACGATAATCGTCACCAAGCGCAAGCGCGTCAAGGGTCTTACCACCGCGGCGGGACTCTGGACCTCGGCAATAATCGGTCTTGTCTGCGGCGCGGGATATGTCGAGTGTGCCATATTTGCAACGGTCATGGTGCTTGTGGCGGAGCTGCTGCTCGTTAAAGTGGAGTACCGCTTCGTCTATAAGGTAAACGACGTGAACCTCTATATCGAGTACGCGGACGCGGTCTGCATAGAGTCGATCATACGCATCGCCAAGGAGAATCACATCACGATGAACGGACTGGAGATCACCCGTGTCGCAGGAGAAGGGGACTCGCATTATTACTGCGCGGTGCTCACCCTGCAGGCCAGCCGCAAACAGCTTGACGAGAAGATCGTCAAGTCCATAAGCAATCTGGAAGATGTCATCAATATAGAAGAGCTGTAAAAAAACGATACGCGCACCTCGTGTTTGACATGAGGTGCACGTTGATTTATAATACGGTATATCATACATAAAAGAGGCATTCTTATGGAATCAGGACGGCACGTGGCGGATACGCCGCGCACGGCGCCGAAGCGGAAAATGAAACCGCTTTGGCTCGTTATAGTTATAGATATATTGCTCGCCGGGGTCATTCTGTGCACTTTTTCGCTGTTTCACCATGTCATCCCAAGCATGAACGCAAAGCGCGCAGCCAGCGTAAAACCGTCTGCCCCGACTCCGACCGTCGCCGTTACTCCTGCGGCCGAGGCAACGCCGGCTGCTAGCGAGGCTCCGGCTGTAAGCGAAGCGCCGGTGGACAACCGAACCGAGTGGCAGAAGAAGTTCGCGGAGCACTTTACCGACGAGATAGTCGTGACTGAGAATTCTTACTCCAGCCCGAATATCGCCATCAAGCTTCAGACCCACAGCGTCGACATCGACGGACGCACGAGCGTGTATCATGTCGCGGACATTTACGTGGCCTCGCTCGACAATCTGCGGACATATACCGCGCACGGCGGCAACGCCTACATGGACGCGCAGAACATCATGGACATGGACTCGGACGTCAACCCCATCCTCGCCATAAGCGGTGACTACGTCACTCTGCAATATGGCGGTTTCCTGATGCGAAACGGCGAGCTGCTCAACAGCGAATATACCTATTGCGATATATGCGTGCTGTATTCGGACGGCCGCATGGTCACGTATCCGCAGGACGGATATAACATTGATGAAATTCTCGCGAATGACCCGCTTCAGATATGGAACTTCGGCCCCGCACTGCTGGATGCGGACGGGCACGTCAAGGACAGCTACAACGTCAGCATGACGGTAAGTTACCCCAACCCGCGCAGCGCGATCGGCTATTACGAGCCTGGGCACTACTGCTTCGTGGTCGTGGACGGGCGGCAGGACGGCTATTCGTACGGCCTGCGCATTCCGGAGCTTGCCGCGATTTTCGAGGAGCTTGGCTGCACCGAGGCGTATAATCTGGACGGCGGCGGTTCTGCCGTGATGGTCTTCAACCATGAAAAATACAGCCGCCAGAGCAATGGCGGCCGTGATCTCGGCGATATTATCTATGTCGCGGAAACGGAGGGTTGAGCACAGTGAAATTCCTCAAAGCGGTGCTGCCGAACATATCCATAGCGCTGTCGCTCTCGCTGCTGGTGCTGGTGATCGTCGATAACCGCAATCCCATGATGGGCTTCCTACGCAGCGTTCAGGCGCAGATATTGATAGCTGTCGCCGCGGTTATCGCCATAGCGACCGCGGCGGTGCTGTATGCCGAGTGGCGGCGGGACGGGCGCTGAGACGTTACTCGGCGATGACTTTCCATGCGTCGATGAGCCTGTCGAGAGACCACGCCGCGTTGGCAGGAGAAGTGGACGGGAGGCAGACGGAGCCGCGCCCCGTTATTTCCTCGGAAAAGCGCTTGTAGTAGTTCTTGCTCGTTTTGCCGTTGGTGTAAATGCGGCGAATGTTGGCGCTGGACAGAATGGCACTCAGATCGTTCGGGACGGCATTTTTGATGCTGCTGTCCGCGCTGCCGGTGATCTCGCAGGAGGCGAGCACATCCCACAGCGCAATATGATGCTCAAGCAGAAACCGCACTTTCTCGTCTATGCTCTGCGGTACGTCGGACTTATAGACCGCAGCGAGAACGCGCCAGAAGCGATTCTGCGGATGGCCGTAATAAAACATATTCTCCCGAGATTTCACTGACGGGAAGCTGCCGAGTATAAGTATCTCGGATTTCGCGTCGTATACCGGAGGGAACGGATGAACAAGCATATAAACAAACTCCCTGCAAAAAGCAGCCGCAATATTGCGGCTGCTTTTTAATGTTAAACTTACTTCTTAAAGCTGTCCTTCAGCGCGACCGCGCGGTTGAAGACAAGATGCTCCGGAGTCGCGTCGCGGTTGTCGAGGCAGAAGTAGCCCTGACGCATGAACTGGAAGCTCTCGGAGTCCTTGCCCTTTTCGGGCATCGCCAGCTTGCCGAGACCGGCTTCGACCTTGCAGCCGGTGAGAACCTTGAGACTGTCGGGATTGATGCAGTCAAGGAAGTTCTTGTCCGGGCCGTCCGGCTCAGGATCGCTGAACAGATAGTCGTAGAGACGAACCTCGGCGTCGACCGCGGTGTTTGCGTCGACCCAGTGGATGGTCGCGCCCTTGACCTTGCGCCCGTCGGCAGGATCACCGCCGCGGCTCTCGGGGTCATACTCGCAGTAGATCTCCGTCACACTGCCGTCGGCGTCCTTCTTGCAGCCGGTGCAGGTGACCAGATACGCGCCCTTGAGGCGAACCTCGAAGCCGGGGTGCATACGCTTGTATTTCGGCGCGGGAACCTCCATGAAGTCGTCCGCTTCGATCCACAGCTCGCGGGAGAAGCTGATCTCGCGCGTGCCGTCTTCCGGACGCAGGGGATTATTCTCGACCGTCAGAAGCTCGGATTTGCCCTCCGGATAGTTCGTGACGATGAGCTTCACCGGATGCAGCACGGCCATGACGCGCTTTGCGTTCTCGTTCAGATCGTCGCGCAGGCAGCTTTCAAGCAGCGCCCAGTCGACCGTGGAGTCGACTTTAGACACGCCGATGCGCTCGCAGAAATTGCGGATGGACTTCGCGGTGTAGCCGCGGCGGCGCAGACCGCAGAGCGTCGGCATACGCGGATCATCCCAGCCGGAGACGCGGTGCTCCTCGACCAGCTGACGCAGCTTGCGCTTGGACATGACGGTGTAGTTGATGCCGAGACGCGAGAACTCTATCTGGCGCGGCTTGATGCCGGGGATGGACACGTTCGACACGACCCAGTCGTACAGCGGGCGGTGCGCCTCGTACTCAAGCGAGCAGAGCGAGTGCGTGATGCCCTCCAGCGCGTCCTGTATCGGGTGGGCGAAGTCGTACATCGGGAAGATACACCACTTTGTGCCCTGACGGTGATGCTCGATATATCTGATGCGGTACAGCACCGGATCGCGCATGTTGAAGTTGCCGCTTGCGAGGTCAATCTTGGCGCGCAGGGTGTAGCGGCCTTCCTCAAATTCGCCGTTCTTCATCCGCTCAAAGAGGTCGAGGTTCTCCTCGATAGGCCTGTCGCGCCAGGGGCTGACGGCGGGGTGCGAGGTGTCGCCCCTGTATTCGCGGAACTGCTCGGGGGTAAGCTCGCAGACGTAGGCAAGCCCTTTCTTTATAAGCTCGATGGCGTATTCATAGGTCTTTTCAAAGTAATCGGAGCCATAGTAAAACCTGTCGCCCCAGTCAAAGCCGAGCCAGTGGATGTCTTCTTTGATGGCGTCGACGTACTCGGTGTCCTCCTTGGCGGGGTTGGTGTCGTCCATGCGCAGGTTGCAGATGCCGCCGAAATGCTCGGCAGTGCTGAAGTCTATGGTCAGCGCCTTGCAGTGGCCGATGTGCAGATATCCGTTCGGTTCGGGCGGGAAACGGGTGTGTATCTGCATACCGTAGCAGCGATGCCCCTCGGAGAGATCCTCCTGAACAAAGGCCTCGATGAAATTTCTTGTTGTCTCTTCCATATATCCTCTCTCCTATAAAAAGCTACCAAAATATTATAAACGATACTATGGACAAATACAATATTTTTTTGCATAAATTGAACAAGGCACCGCAAACTTGTGCGGTGCCTTGTTTCAAATGTATCATTTATTGTAATTCGCGTACATTGTGTCGGTTGCCTGACGGATGGCGGCGGTGACTTCTTCGACCTTTCCGGCGTCCCACTCTGACGGCTCGGCGCGGAGGAAAGAGGTCTTGTCCACGCGGTTATCGAAGATGCCGATGGGGACGTTATAGGTTTTGCCGTGCGCCTTGACAGTCACGGTGTTCTTGACCTCGGCGTGCTGCACGAGGTATTCCATATCGTCGCAGCCATAGTCGCCCAGCATGACGGCCATCGGGACGCCATGGTGCAGGTTGGAGCCGGGATCGTTCGGGTCGGCGCGGTCGGCATTCTTGCGGCGGGATTCCTCAGGAGTGACCCAGATGTAGAGGATGACGGCATTTTCAAGTATCTCCGGGCAGAACATCGGCAGCGAGTACTGATAGCCGAAGGTGCCGGTCAGCGGCATGGATGAGCCGTCCGGTCCGCCGCGGGCGCACTCGATGATGATGGTCTTGTCCTCAAAGCTGTCGGGATAACCGGCGTGCTTCTCGTCGAGCATTGCGCGCGCTTCGTTTTCAAGTATCTTTGCCAGCTTCTCGCGGACTTCCGCCTTGAGAACGCCGAGGCGCGGGCTGATACCGGCCTGAAGTCCCGCGCGGTCGTAACGGTCGAACAGCAGCTGCGCGGCGGAGTCGGGCTTTACAACATTGCGGTTCATAAGGTCGTGATAGTCCTCGTTGAGCAGGGCGCAGAGCGTACCCCAGTCGCGGCCGTCGATGAACGGCTCCTCGCCGGGATAGAAGATGCGCGCCTCGCCCATGGCCTGAAGCTCGTTGTCGATGCGGCGCATCATGTGGACGTAGGGGAAGTCATCCAGCTGAAGATTCTTGCCGATGTGGAACTCATTCTGAAGGCGCTGCGGCTCGATATTGGCCATGAAGTTCCTTACCTCGGATTTGCCGGAGGCGGGAAGCGCCTGAAGAAGAACAACTTTAAACACCTTATTTTCCATAATATCTCCTTATCTAATGTGATTATTGAACTATTTCAAGCCATTTTGTCTTATCGACTGTAATATTGCGGTGCCGGTCGATATACTCGATTATCAGCTCCGAAATCTCGGTCGGCTGCTCGCGTACGACCTCGCATTCGCGGTAGACCTCGTAGCCGCCCGCGCCGGACGCACGGTAGTTATTCATGCACAGCGTCAGCGATTTGTCCTCTGCCAGCTCCGCGCCGCGGCATTTTATCGACACGACGCGCTCGCCGACCGGACGGCGCAGATCGAACACCGCGCTGACTCCGGCGAAATAGTCGTAGTTAAAGTGCTGCGCGATCGGATGCAGGAACGTTTCGCTGACTTCGAGTCCGTCTTTACCAAGCGTAAAGTATTCGGCGCAGCGCTCCAGCGCGGATTTCAGAACGCGGCGGTCGACCCGCAGCGTCACGAGCGTGTTCGGGAAAATGTAGGTCGAGACCACGTCGCGGATCGTGACGTCCTGCTCGAAGCCTTTGACCGTATTCGCCAGACTGGCTGACGATATGTCCGCTCCGGAAGCTTCGAGCTGCACCTGATTGAAGAAATTCGCGATCAGCGAGCCGTGCGCGGCCATCTCAAGCGGCGGCTCCGGCAGTAGGGGAGTATCCAGATGGCCGACCGGCGTGTCGAGCCACTGCGCTGTTTCACGCTCAAGCGGCGCAAGATATTCCATCGCGGCGGGCAGGGGAGCACATCCCGCGTCGCACAGCCGCGACCGCGAGCTTACCTTGCCGCGGTCGTCTACGGTGACGTCCATCGTGATATACTGCCGTGCCTTATCGGGCGGCTGGCAGGTATACGTGCCGTTGACGCAGAGGTTTTCAACAGGAATATGCTGATGCGCGCAGAGCAGGACATCAAAATCAAGCTCCTGACATATGCGCCAGCCCTGATTTTCGCCCGTAGCTGAGAGAAGCTTGCCCGTGGCAATGTCGTTTTCAAACCCGCCGTGATAAATACATACCGTCAGGTCGACATTCTGCGCCTTCAGTTCGTCCAGCGCCGATTTCGCCGCGGAAAAGGTATCGCCTATTTTTATTCCGAAGAGGTTGTCGGGCGTCTCCCAATGGTTTACATAATGCGTTACAATACCGGTCAGCCCGATGCGCAGTCCGTTTTCAAGTGTTATGACGGCCGATTTCTCAACTCCGCGTATGCCCTCAACATTTGCGCACAGGCATTTTGCGCCCAGCGCGTCCAGAAACCGTTCGATCTCGGCCTTGCCGTAGTTGAAGTCGTGATTGCCAAGCGTGATGAAATCATATCCGCCGAGATTCAGCAGCCTAGCCGGTACGCAGTCGCCGTCGCGGTGCTGGCTGTACAGCCAGTAGGTGAAGGGGCTGCCCTGAAGCGTATCCCCGCCGTCGATGACTAGCGTGTTTCCGCTGTGCTGAAAATTGCTCATGCAGTTTGCAAGGCCGCTGTCAACACTGCCGCCTGTCGCGTAATCGATGGGGGAGAAGAAGCCGTGCGTGTCGCTTGTGTAATATATCCTGAGTTTTCGCTGCATAATTGTCCTTTCTGAACCTGAAATTCAGATTTTTATACCCCCACGCCAAAACGTAGGGGTATAAATGCTTTTACGCGCCGTGCGCAAGCTTTCTGCGTATCCTTGTGGATACGATCTCGATGATGAGCACCAGCACCATCAGCCCCCATACGAAGGAGCCGACCATCGCCCAGCGGCGGCTGTTGAGGCACTGCACCAGCGAAGCGCCGATGCCGCCCGCGCCGACGATACCGAGCGTCGTTGCGTCTTTGAGGTTGATGTCAAAGCGGTAGATGGTAGTGGAAATGAAGCTCGCGGTGAGCTGAGGGATAACGCCGTAGCGGATCTTCTGGAACGGCGTGCAGCCCATGGCGTCAAGGCTTTCAAGGATGTGGGTGTCCAGATCCTCGATAGCGGTTATGTACATCTTGGATATCATGCCGATGGAGCAGACCGACTGCGTGATAACGCCGCAGGCCGCGCCGGGGCCGGTGACGCGGATCCACATCAGCGCCCAGACGATGCTGGGTATCGTCCTTATCATAAGGATGAGTATGCGCACGACGTAGGCGACGGGCTTGGGCATGATGTTGAACGAGGCGAGGAACGCGAAGGGGATAGCGAGTATTGCGCCGATAAGCGTACCGAGTACGGCGATAGCGATGGTCTGAAGCAGCAGGTACGGCACATCGGTGTCGCTGGTGCCGAACATCAGTGCGGTGTCCGGGTGGAACACGCCGTGTACAACGCCCTTTGCGACCTCGGTGCCGGTAGCGGTCAGGCCGGTGAACTTGATGTCATGCGCCGACCAGCCGACGAGAACAACAATGATGAGGACGATCAGCGTGTACAGCAGCCATTTGCGCGGGCGGTTTGCGTACATTTCCGCCGCGGTCAGCTTCCTGTCCAGCGTTTCCTCGAAAACTTCTATTTTTTTCTTCATCACGGCTCTCCTTTCAGCTCAGCTTCTTGCGAAGATATTCGCTGAAGAAGTCGATCGCCACGACGACGACGAACAGCGAGAGCAGCACCATGCCGAGGCTGTTGTAGTCACGCCAGCCGATGCGCTCGTTAATGGTGATGCCAAGGCCGCCGGCGCCGACATAGCCGAGTATCGCGGACGCGCGGACGTTCATCTCGAAGCAGTAGAGACTGTGGCTGAGATAAACGGGCAGTATCTGCGGCACGCAGGCAGACCAGAAGGCTTGGAACTTGTTCGCGCCGAGGGCTTCCATTGCCTCAAACGGCCCCATGTCGATGGTCTCGATACTCTCGAAAAGCATCTTCGCCACGATGCCGAAGGTGAATATCGCAATTGCGACGGTGCCGGAGAAGGTGCCGAGGGAGAATATCAAAGCACAGACCAGCGCGATGATAAGCGTCGGCAGAGTGCGGATGAGGCCAAGGATGAATCTGAAAATACTGACGATAACGATGCTCTTGTTGATGTTGCTCGACGAGAGGATCGCAACGGGCAGCGCGAGAAAGCAGCCGATGACGGTGCCGAGGATGGACATCTTTATGGTGTCGATAAGCGGGGAGACGACCTTCGGGAAGAACGACCAGTTGGGCTGGAATATCTTTGCCAGCAGGTCGATCATCTTGCTGAACTTGCTTATAACGACCGCCATGCTGAAGCCCGTCATCTGCAGCGAGAGCCATATCGCCAGCGCCAGCAGAACGACTATCAGCGGCGCACGGCTTCTGCGCTTCATTACAGAGTGACCGTTTGCAAGCGTTATTGTTTTGGGCTTGAAAATGCGGTCATATAGCGTGAGCTTGAGGATAGATACGTTTTCGTTATCCATGGTCAGCCCTCGGTCTTTGCAACGGGCGCGCTGCTTTCGCCCTCGCCCATGGTGGGAACCTTCTCACCGTTGTAGACGGCGTCGATCTGCTCCTGCGTGATCGTGCTGGCCGGGCCGTCGAAAACGATCTCACCGGCGCGGATGCCGATGACGCGGTCGCAGTATTTCAGCGCGAGGTCAACATGGTGGATGTTCAGAAGTATGGAGATCTTGTATTCCTTGTTTATGCGCACGAAGTCCTGCATGACCTGCTTTGCGGTGATGGGGTCAAGTGAGGCGACAGGCTCGTCGGCAAGGATTATCTTCGGGTTCTGGTTCAGCGTACGCGCAAGCGCGACGCGCTGCTGCTGGCCGCCGGAGAGTTGGTCACAGCGGGTATAGGCCTTATCCAAAATGCCAACCTTGTCAAGGCTTTCGAGAGCGCGCATTTTCTGCTCCTTCGTGAACACGCCGAACAGAACGCGGAAGAAGTTCATATCCGGCACGTCCGCGGTGAGGACGTTTTTGATGGCGGTGCTGCGGGATACAAGATTAAAGCTCTGGAATATCATACCCACCTTCCGGCGATATCTGCGCAGATCTTTGCCGCGCAGTGAGTCAACGTCAACGCCGTCAACCGTGAGTTCGCCCTTGGAGATGTCGTGCATACGGTTGATGCAGCGCAGTATCGTGGACTTACCGGCGCCTGACAGACCGATGATCGCGACGAATTCGCCCTGCTCGATCTGAAGGTTAATGTTTTTCAGGGCTGTGAAGCCGTTTGGATAAGTCTTATACACATTTTTGAATTCTATCATGCTGCGACTCTTTTCTCTATCAAAAAATTCGGATAACTACCAGTCATATTAACATTTAAAGGAATATAAATTATAGGATAAAGCGTCCTGTTTCGCAGGACGCTTTTTCTGCGAACAAACGGACGCATGTGCGCTCAGAGTTCTGAAATCAGAGCGCCCTGATATGAGGGCGCTCTGTTCAATTGATGCGATGTAGTTTAACTGAATCAGTCGGAGACTGCCTTCAGAGCAGCGCGGGCGCCGTCGTAGTCAGAGTCGACAGCCTTTGCATAACCGGTGTGGCTGTAAACGGAGAATATCTCCTGACCTTCCGGAGTGTTGATGATGTTGATGAAGCAATCCTGCAGAGCGGCGACGAGCTCAGGAGTGTAGTAGGGGCTGGCCTTGGAGACAGCAACGGTGTCGTTGTAGATACCGTCGGTAACGCCGATGACGTTCAGCTCGTTCCAGATGGACTCACTGCGGCCCATGCCCTGCTTGCCGGTCTCATCCTGCTGATCGGTCGGGAGCATCCAGCTGGCTTCGTAGTCGTTGCGGCCGTCGGCGTAGCAGACGATGATGTCAACCTGCTCAGCTGCAGCGTAGGAGAAAGCGGTGCCATAGCCGGAGTCGAGGGGGATAACGTTGGAGAGGTCAGAGATCTTCTTGCCGTCGTAGTTGGCCATCAGCCACATGGAGGGGTAGATGTAACCGGCGGAGGAGGAAGTCTTCTGGACTGCCCACTTTGCCTTGTCGAGGTCTTCCCAAGTGAGCTTTTCACCGGCGTTGACCTTGGCTGCAAGTTCCTTGCCGTACTCGGAAGGAGTTGCGTAGATGAGGGAGCGGTAGTAGGTGACCTGAGGGCCGTTCTTCTGGGTGGCGTTTGCTTCGCCGTTCCAGTCGGCAGGGTTGGTGCTGTCGTTGGACAGACCGTTGCGGGTTGCGGTCAGGATGACGTCAACGTCGTCGGAGTAGAGGGCGTAGGTGCCGCCGGGCAGCCAGCCGAGGTCGATGGAGCCTGCGGACATAGCCTCGCCGGTAGCGTCGTAGCTGGTGCCGACGGTGATGTCAACTTCGTCAATGTCATAGCCAAGCTTGGACATCTCGGCCTGAACGAGCTCGGGCAGATTCTTGGTGCCGGCAATGATAACGTCGGCGTCCTTGGAAGGAACGAACTCAAGGGTCAGCTTGTCGAAATGCTGATTCTCTGTTGCGGGAGCTTCGGAAGCCTCGGCTTCGGGAGCCTTGGACTCTTCGGGAGCGGGAGCGCTGGACTGGCCGCATGCGCAGAGAGCAAATACCATGACAAGTGCGAGAAGCAGTGCTATGGTCTTTTTCATTTTTGTTTTTTCCTCCAAACAAAATTTTATGGCAGCGGCGGAAGCATGCGTCGTCAAATGTACCGATTTAAATTGAAAAACACCGTGATTCCACATTTTTCGCGCCGTGTGCCGACACTCAATATAGCATAGTTTGATTAGCTTTACAAGCTTTTTTGCAGATATTTTACAGAACCATGCTTTTAACTTTACCTATCGAGATATAGCCGTGCAGAACGGCTTCGATATCGCTGCCCGCAGGGGCGTCCCCGTGCGCGATGAAATCGGCGTCGGGAATGAGCGTCATGCCGCCGCTGCGGGGATTGGCGGAATAGGTATTGTCGAATATGAACTTCGGCGCTATCGTGCGTTCGTGCAGGATGCCTTTGAATTCGTCGAGCGGACAGCCCGGAAAATTGACGTTCCATATCTCGCCGGGGGCGAGGGGCGCGGCCAGCAGCTCGCGGGCGATGTCGAGTATGTATCGGTCGGTCACGTCGTAGCTGCCGTCGTGCTGTGCCGAGAAGGCGATGGCGGGGATGCCGTTGAGTACGGCCTCAATCGCGGCGGCGACGGTGCCGGAATAGGCAATGTCAAAGCCCGCGTTGTAGCCGATGTTGATGCCGGAGAACACAACGTCCGGCCTTATCGGCAGCACTGCCTTCAGTGCGGTTTTCACGCAGTCCGCCGGAGTGCCGCCGATGCTGTAAGCTCCGGCAACGGGCAGCGGAAAATCATGTTCCTCCACCTCAAGCGGCTGGAATATCGTCAGCTTCTGGGACATGGCGCTGCACTGCGACGAGGGGGCGGCCACCCATACCTCGCCGAGCTGCATCGCCATTTCTGCGAGATGTACGATACCGGGGGAGCTTATTCCGTCGTCGTTTACAAGCAAAATCTTGAGCTTTTTATCCATTGGTCTGTTTTTCTCCTCTTATTATTGATAGAAGCGCGTCGCGCGCGGTGCCTGCGAGGTACAGTGAGCCGCAGGCGATAACGGGCTTGCCGCAGCTGAGAGCGAGCGCCGCCGCGGTCTGTACCTCACCGCAGCTCTGCGCCGGAATGCCCATGCCGTTTACAAGCTCCGCCAGCTTGTCCGCCGCCAGCGCGCGGGGACTCGGCGGAGTTACGCAGAAGAAGCGCTCCGCGTACGGCGCGAGGGATGCGAGCATCTGCCGGTAATCCTTATCGGCCAGCACACCCATCAGAAATACGCATTTCTCATCGGGCAGATATTCGCGCAGGTTCGCGGCCAGCGCCTCGGCGCATTCGGGGTTGTGCGCGCCGTCGATGATGACAGGCGGCTCCGCGCGCAGCACCTCGAAGCGCACCGGCCATTTAGTCTCAGCAAGGCCGGAGACGACTGCCCCGTCGCCGATACTCCAGCCCTTCGAACGCAGGACATCGAGCACTTCGAGCACAACAGCGGCGTTTTTCAGCTGATGCGTGCCGAGCAGAGGCAGGCGCAGGGAAGTATAATTGCGCCATGCAAAGCTCTGGCCGGACAGCGAGTGCGATATCGGGCGGATGGAATCAAAATCCGCCTTGACGAGCCGCGCGTTGTTCTCGCGGCAGGTCTTCTCGAAAACCTCTTCGACCTCGGGAACATTGCGGTAGCACACAACGTCGCAATTGGGCTTGATTATTCCGGCCTTAGCCGAAGCAATCTCGGGCAGCGTGTGCCCGAGATACTCGGTGTGCTCAAGGCCGATTGTCGTTATCACGGCGCACTCCGGACAGTCGATGGCATTCGTGCTGTCAAGCGCACCGCCGAGACCGACCTCAAGCACAACGATGTCGCATTGCTCCTCAAGAAAATAGAGCATCGCTATCGCGGTGACAAGCTCGAACTGGCTTGGGTGATCCGCCATGCCCTCGGCTATCGGCTTCACGCGCTCCGTAAGCTCCGCGAGCCGGTCGTCCGGAATCTCGACGCCGTTTATCTGCATCCGCTCGTTGAAGCGGCAGATATACGGCGAGGTGTAGAGCGCCGTTTTATATCCGGCCTTCTGCATGACGGACGCGAGCATCGCGCAGGTAGAGCCTTTACCGTTCGTCCCCGCGACGTGGATGAAGCGCAGCTTTTTCTGCGGGTTGCCGAGCTTTGAAAGCAGCTCGCGCGTACGGCCAAGGCCGAGTCTCGTGCGGCTCCATGTGCAGCTTTCTATGTAATTTATTGCTTCATGTGCAGTCATCTGAACATTCGCCTCTTAGAATTAGTAAGCATTGGATAAACCATATCACGCGGCCTTGAAGACCCTTTCGCGCAGCAGCCGCACCAGCGGCGGCATCAGTGCGCCGGTGACTATCGCCTTGCCGACGCATATCGCGTAGCGCACAGCGATGGAACCGAAGATGTAAACGGCTGAATAGTAGCCGTAGATTTTGCTGTCAATATACATCACGCCGGTGTTGAGCGTCGTGACGGCAAGCTCCGCAATAACGACAATGATTATTGTCTGCTTTGTGCTGAGAGAAAAGCCGCGCTTCTGCGCGTACAGTCCGACAATCAGCCCGCACACGACGTAGGGGAGTATCCACAGCAGCGTCGTGACGGAAACGCCGTAGCGCAGGAGCTGATATACCAGCGTCCCGACAAAGCCGATCGCGGCGCCGTCGAGCGAGCCGAACAGCAGCGCCCCGACGATTATCGGCACGCTTTCAAGGGTGATTTTCAGGTTCCCGACGTCGAGCGCGACCGCGCCGAGTACGGCGCACATTGCGGCGAGCATCGAGTCGGCAGCCATCTGACGTGTTGTCATTTTTTTCATGTTCTCAAAAATTCTCCTTTCGTGACAGTTGCCACAAAAGGAGATAGTTATCCTTCAGCGGCAGCGGACGCGGGAGCGGCACCGCGCCATCACGGCATATTCCGGATGACTTCGTCTGCGGACAACTTCCCATCCCGCAGCACTTGACGCGCCGAACCCTACTCTGACACTTTCAAATTCTGTGCCCCGTCATGCGGGGCACATACAAGTTATACTTGAAAACCTAATGTTTTTCAAGTGTTATTTTCCGCCGCCTGAGCGACGTGCAGCGCGAGCACTGCGGTCGTAACGCTGCCGACGCCGCCGGGCACGGGCGTTATCGCGCTGACGATCGGCTCCGCCGCGTCAAAGTCCACGTCGCCGGTGAAGCGGTTCTTGCGCTCCGACCAGCTTATGCCGATGTCGATAACGGTCTGATCCTTGCTGAGATACTCCGCGCCGAAAAGCTCCGGTTTGCCTACGGCGGAAACGACAATATCTGCGCTGCGTACGGCGGGGGTATAGTCGCCGCTGCGGCTGTGAAATATGGTGACGGTGGCGTTCGCGGCTGCGAGGAGCATGGCCGCGGGCTTCCCCACAACGAGACTCCGCCCCAGCACCGCGACGCGTTTGCCCTCAAGCTCCACGCCGTAGTGGGCGATTATCTCCATGCAGGACTGCGCGGTGCACGGCGAAAAGCCGTTCCCGCGGCCGGAATATATCCGCGCCATCGAGCTGGGGCAGACGCCGTCAACGTCCTTTTCGGGCGAGATTGCAGCGCAGGCCGCAAGCGCGTCGAGCCCATCCGGAAGCGGGCGCAAGAGGATGATGCCGTGTACGCTATGATCGTCGTTAAGCGCGCGGACGCTGTCCATCAGCTCCGTCTGGCCGGCCTCGCTCGTCAGCGCGGCGAGACGCACGCAGATACCGAGCGCGCCGCAGCGCCTGACCACTGCGCGCTCGTACGCGAGATCGCTGTCCCGCTCGCCGACGCGAACTATTGCAAGCGTGGGCATGACGCCTCTGGCGCTGAGCCTGGCTGTGAGTTCGGCGGTTCTTTTATCTATTTCGGCGGCGACCGGCGCGCCATTTAAAATACGGCAGCTCATATAGGCGTACTCCAAATAATAATATAATAAAATAATTATATCCCGCGGCGGAAATGATGTCAAGCTTGCGTAGCTCCGCTGCGTTGTGATATACTGAATTTGTTCTTATTTCAATTTATAATCTAATTTAATGTACCGGAGGATAGCATGGAGCTGAAAATCGACAACAGCAAAACCTATGCCATTGCCATTGAGGGCGGCGGGGCGAAGGGCGGCTACGAGATAGGCGTGTGGCAGGCTCTGGACGAGGCGGGAATAAAGTATAACGCCGTTTCCGGAACCTCGGTCGGCGCGCTAAACGGCGGGCTTATGGCCATGCGCGATCTTCCGCGCGCGATAGACGCATGGAACAATATGAAGCTCGGCAAGGTGATAGAGCTTGACGAGGAGCAGGAGGAGAACCTGAGCCGCGCATTCAACGGCGATATCGGGCTTGACGACGTTCAGCGGCTCATCCCGGAAGCGCTGGAGATCATCAAAAACCGCGGGCTTGACGTCGCGCCCCTGCGCGCGTGGGTGCGCGAGGTGGTGGACGCGAAGGCGATAAAGGAGTCGGACGTGGAGCTGTATATAGCGACCGTCTCGATTACTGACCGTAAGGCGCTTGAGGTGAAGGTCAACGACCTGCCGGAGGATCAGATATGCGATATGCTTCTTGCAAGCGCTTATCACCCGACTTTCAAGCTGGAAAAGCTCGGCGGGAAGTTTTATACCGACGGCGGCTTCGTCGATACTCTGCCGCTGCACGCGCTCGTCACGAACGGGTACAAGGATATAATCGCCGTGCGTATACCGGGCATCGGTCATAACCGCCGCTTTAAGATGCCGGACGACGTGAACGTTACATATATTGCCACGAACGCCGACCTCGGCGGCGTGCTGAACTTCGACGCGGAGCAGTCGCGGCGCGACATGGCGATAGGCTATCTCGACGCGAAGCGCGTTCTGTACGGCCTGTACGGCAAGCATTATTACATCGAGCGCAGCATGACCGACAGGGAAGCGCTCAATATGCTGCTCGACAGCCTCGAAACAGGGGTGAACCTGCGGCAGTTCTGCGAGCGGGATCTGCCGAGAGTTGCGCGGCATCTCGACGCCGAGGGCGATTATTACGAGCTGCTGATCGCGGTGCTTGAAGATGCGGCGGAGAAGCAGAACATTGACAACATGAGGATATATAAAGATACCGAGCTTGTTGCAAAGCTCGAAGAGAGCAGAGAATAACGGTTTATGGGGCGGCCGCTGTGCCGCCCCCTTTTCTTTTGTGCCGTGAACAGATTTTTGAACAAAGCGAAGTCTTGTGTTTATCCGAAAAATATGGTAATATAATCAGATGTATAGAAATTATCATGGGGGAATGTGCCAATGACGGTGATCAACGCGATAATACTGGGGCTGGTGCAGGGAATAGCCGAATTCCTGCCGATATCAAGCTCCGGCCATCTTGCCATTCTGAATAATCTCTTCGGCATGACCACGACCGAAAACGGGCACATGTTCTTCGATGTGCTGCTGCATCTCGGCACGCTGATTTCAATCTGCATCGTTTACTGGCAGGACATTGTTGATATGTTTTATGAGGTGCTGGCGTTTGCAAATCTCGGCCCGCGCGCAGGGGAGCGGCAGGAGCGCTATCCTGCGGCAAGGCTTTTCTTTATGATTGTCCTTGCGACACTGCCGCTGTTTCTCATTCTGCCCATAAACGACATGCTGGAGGGCCTATACTATAATAACGTGTTCATAGGCCTGGCTCTGATACTCACCGGCGCGATGCTCTATGTCTCAGATAAGATGAAGCCCGGCCGCAAAAACGAAAACAGCATGACCGTATGGGACGCGCTTATCATCGGCCTGTGCCAGTGCGTTGCGACGATACCCGGGCTCTCCCGCTCGGGAACCACGATAACCGCCGGCATCGCAACCGGTCTGCGCCGCGAATTCGCGGTAAAGTTCTCGTTCCTGATGTCGCTGCCCGCGGTGCTCGGGGCGAACATCCTGAGCCTTGTTGACGCGGTGCGCGAGGGGATCGACATGCAGTATATGCCGGCCTATCTTATCGGCACGGCAGTGGCTATGGTGTCCGGCATCGGCGCTATCAGCCTTCTCAAGTACATATCCAAAAACAGTAAATTCGGCGGCTTTGCGTACTACTGCTGGGTCGCGGGCGCGCTGACGATAGTCCTCTCGATGATATTCTGACCGGAAAGGAACCGATAATGGCACAAACTAAGGGTAAAAAGAGTACATCAACAAAAACGAAAACTCAGACAAAGGCAAAGAAGACGCCCGAAAAGGACAATACTCCGCCTCCTGCGCCCCCGGCTCCGCCGATACGGCGCGAGGCTGGTGCGTTTGTCTTTCTTTTTCTCGCGGTGTTCACGGCGGTCGGCATGTTCAATACCGACGGCGCGTTCATCGCATATTTCACGGGACTTGTGAAGGGGCTGCTCGGCTGGGGCTTCTGGCTTGTCGCGCCGTCATTCCTGTTTGCGGCGGTCATCCTCGGCTTCCATAAGGGACGCCCCGTTGCGGCGCGCGTATGCTGCGCGCTGCTGCTGCCGCTGCTGTTCGCGGCTATGGCAAATCTCGCGTTTTATGAGCTGCCGGGCGGTGAATTTGATTTAAAAACAGCGGCCAACACTCTGTTCATTCAGGGCAAGGCGCTGGAATGCGGCGGCGCGGTCGGCGGACTGCTGGCTTTCGCGCTGGAAAAGCTTTTCAGCGTGTATGGCGCGTTCCCGCTGCTGCTGGCGCTGTTCGCGCTGTGTCTCATAACGGCGTGTAATTCCAGCATATCCGATATAATCAAGAAAATCCGCGAGAGAAGCCATGCGGAGTATGACCCGGCGATGTACGACGAGCCGGAAATAAGACAGGAGCGCACAGCGAGGAAGTCCGCGCGTAATGCGTCCGACGCTCCGGCAGCCGCACCTGCGTCCCGCCGCAGCGCGTATCAGATAGATATCCCGCTTGGGGACGACGAGGAGACGCTGCCGCTCAATCGGTTTGAGACTCCGGCCGAGCCTGAGACAAAGGCGAAGAAGGCCAAGGTGCGCAGGAAGCTTCCGGACGACAGACCGGAAGAGACCCAGCCCGCACCCGTTGTTATCCCAGAGCCGCAGCCCAAGGCGGCGGAGAACGATGATCTGGGTGACGGCTTCCGTGAGTTCCCGATCAGGCGCAAGGTCAAGGCGGCACCCGTTGCGATGGCCGCGGAGATAAACGACCCGCCGAAGGCAAAGAAAGCCAAACGCGACGAGGTAGATGCGGAGGCAAAGGCCGTGGAGAGCGCCGTACAGGCAGCTCAGGCGGCGGACGGAGACTATGTGTTCCCGCCGACATCGCTCCTGCGCGCAGGCTCCGGCACGGTGGCCGACTGCCGCGACGAGATAATGGTCAACCGCGACCGGCTTGAAAAGGCGCTCAACAGCTTCGGCGTCAATTCGCCGATAACGAACATAACCCGCGGCCCCACCGTGACGCGCTATGACATCGAGCTTGAGCAGGGGCTGAAGCTTGCCAAGGTCACGAACCTCGCCGGCGATCTGGCGCTGGCGCTCGGCGTTATGAATGTCCGCGTCGCGCCGATACCGAACATGGTGGCGACCGTCGGCATCGAGGTGCCGAACAAGATCGTCAGCACCGTGTACCTGCGCGATATAATCGAGTCGCAGCGCTTTACAAGCGCAAAATCGAAGCTCAGCTTTGCACTGGGCAAGGATATCGGCGGCGAGTGCATAGTCGGCAACATTGCAAAACTACCGCATATGCTTATCGCAGGTACGACAGGCTCCGGCAAATCCGTGTGCATGAATTCACTGATACTGAGCCTGTTGTACAAGGCGCGTCCTGACGAGGTTCGCCTGATAATGATCGACCCGAAGATGGTGGAGCTTGGCGTATATAACGGCATCCCGCATCTGTATGTTCCGGTCGTCACCGATCCGAAGAAAGCGGCGGGGGCGCTGCAATGGTCGGTCGTCGAGATGATGAAGCGCTACCGCCTCTTCTCCGAGGCCGGTGTGCGTGACATCGCAAATTACAATAAGCACTGCGCCGAGACCGGCGAAGCGACGATTCCGCAGGTCGTCATCGTCATAGACGAGCTTGCAGACCTCATGCTCGTCGCCTCCAAGGAGGTCGAGGAGAGCATATGCCGCGTCGCCCAGATGGGCCGCGCCGCCGGTATGCACCTCGTCATTGCGACACAGCGTCCGTCGGCGGACGTCATAACCGGTCTTATGAAGGCGAATATCCCGTCGAGGATCGCGTTTGCCGTCTCGTCCGCGATGGAGAGCCGCATAATTCTTGACCAGGCCGGCGCGGAAAAGCTTGTCGGCATGGGCGATATGCTGTATTCTCCAGTCGGCTGCGGCAAACCCACGCGCATTCAGGGTGCGTTCGTCTCCGACGAGGAGCGTGAGGATGTTATACAGTTCATCAAGGAGAGCACCGGCGGAGCGCAGGTGAACTCTGAGATCGAGGAATTCATGGACAAGGCCGCCGAGGACAAAAAGGGCGCGGCGGATTCCAAGGACGACAAGGACGAGGATTCGCTCATGGGCAGCTACGACGAGATGCTGCCGCAGGCTGTCGAGGTCGTGCTGGAGATGAAGCAGTGCTCTGTCTCGATGCTCCAGCGGCGCATAAAGCTGGGTTATTCCAGAGCGGCACGCATTGTCGATCAGATGGAAGAGCTGGGCGTTGTCGGCCCCTACGAGGGCGCGAAGCCGCGCAGCGTCGTTATCGACCGCGACGGCTGGAACGCGCTGAAGGTGCAGCTTGGCCTTGCGAGCGACGTCGGTGCCGAGCTTGCGGCGGATATGGCCGACACCATGGACGATGAGGAAGACTAGATAAGATAAAATGGATTATTTCAAACCGGATATGACCGCGCTGGACGCCAACAAGCTTAGTATGCTGGCGCTGGCGCATGTCGGGGACGCGGTGTACGAGCTGCTCACCCGCACAATGCTGTGCACGAGGGCGAACAGCTCCGTCGCGCAGCTTCATAAGCAGACGGTTTCGTACGTGAACGCTCCGGCACAGGCGCGCGCGGCGGAGAAGATCCTGCCGCTGCTGGACTCCGAGGAGGCTTCGGTGTACCGCCGCGGGCGGAACGCGAAGGTCAATTCCGTGCCGCATAATGCGGATATCGGGCAGTACCACGCTGCGACAGGGCTTGAGGCGCTGTTCGGCTGGCTATATCTGCAGGGGCGGACGGAGCGCGCGGAGGAGCTTTTCCGCGCGATAATGGAGGCTGAATAAATGCCGCTTGACGCTATTACAATAACCGCGCTCTGCGATGAGTTGCGGCCGCAGCTAGAGGGCGCGCGTATCGACAAGGTGCAGCAGCCGGAGCGGGACGCCGTCCTGCTCTCGGTGCGCAGCCTCGGCAGGAACCGCCGCCTGCTCATCGCGGCGGGCGCGGGGAACGCGCGGCTGCATTTCACGGCGGAGAGCATAGAAAACCCCGCCGAGCCGCCGATGTTCTGTATGCTGCTGCGCAAGCATCTGACAGGCGCGAGGATCGTTTCGATAAGCCAGCCGGAGAATGAGCGTATGCTGGAGCTGGAGATCGACACGCATGATGAGATGGGCTTTGCTGCACGCAAAAAGCTCGTGCTTGAGCTTATCGGGCGCAGCTCGAACCTCATCCTTGTCGACTCCGACGGGCGCATCATCGACTGTATGCGCCGTATGGATTTTGCCGGAGACGCGGAGCGCAGCATGATGCCGGGCATGTTTTACCGTATGCCGCCGAAGCAGAACAAGCTGTCCGTGTTCGACGCTGCCGAGGTCGAGCGCCGCGCGCTCATCGCGCAGGCGGATAGAGCGGCGCCGATGGATAAATGGCTGCTCTCGGCATTTTCGGGGCTGTCGCCGCTGCTGTGCCGCGAGCTTGCACATCGCTGCGGAGGGGACTATGAGCGGCTTGACAGCTGCATTTCCGCGCTGCTTGAAAGCATTGCCAACGGCGAGACCGCGCCGTATATCCTCACGCGAGACGGCGCGCCGTTTGATTACAGCTGCATTGCGATAGGCCAGTACGGGAGCGCGGCGGAGACGGATCGCTTCGACAGCTTTTCGGAGCTGCTGGACAATTTCTACGCCAGACGTGACAGACTTGAGCGCCAGCGCCGCCGCGGCAGCGAGCTTACGCATTACGTCAAGACTCTGCGCGACCGCACAGCGAGAAAGCTTGCCGCGCAGAGCGAGGAGCTGAGCCGTGCGGACAGCCGCGAAGAGCTGAAAAAGCAGGCGGAGCTGGTCACGGCGAACATATACCGCATGAAAAAAGGGGACAGGGAGCTGCGCTGCGAGGACTATTACGAGCCAGACTGCCCTGAGATCGTCATCCCGCTCGACGTGCTGAAAACGCCGCAGCAGAACGCGGCGGCAATGTATAAGGAATATAACAAGCTGAAGGCCGCGAAGGAGCATCTGACGGTGCTCGTCGCGCAGGGTGAAGCGCAGCTTGATTATCTCAACAGTGTCATGAGCGAATTGCAGTGCGCCGAGAGTGAGAAGGATCTGGCCGATATCCGGCTTGAGCTTATCTCCTCCGGATATGACCGCAAGGCGAAGGCCGTGAAAAAAGAGCGCCTGCGTCCGCAGCAGCCGCTGCGATTTGTCACGGATGACGGGCTGGAAGTCCTCGTGGGGCGAAGCAATATCCAGAACGACGAGCTGACGACGAAGCTTGCCCGCCGCACGGACTACTGGCTGCATACGCAGAAAGTGCACGGCAGCCATGTCATCCTGCGCTGTGACGGGCTTGAGCCGCCGCAGCGGAGCGTCGAGCAGGCGGCCTGCATCGCAGCCTATTATTCGCAGGGGCGCGACTCCGGCAAGCTGCCGGTGGATTACACCATGGTGCGCTTCGTGCGCAAGCCCTCCGGCTCGCTGCCGGGCAAGGTGATCTATACCGATTACAAGACAATCATCATCGAGGGCGACGAGAGCCTTGTCGAAAGGCTCCGCGTCAAAAAATGAATCGCAGCCTGGCCGCAGCCAGTGATGTGCAATTTAACCAATTAAATCGGCGAACAAGACCCGTATTTTTTATTCATACGGGTCTTGACTTTTTTTGTCGCGGTGCTATAATACGCACAACAAGTGAAAACTTCAAACCTATGACGGAGAGAAGTAACCAGTGCAGAAAACCCTCAGAGAGTCCCGGATGGTGTGATCGGGGCGGCGGACGGCTGGCGAATGGACTTCGGAGGGCGGATCGAAAGGGCGACTGAGTAGAGACCGACGGGTATCCCACCCGTTATCCATCGGGGCGCATATGATGGTATGCGTAAGCGAGCGGACGTTTTTATGACGTCAATTTGGGTGGTATCGCAGAAGTGAACGGCTTTTGTCCCATGTGTATGGGATAAAGGTCTTTTTTCTTTTTCCCGGCCCCGGCGCAGCCCGGAAAACATCTGCCATCCAAAATCATATAAAATCGGAGGAAAACACAATGAAAACCAACAGCACTATCAAGAAGATCTTTGCAATGCTCCTTGCCTGTGCCATGATGCTGGCCTTTGCGGCCTGCGGCAGCAGCCCCGCGCCGGCAGCGTCGGAAGCCCCCGCCGCCGAGGACGACGGCACCGTAAAAGTCGCAATAATCAAGCAGCTTGACCATGCGTCTCTCGACGAGATCGCAAACGCGATCGCCGCCCGTTTTGATGAGATGAACGCCGCGGGTGACGTCAAGGTCGAGTATTCCATAAGCTCCGGCCAGAACGACCAGACCATTCTCAAGCAGCTGTGCGATCAGGCAATAGCCGATAAGGTCGACGTCATCGTCCCCATCGCGACCACCGCCGCGCAGGTAGCGACCCTCTCCGCTGAGGGCACCGGCGTCAAGGTCGTCTACGCAGCAATATCCGACCCCGCGGCCGCGAACCTGACCGGCATCGACTACGTCACCGGCACCAGCGACGCGCTGAATACCTCCTTCATCCTTGACATGATGTTCGCGCAGAACCCGGATATCAAGAAGGTCGGCCTGCTGTACTCCCTGTCCGAGCCGAACTCTGCCACCCCGATAGCCGACGCGAAAGCATACCTCGACGCGAAGAACATTGAATACGTCGAGCAGACCGCGAACACCAACGACGAGGTCGTCGCCGCAGCATCCGCCCTTATCGCAGCTGACGTTGACGCGATCTTCACCCCGACCGACAATACCATAATGGCGGCGGAGCTTGCGATCTACGAGGATCTCGCAAAGGCCGGCATCCAGCACTACACCGGCGCTGATTCCTTCGTCCGCAACGGAGCCTTCGCTACCTGCGGCGTGAACTACACCGAGCTTGGCCGCAAGACCGCGGAGCTGGCCGTCAGAGCCGTTTCCGGCGAAGCGCTTGATGACTTCTACCTCATGGACGGCGGCATCATCACCGTCAACACCGAGACCGCCGCTGCCCTCGGCGCGGATTACTCCGTGTTTGCCGACATGGGCGAGCTGGTCGAAGTCACTACTACCAAGGACTGATATTGATATTCACCGTCCCCCAGCGCAACGCTGGGGGAACCGGCCTGAAAGGAGTTTTTGCCAATGCTGATAATCAGCCAGACCGCGCTGGAACTTGGCTTCATGTACGCGCTCGTGGCGATGGCACTGTTTCTGAGCTATCGCATCCTTGATATCGCAGATATTACGACCGACGGCTGCTTCGTGCTCGGAGCCGCCGTCTCGGTCACGCTCTCAGCCGCAGGGCATCCGTTCCTCGCGCTGCCCGCCGCAATGCTCGCGGGAGCCTGCGCCGGATTCGTCACGGCGTTTTTGCAGACGCGTCTCGGTGTCCCGTCGATACTCGCCGGTATAGTCACGAACACCGGACTTTATACGATAAATCTTATGGTCATGGGCTGGAAGTCAAATTTCAGTCTACTCGGCGGCACGACGATATTCACCCTCCTGCGCGACACCGGTATCGGCGGCGACTGGTACGAGCTGCTGCTGGCGGCGTTTATCACTATCCTTGCCGCGGTTCTGCTGAGACTTTTCCTCGGCACCAGACTCGGACTCTCAATCCGCGCGACGGGCGATAATCAGGATATGGTGCGCGCATCGTCCTTAAACCCGAACTTTACGATAACCGTCGGCCTCTGCATTGCAAACTCGCTGACCGCGCTCTCCGGCGCGATAGTCGGCCAGTATCAGAAAACCGTGGACATAAATTCCGGCACGGGCATTGTCGTCATCGGCCTTGCCTGCCTAATTATCGGCGAAACTCTGCTTGGCCGCCGCACGGTCACGAAGGGCGTTATCGCCGTGATTCTCGGCTCGATAGTGTACCGCTTCATCTACGCGATAGTGTTCTACACCAAGGTTGTCCCGGTGGAGTGCCTGAAGCTTCTGACGGCGGTCATAGTCGCGCTGGCGATCGCCGCACCGAGCATCAAAAAATGGGCGGCGTTCCAGCACCGCAAGCTCGCGGCGCAGAGAAGGGGAGGGAACTGACATGCTTGATATAAAGAACATCTCCAAAACCTTCAACCCCGGCACCGTGAACGAAAAACGCGCGCTGACCGACCTTTCGCTGCATCTTAAGCAGGGCGACTTTGCGACCATTGTCGGCTCGAACGGCGCGGGGAAATCCACGCTCTTCAACGCGATCGCGGGCTGCTTCTATGCCGATACCGGCAGCATCTCGCTTGCGGGACGTGACATCACCTTCACACCGGAGCATCAGCGCAGCCGCGTTATCGGGCGGCTGTTTCAGGACCCGCTCCGCGGCACCGCGCCGCACATGACGATAGAAGAAAATCTCGCGCTCGCGTATTTGCGCGCCTCGCACGGAAACCCCTTCAGCCGCATATCCCGCGCCGATAAGGAAAAATTCCGCGCACAGCTGTCGCTGCTGGATATGGGGCTTGAGGATCGTATGCGGCAGCCGGTCGGCCTGCTGTCGGGCGGTCAGCGCCAGGCGCTGACGCTGCTGATGGCGACGATGGTTCCGCCCCAGCTGCTGCTGCTCGATGAGCACACGGCGGCACTCGACCCTGCGACGGCGGAAAAGGTGCTTGAGCTGACGCAGCGCATCGTCGAGGAGAGTCACATAACCTGCCTTATGGTCACGCACAACATGACGCAGGCGCTTGAGCTTGGCAACCGCACCCTGATGATGGCGGACGGGCATATCGTCATGGACGTAAGCGGCAAGGAACGCGAGAGGATGACCGTTGAAAGCCTCGTCGCTAAGTTCAAGGCCGGAACCGGCAGGGCGCTTGATAACGACAGGATGCTTCTCTCGTAAATAACTTAACAGCTAACAAACCGCATTGATGTATCATCAATGCGGTTTGCCGTTAAATGCAACAAAAATGTGTGCGGGCGAATAGCTATTATGACGGAATTGAAAAGCTGAGTTGCCAATAGTTATTTTTTAGGCTATTATAATGATATTCAGGTGCGCTCGGCGCATAAAGGGGAGGAATATTATGGCACAACTCAGACCAAAAATAGTGAAGCTCGCAAAGATAATCGGCGGCGCTTCAGGTATGCTCGTCAAGATAGATGAGAACGCTCCGGAGTATTACTGCATGGAGAACATTGTCTCCGATGACGAGGCCGACATCGCCATCGCCGCGGGACTGCGCAAGGAACGCACTGCGGGCTGGCTGGCCGCAAAGGTGGGGAAGACCGTCGCGGAGATACAGCCTGCGCTGGATAACCTCGTGTACTACGGCGTGTTCCGCCGTGTGTACAGCGAAGAGCTGGGCGAGGATACATATTTCATGCAGATATTTGCACCCGGCATACTCGAAATGATGGTGAATAATCAGCCGCTCATGGCGGCGCATCCTGAGGTCGGCCGCGCGTTTGAGGAATACACGCGTCTGCGTATGCAGGCTATGGGGCCGATACTGCCCGACGGCTACGGCCTTATGCGCGTTATCCCCGTGGAGAGCGCTATCGAGGGGCTGCCCGGCGTTACCGACGACGAGCGCCTGTCTTACTATTTGAATAAATACGATACGTTTTCGGTCTCGCCATGTTCGTGCCGCGCGTCGCGTACGCTGCTGGGGGACGGCTGCGGACATCTTGCCGAGGACATGTGTGTGCAGATGGGCAAGGGCGCGGAGCACTACATCCGTTCCGGCCGCGCCCGTCAGATAAGCCGCGAAGAGGCTTATGAAATCGTAAAGCGTGCCGAGGAAAACGGCCTCATGCACGATATCCCGAACATCGAGGGCAGCGGCGAGACGTCGGCTATCTGCAACTGCTGCGCCTGCGCCTGCTTCGGACTTCGCGCCGGTATGATGTTCGGCGCGCGCGACGCTATCCGCTCGAACTTCGTTGCCGAGGTGGACGAAGCCAAGTGCGTGGCCTGTGCGCAGTGCGTCGAGGTATGTCCCGGCAACGCACTGAAGCTCGGCCAGAAGCTCTGCGCGACGAATGACACTTCCGCGCCGAAGTATACGAAGATAACCGAGACCTTCAACTTTGCCAAGGCCGTCAACGAGGACTACCGCGAGAACCGCGAGGACGTCCTGCCGAGCGGTACCGCGCCATGTAAGGCCGCGTGTCCCGCTCATATCCCTGTGCAGGGCTATCTCAAGCTCGCCGCGCAGGGGAGATATACCGAGGCGCTGGAGCTTATCAAAACGGAGAACCCGTTCCCTGCGGTCTGTGGCCGGATCTGCAACAAGCGCTGTGAGGCCGAGTGCACCCGCGGCGACGTTGACGAAGCGGTCGCCATTGACGAGGTCAAGCGCTTCATAGCCGACCACGACATGCACGAGGAGACCCGATTTGTGCCGAAGATGGTCAACCAGATCGGCAGACCGTATACCGAGAAGATCGCCGTCATCGGCGCGGGGCCTGCCGGTATGAGCTGTGCGTATTATCTGGCGCAGAAGGGCTATCCCGTCACCGTGTTCGACCGCAACCCGGTTCCGGGCGGAATGCTGACTCTCGGCATACCGTCATTCAGGCTTGAGAAGGACGTGCTCAACGCCGAGATAGACATTCTCAAGGAGATGGGTGTCGAATTCAGGTGCGGCGTTGAGGTAGGCAAGGACGTCACCATTCAGCAGCTGCGCGGCGAGGGCTACAAGGGCTTCTATCTGGCGATAGGCGCGCAGAAGTCCGCAAAGCTGCGTATCCCCGGCGAGGAGCTGGAGGGCGTGCTCGGCGGCGTTGACTTTCTGCGGGAAGTGAACCTCGGCAACAAGCCGGATATCGGCAGGCGGTGCGCCGTTATAGGCGGCGGCAACGTTGCGATGGACGTATGCCGCAGTGCCATGCGTCTCGGCGCGGAGGAGACCTATGTATTCTACCGCCGCTCCGAAGCGGAGATGCCCGCAGACCCCGAAGAAGTCCGCGAGGCGATGGAAGAGGGCGTGAAGTTCCGCTTCCTGAGCGCGCCTGTTGAAATCATCGGCACAGACGGCAGAGCCAGCGCGATAAAGATCGAGAGGATGGAGCTTGGCGAGCCGGACGAGAGGGGACGCCGCAAGCCCGTCGGCACCGGAGAATTTGAAATCGTTGAGATAGACAGCGTCATCGGCGCAGTAGGCCAGACTGTTGACTGGGGTACGCTTGACGTCGGTGCGCTCAAGACCACGAAGAAGAACACCGCCGAGGCCGACAGCCTGACCTATCAGACTGCGCAGCCTGACATCTTTGTCGGCGGCGACTGCTACACCGGCCCGAAGTTCGCGATAGACGCGATTGCGGCAGGCAAGGAAGCCGCCATCTCGCTGCACCGCTATGTCCACCCCGGACAGACGCTCACCGCGGGGCGCGACCGCCGCGAGTACCGCGCACTCGACAAGGAGCACGCGATGATCGGCGTCGGCGGCTTCGACAGGGAACACCGCCAGACTCCGGGCTACAACGCCGCAAAGGCCAAGACCTTTGCCGACGCGCGCGTGACATTTACAGAAGAGCAGGTGCGCAAGGAATGCGCCCGCTGTCTCGGCTGTGGAGCGACCAAGGTTGACAGCTATCTCTGCATCGGCTGCGGGCTCTGCACCACGAAGTGCAAGTTTGACGCGATACATCTAAAGAAAGTCCGTGACTGGCACGCGGCACCGTTCGAGGCGATGCCGATAAAGGTCGCGGAGAATCTTGTCAAGCGCACCGGCGGCATTGTCAAAAAGGCGGTAACGAAATAATGCACGAGCTTGGCATTTGTGATGCGCTGCTGAAAATGGTCGATGGTATCGCGCGCGACGAGGGGCTTGCCTGCGTGAGAAAGGTGACGGTAGAGGTCGGCTCGCTGTCCGGCATCGTTCCGGCATACCTTGCCGACTGCTGGGATGCCGTGACCGACGGGACGCCGTATCAAAGCACGGCGTTTGCGGTCGAGACGCTGCCGGGCGTCGCACAGTGCATCGACTGCGGAGAGAAATTCACTGCTGATATAGAGAAGCTCGTCTGCCCGCGCTGCGGCGGAAAAAAGCTCACGCCGCTGACCGGACGTGAGCTTATGCTGAAAGAAATTGAAGCGGATTAAACAATTCAGCGCCAAGAAAGAATACTACGCAAAAAGCTGCTATCGATCGATAGCAGCTTTTTATTATCATGTTTCCGAACTGTCAAGCACGCCGAAGCCGGCCACTTCTGTAGTCGGGATAGAGAAGACTATGCTTCCCGCTTTGCTGTCAGGCCCAGCCTTTTCGAGGATCGCGCGCATTATCCCCGCCTTCTGCCCAGCGGTGGAGACGATGAGGATGACCTCCTTCTCGTCGGCGATCGAGATGTTATAAAACTTCGGCGCGCCCTTTGATCCGGTGCCCTTGCCGTGCAGCACAGTCCCGCCGCGGGCGCCGGCGGCTCTTGCCGCGTTCATTACCATGTCGGTGCTGCCCTCGTTTGATATGGCTACGATAAGCTCATAGTCGTAGTTTATTGCCGGTGTGTATTTTGCGTTCTTTGTATCTCCGTTCATGTATGCCACGGCTTTTCCTCCTCCAACGCTTTTTATCGGTATAGCGATCACAAACCCGTGCCCCGGCACGCCGAGATGCAGGTATCGCCGTTGCGCTGCTATAAGCTGCGCGGTTTTTTCTTCGTTTGCCACGGTGAGAACGACGCGTTTCTCGTTGGACTCTATGCCCAAGAGGTCGAGCATTCCCTGCATGGCCGTTCCGCGCCCGTGCAGCGTTACGGTGAGCGGAAGCGAAAGCTTTTCGCATATCTCCGTCAGCGCCCCGAGCGCTTCGGGATTGATTATGGATATAACGTAATTCATGCTCCCGTCTCCTCCCAAAGCTCTATTATATCAAAGTCGCCATACGTCTCGACTGCCGACGTATGCTTGGCCTTGAATTCATATATGAAGCCGACCGCCTGAATGGACAGCAACGGCAGCATTGCTACCATTGCGACGACGCCGAACGCGTCGCGCAGGACGTTCCCGCCCACGGCGATGCTCGCGCCCATGACAAACTGGAGCATAAAGGTCGCCGTCATGGGGCCGGAGGCGACTCCGCCGGAGTCGAATGCGATGGCGGTGTATATGTCCGGCACGAAGAACGACAGGCCGAGCGCCAGCGCGTAGCCCGGAATGAGGAACCACAGTATAGATATCCCTGTCAGAACGCGGAGCATCGATATGCCCATGGCAAGCGAGATCGCGACCGAGAGACTGAGCTTTATCGCGCGGCCGGGGATAGCTCCGGCGCTGACCTCCTCGATCTGCTTTTCAAGCACTCCGACGGCAGGCTCCGCCGAGATTATGAACCAGCCTAGCAGCATCGCAAGGGGGATTAGCAGCCAACTCATGCTGCCCGCGAGAGCAACTCCAAGCTCTGCGCCTAGCGCCGAGAAGCCGATGTTGACGCCGGTGAGGAACAGCACGAGACCGACATATGTATACAGAATACCAATGAGTATTTTTGCCAAGCTGCGGCGGTTCAGACGCAGCAGCGCAAGCTGGAATACAAGGAATATTGCAACAATCGGCAGCATGGCGACCGCCATTTCCTTCATATATACGGGGATAGCTGCGAGAAACGCGCGCCCTATCCCGACCGTGCTGTCGTATGATGCGGCGCTGATATCAACGACGGCGCTGCCGCCGCTGGAGAAAAAGCCGAGCAGCAGGACAGAGAGGATAGGCCCGATCGAGCACAGCGCGACAAGACCGAAGCTGTCCGCCTCGGCGCGGTCGTCGCTTCTGACCTTGGAGACACCGAGCCCCATAGCGAGGATGAACGGCACGGTCATCGGCCCCGTGGTGACTCCGCCGGAGTCAAAGGCGATGCAGAGAAAGTCACGATCCGTGAATGCGGCGAGCACGAATATCAGCGTATAGCACACGATGAGTATCCAGCGGAGCGACGCGCCGGTGAGGATGCGGAGCATACATATCGCCATGAACGACCCGACGCCCGCGCCGACGGTCACGAGCAGGACGCTGCTTTTGATATGCGGCACGGTCTGAGCCAGAACCTGCAGGTCAGGCTCCGCAACAGTAATGGCAAAGCCGAGCAGAAAACTGACGCCGAGTATCAGCGGCATATTCTTTGTTCGGGTCAGCGCCGTGCCAATCTTGCTGCCGATGGGCGTCATGGACTGCTCCGCGCCGAGGGAAAACAGCCCCATTCCAACGACCAGCATCACTGCGCCTATCAGAAAGCACAGCAGCAGATCGGGGCGCATCGGCGTGACCATGAGGCACAGCAGAAGCACTATGACCGCGATGGGCAGCACCGACAGTGCGGCTTCAACGATTTTCTCTTTGATTGCGGTTCTGTTTATTTCCAGCTGAGTTAGTTTTATAATATCACTCCCTGAGATTTTTCTTTTCCTAATAGTAACATGAAACCGCATGTCATGGCAAGCCAACTTCGCATAATAATGTGCATTGGACACAAAATGTTTAAAAAATTGCGGCTATCTTAACAGAAAAATAGCGCGGCGGTGCGGCGCAGAAAAAATCAGCACCGGACAAAGTCCGGTGCTGACCTATGGGGGGGTGCTTCGCATCGACTGCGGCTGCGACACGGAGCCGGTACAAAGCATATATGGAGCTTACAGCAGAGCGTTTATCTTTGCCTCGACCTTTTCGGCAGTGTCCTTGGGCACTATGCCGGCCGCGACGACTTTGTCAAATATCTCGCCGCATTTTTTCTTGTTGAACATCTTTATGGGGTATTTGAGGAGCTGGGGAGCGTCCTCCTTGATGACGGCCGCAGTCGCGGGATTGTCAAACAGTTCCTTTACGGTCAGATTTCTGAAATCCATATCGGTTCTCCTTATAATTATTTTGGGATCAAATCAGACGATGTTGTACTTCTTCAGCAGGTCAACGACGACGTTGTTGGTCAGCGGCTCTTTGACGAGACCGAGCAGCGGGAGGATGGACGGCAGCAGGAACTCCAGCGGCTTCTTGCCGTCGAGCAACTTGCTGGTAGCGTACAGCAGGTCGCGGATATCGTACACGGAGCCCCAGACTTCGGGCACACCGCGGTCAATGTTGCAGAGCGTGTAGACCGCTTCCATGCCGGTGCGGATGGAGTACTCGGTGGTGAACACGGTGTCGCGCGGGGTATCGGCGAACTGGCCGACGAATGCGAGGTTGACGGAACCGTCGGGAACTACCTTGGGGCGGTCGCCCTCGGCTCTGGGCATGAAGAAGGTGGTGACGTAGGGCATCATGCAGGGCGTGGTGTTGCACTCTTTCTCAGCGAGCTCCATGATCTGATCCTCAGGGATGCCGATGTGGTACAGCCACTCTGCGCACAGCTCAATGCCGGTGCAGTCGCACATGTTCTTCTTGATGAAGTCTCCCTTGTCGTCCCAGCAATTCAGACCGTAGACCCAGATGAGGCAGTGGTCGGAGGGCTGTTCTTGGAACTGACCCTGACGGTTGATCGTCCAGCTGATCAGCCAGCTGGAGTCACGGCAGGTGACGATGCCGCCGGTGACGACCTTGCCGGACAGAGGATCTCTCTTGCATATCTTCTGGATGGCGTCAAGTATCTGCTTGTTGGAGGTGTCGACAGTCCAGGATTCCCAGCTGGTCTCCTTGATGCCGGCAAAGAACTTTTCGGGACGGCCGAAAGCGGGATCCTGTGCCGCGATCTTTTTCCACATCTCGATGGAGGGGCCTTCGCCGTTCTTGACGGTGACGACGGGGGCGTGGGTCTGATCGCCGTAGGCGGAGGCGTCGCCCTGGCAGCCGTTGGTGCAGATGACGAGGTCGTTCTCGGTCAGGTCGATGACCTTCTCGACGCCGCCCTGCGTGAACTCGATCTTCTTTGCGACTTTCTTCTCAGGCGCGCAGTCGCAGACGATGTTGGTGACGGTGGTGTCGTACAGGATCTTTCCGCCGTGGTCGGTGATGTACTTGCACATCGGGAGGATCATGGATTCATACTGATTGTAGCGGGTGAAGCGGAGCGCGCTCAGGTCGGGCAGACCGTCAATGTGGTGGATATAGCGCTGAAGATAGAGCTTCATCTCAAGTGCGGAGTGCCACTTCTCGAAGGCAAACATGGTCTGCCAGTAGGTCCAGAAGTTGGTCTGGTAGAAGTCCTCGTCGAACACGTCGTCAATCTTTTTATCCTCAAGGGACTTGTTCGTTGCCATGAACAGCTTGAGCAGCTGAGTTGCGGCGGAGGGGTTCAGGCCGTATTTTCTGTCGGTGTGGGCGTCCTGTCCCTGCTTCTCGGTGACGCGGCAGAGGGAGAAGTTCGGGTCTTCCTTGTTCAGGTGATAGTATTCGGAGAAAACGGTCTCGCCGGGATTGATGATGGAGGGGATGGACTTGAACAGATCCCACATGCACTCGAAGTGGTTATCCATTTCGCGCCCGCCGCGCATGATGAAGCCTTTGGTCGCGTCATAAATGCCGTCGCAGGAACCGCCGGCGAGGGGGAGATGCTCGAAAAGGGTGATCTTTTCGCCGGGCATCTGGGCGTCGCGGATCAGGAAGCAGGCCGCCGCAAGACCTGCAAGGCCGGTGCCGACTATGTACGCCGACTTATCGTCGATACCTTCGGGCTTTTTGGGGGTTGCAAATGCCTCATAGTTACCGCTGCTGTAATACATTCTTCTTTCCTCCTGAATAATTTATTTTGTCTGCGCACTGCGCAGTAAATCACGGCTATTCCCCGGCTATCGCGGCAAGTCCGCCGCGGTCGAGAATATAGATCTTTCCGCGGCCGGTGGAGATAAGACCCATATCGCGCATGTGATCCAGCTCGCGGCTGATGACCACGCGCGTTGTGCCGAGGTCGTTTGCAATGTCCTCGTGCGTTATACGCACTTCGGCGGGATCGGGAGCGTCGTCGCTGAGGCGTTCGAGAAGAGCGCGGGCGACGCAGCTTCGCAGGGTGTTGAAAAAAGAATATGAGATATTGTTCAGAATATGCTGTGCCGTTTTTGCGCAGGCTTCAAAAATGAAATTCGCCATGAGCGGCTCCTCATAGGCGGTCGGCGCCATGTCGGAGCGCTGAAGGTAGGCGAGAGTGGTGTCGTCAAGAGACTGGAGCGAGGGGACAACATCGTTGTCGCGGGCGTTATCGACGGTCATTATGCTGAACGCTTCGCCTTTCGGGAGCTTGAAAAGCGTTATTTCGCGCCCAGTACCTGAGCTGAGATACACCCGCAGCTTGCCCTCAAGCACGAAAACGATGCCGTCCTTTTTTACGGTCTTGAAGATGACATTTTCACCGGGCTTGTAGCGGCGGAATATTGCGTTTTCACGCAGGCGCTGCCGACTCTTTGCGCTCAGACTATCCCAAAAAGGTAAGCACTCAGATATATCGTGTCTTGTCATGTTGCACCTCTGAATAAGCTGTTATAGACACTAACATCTGTGCCTAAAAAAAATATGGTGCAGTTCCATCAGCATCCGATCTTGTCTGAATTTTATCAAATCCTATCCGGATTTCTGCACCTTTTGTTACGCAACTATTGAAATAAATAGTCATGATGTGAAGTTTGTATAAATCATATAAACTTATGTGTCCGCTTTTATATATCTTGCCAATACGTCGGAATAGAACATCAGATTTTCGGTCGTGCTGACCTCGTATTCTGTGCCCTTGAAGATGTCGACGCCGGTGTAGGCGTTTATCATAAGCTGAAGGAACATGCGGGTATTGAGATCGGGGCGGACGGAGCCGTCGTCAATGCCTTCCTCGATCGCCTTGGCGGAGGGGATGGGTATCTCGCGGTCGTAAAACTGCCAGAAGATTTTATCCATGTCAATGTCACCGGCTTCGGGCGAGGTGGTGTAGCTCAGCATTTCGCGCGTGTACCGGTACCATTCGGGGAAGGTGATATAGGTGCTGTTATACTCCGCCATTGCCGCGAGGCAGCGGTCGTACCCAGTGCGGAGATTCTTCACCCGCTCCTGATAGCGCGCCATGAAGCCCTCGTAGAACACGACCAGCGCGTCACGCCACACGGCGAGCACAAGGCTGTCCTTCGTGCCGAAGTAGCGGTATACGGACATGGGGGTAAGTCCGGCTTCGTGCGCGATACGGTTTATAGACGTTGCGGCGACACCCTCAGATATAAAGAGCGACTGCGCAGCCTTTATTACTTTTTGTATGTTCTGATCTCTTTCTTTGGAAGCGGCCATGTTATACCTCCGTGCGGTTTTCTTCAGTTTAACCCGCAGAAGGCCGCGCGTCAATAGTTCGTTTGGCGAGCCGCGTTTTCGAGCACGGATGCAAACGGGACTTTTTCCTGACATTTCAGTATATGCGTCCAAACGGGATTTATTATTTGGGAATGGCACGGCCTTGAAGAGGTTCTCTTTGTATGTTATAATTCTAAAAAACAAATCGTAATTTGGAGGTATGAATATATGGCAAGTGCGTATTACAAACCTTGCAAGGAATTTGACATTTGCAATGAGCTGATTGAAAAATATTGGGAATCAAAACAATATGACAAATGCTTTGAAGGCCATTTGGTATTGGCAGAGCAGGGCTATCCCCTTGCTGAATGTCAAATAGGCTATTTCTATTACGAGGGACTTGGTGTGGAAAAGGACTTGGAAAAGGCACTATATTGGACTCGCCGTGCCGCAGAGCATGGTGATAGAGATGGTCAATACAATTTGGCAGAGTTTTATGAAGATGGAATCGGAGTAGAACGAGATATCGAACAGGCTAAGCATTGGTATCGACTTGCTGCATTGCAAAACGATGATTTGGCAATCGAGAAATGCAAAGAGCTTGGAGTTTCATTCTAATTGCACATCGCGGCATAATGAACAGTTCGTCAAATTCCAGTTTTTCTAAAAGCCAACTTCCGGTTTCCTGTCTTGTCTCCTTAAGCGCAAATTTGTTTATAACATATATTGACGTTTGGGCTTTAGGTTAATATAATTATAAAGCTTTACGTAAATATATAGAGAATCTGGTGATAAGAATGCACAATCTGCTGCACAGAAACGGAAAGCAAATGTCTGATTCGCTTATAACGGCGGTGTTTGTCATCCTGTCAGGCGGTTATCAGGACGCATATTCATACTGCTGCCGCGGCGGGGTTTTTGCAAACGCGCAGACGGGAAATATCGTCCTCATGAACATAAATATGTTCGAGGGGAAACCGTCGTCGTGCATGAAATATCTGATACCGCTGGTAGCGTTCCTGGTCGGTATCTATGCTGCCGAGGTAATACACTATAAGTACAAGGATATGGAGAAGATACACTGGAGACAGATCATTGTTCTCTGCGAGATAGTGGTGCTGTTCGCAGTCGGCTTCATGCCGCAGAGCGTAAACGCTGCGGCGAACGCGTTTGTTTCGTTCGTCTGCGCGCTCCAGCTTCAGACCTTTCATAAGCTCAGAGGGCATGCCTATGCAAGCACTATGTGCATCGGTAATATGCGCAGCGGCATGACGGCGCTGCATGCGTATTTTATGAGCCACGATCGAAATATCCTCTATAAGGCGCTCACATATTTCGGCGTCGTGATAATTTTTGCAATTGGCGCGGGACTTGGCGGCGTTATCGTCGTGCGCTGGGGCGAGCACTCGATTTGGATAAGCTGCGTGCTCCTCGCGATAAGCTTTGCGCTTATGCAGATAAAGGACAAAAAATGATATGACAGAAAGACCGCTGCCAGCGTTTGCCGGCAGCGGTTTTAATTGCAGATGAAGCGGGTAAGCAAAGCTTACTTCATGCCGTTCTCGTAGGCCTCGATCATCTTCTTGACCATCTGGCCGCCGATGGAACCGGCCTGACGGCTGGTGAGGTCGCCATTGTAACCGTTCTTCAGGTTGACGCCGACTTCGGAAGCGGCTTCCATCTTGAACTTCTCCATAGCGTCGCGCGCTGCGGGATTGACAAGATGATTACTGGAATTGTAAGCCATAGTTTGCATCTCCTTTTCTCTCATTTCGGGTTTGTTTGCCCGAACATATCTTTTGCGGATGCGGGCGATATATGCGGAAGCCGGATATGCAATTTTTGCTATATTAATTTAAAACATATAATTTGACCGGGCAGGGAGTGCAGATATTCGCGTTATTTGTACAAGGGATGTCGGAATATGCTGTATCAGGAGGTGAGCTTATGCTGGAAAGCGCGCTGATACTGCTTATGAACAGCCTGCTGCTGATGCTGCGCATTACGCCTGGGGAGTCTTTTGCAAGACCTCTGTCGCACGAGGACGAGCAAAAATATCTCGCTCTCTGGGCGGAGGGCGACATTGAGGCGAGGAATAAACTTGTTGAACATAATATGCGCCTTGTGTCGCATATTATGAAAAAATATTTTACGCAGACGGATGATGTTGATGATCTCATATCCATCGGCACGATCGGGCTGATAAAAGGGATAAATACCTACCGTCCGGACAGAGGCGTCCGCCTTGCTACTTATGCCAGCAGATGTATAGAAAATGAGGTACTGATGCATTTCCGGAGCCAGCGGAAGAGCATGGGCGATCTCAGCCTGTCCGAAGCGCTGGACGTGGACAGCGACGGCGACGGGTTGTCGATTCTTGATGTGCTCGCGTCCGACGAGGATATGGCGGAGCAGATCGGCAACAACGAGCTGTGCCGCAGCCTTGGAAAGTGCATAGACGAATGCCTGACCGAGCGCGAGGCGAAGATAATCCGGCTCCGATACGGGCTGAACGGCGGGCAATCGATGCCGCAGCGGGACGTTGCGAAGTGTTGCGGCATAAGCCGGTCGTACGTGTCGCGCATCGAGAAAAAGGCGCTGGAGAAGCTGCGGCAGGTTCTTGGCGAGGACGCGTGCCCGACGTGACGTTAAGATTGACAAATATCGAAGAATACAATATTATATCAAGGGAGTTTATGCCTTGACGCTTGCCCCGCGGCAAGCGTTTTTTGCTGTGAACCACGACAGGACAACGAGATACGCTTATGGATATAAAGGTAATGCCGAAGCTGCTGCGCGGCGAAGTCACGCCGCCGTCAAGCAAGAGTCAGTGCCACCGCGAGATTATCTGCGCGGTGCTTGCACATGGCGAGAGCAGGCTTAAAAACATATATTTTTCTGACGATATAAACGCGACATTGCGCGGAGTTTCCGCACTCGGTGCGGAATTTATCCGTGAATCTGATACTCTGCGCATCACCGGCGGCATGGCGACGGCTGTGCCGAGCATCGACTGCGGCGCCGCGGCGACGACGCTGCGGCTACTGCTGCCGGCCGCGCTCGCGCTGTACGGTGAGGCAAACTTCACAGGCGCCCCCTCGCTGATGTCACGGCCGCTGGAACCGTATTTCAGGCTGTTCAGGGAGCGGGGAATAGAGTACGAATTAAACGACAACTGCCTGCGCGTCCGCGGCAGACTTCTTGCGGGGGAATATGCGCTGCCGGGCGACGTGTCCAGCCAGTTTTTCAGCGGGCTGCTGCTCGCGCTGCCGCTGCTGGACGGCGAGTCGCGGCTGCGCGCCGAAAGCCCGATACAGTCGCGGCCGTATATCGACATGACGCTTGACTCTATGAAGCGGCACGGCGTAAGCGTGACGCAGGGTAAGAATGAATTCATCATAGCCCCGCAGCGCTACCTGGGCTGCGACCGCGCTGTGGAGAGCGATTGGTCGCACGCGGCACTGTGGCACGCGGCGCGTGAGCTTGGAAATGATATCAGTATACTCGGCATGACCGAAAAAAGCGTTCAGGGTGACAGGATATTTATGGAATATCTGCGCGCTCTGCACAGCGACCGTGACATCGCGCTGGATGTATCCCAATGTCCGGATATCGTGCCGCCGCTGGCGCTGGCCGCGGCGCTGCGCTCCGGACGCTGTGATATCACGCATGCCGCGCGGCTGAGATACAAGGAGTGCGACCGGCTGGATGCGGTGAGCTGCGTGCTCAATGCGCTGGGCGCGGATATCGTTCAGCTGGAGGACGGCCTGATCATCCGCGGCGTGCCGAAACTCCGCGGCGGCGCGGCGGTGGATTGCAGGAACGATCACCGCATAGCAATGATGGCGGCGGCCGCCGCTGCGGTGTGCAGTGATCCGGTCATTATCCTTGGCGCGGAGTGCGTAGGGAAATCATATCCGGATTTCTGGAAAGTATTTAGAGAGCTTGGAGGTGCGGCAAGTGCCGTATAGCTGGGAAAACCGTCTGAAAATCAGTATTTTCGGGCGCTCGCATGAAAAAGAGATCGGCGCGGAGCTCAGCGGCATACCAGCCGGAGAGCGCATCGACTATGCCGCGCTTCAGGCCTTCATGCGCCGCCGCGCCCCGGGGTACAGCGAATACACAACGGCTCGCCGTGAACCGGATATTCCGGTGATAACGTCCGGCATCACAAACGGAGCAACTGACGGCGAAACAATAAGGATCGTAATCGAGAACAGGGACGCCGTCTCGGCAGATTATAAAGAGCTTTTGGATTGCCCGCGCCCCGGCCACGCCGACTATACGGCATGGGTCAAATACGGCGGCAGGGAGGACATGCGCGGCGGTGGAGCTTTCTCCGGACGCATGACGGCTCCGCTTTGCGCCGCGGGTGGCGTGTGCCTACAGATTCTGAAAAGGCGCAATATAAACATCTCGGCGCACATTCTGCTCATAGGCGATATTTCCGATACGCCGTACGATCCGATGCGCGGCGTGGCGGAAGTCTGCGGTGAATTCCCATGCATGTCCCCGGAAGCGGCGGAGCTTATGAAGCGAAGTATACTTCAAGCGGCGGCGGAGGGCGACTCGCTGGGAGCCGTCATAGAGTGCGCTGCGGACGGGGTACCGGCAGGGCTGGGCGGCCCGCTCTTTGAAGGGCTTGAGGGGCGCATTGCCTCGCTCGTCTTTGCGATACCTGCCGTAAAGGGGATAGAATTCGGTGCGGGCTTTGAAGCGGCACGGCTGCGCGGCAGCGAAAATAACGACCCGTTCGTAATCCGCGGCGGGCGTGTTGCCACGGCATCAAACAACGCGGGCGGGATCCTCGGCGGAATTTCGGACGGTATGCCGCTGATATTCCGTGCGGCGATAAAACCGACACCGTCGATAGCCAAGGCGCAGAGAAGCGTGTCGCTGCGCGATATGACGGAGCGCGAGCTGAAGATCGGCGGCAGGCATGACCCGTGCATAGCGCCTCGGGCAGTGCCCGTGGTCGAGGCCGCCGCGGCTATCGCACTTCTTGACGCGCTGCTGGAGGATGAACATGAACGATGAATTGAACGCACTCCGTCGTGAAATAGACGGCATTGACGCCGAGCTTGTGACGCTCCTGAAGCGCCGCATGGCCGCAGCGGCGGAGATAGCCGCGCTGAAAGGCGCAAACGGGCTTCCTGTTCTCGACTCCGAGAGGGAGCGCGCACTGCTTGCAAGAATAAGAAAATTGGCCGGTGAGGAGCTCTCGGACGGCTTCGGATCGATATACAGCGCCATACTCGCGGCCAGCCGTTCTTATCAGAATGCGCTGCTAGGGCGCGAAAACCATGAACATGAATACAACCGTGGAGGTAAAGCGATGATATGCGGACTTTTGGGAGGTAAGCTGGGGCACAGCTACTCACCACAGATACATGCGGAACTGGGAGATTACAAATACCGGCTCTTTGAGCGCGCGCCGGAAGAGCTGGACGCGTTCTTCGCGGATAGATCATGGACGGGCGTAAACGTGACGATACCGTATAAGCGCGCGGCCATGAAATACTGCGACGTGATAAGCGAGCGCGCGCTGCGCATCGGCTGCGTGAATACGGTCGTGCGCGAGGATGACGGGCTCGTGCATGGGTATAATACGGATTATGACGGCTTTCTCGGCCTCGTGAACCGCGCTGGATATATTCCCCGCGGCAAGAAGGCGCTGATACTCGGCAGCGGCGGCGCGTCGCTCACGGCTCAATGCGTGCTCGGCGAGCTTGGCGCGGAAGTCGTGGTCGTTTCGCGCTCCGGAGCAGATAACTATGAAAACGTGTATTCGCACACGGACGCGGCGCTGATCGTAAACGCGACGCCGGTCGGCATGTATCCGCGCAACGGCGAGCGGCTTGTTGATCTGAGCCGATTCCCAAAGCTGGAGTGCGTGCTGGACGTCGTGTATAATCCGGCAAGAACGCAGCTTCTGCTCGATGCGGAAAAGCTAGGCGTGACGGCGATGAGCGGGCTTGCAATGCTGGTTATACAGGCCGCTGCGGCCGCGGAGCGGTTCACGGGCGGAAAGCCGAAAAACAGTGTTGAAGTCGTATTGGCGGACATCGGGCGCGGAATGCAGAACATCCTGCTCGTCGGGATGCCGGGCAGCGGCAAGACCACGATAGGCACGGCTCTGGCCGAAAGGCTTGGACGGCGTTTTTTTGATATGGACGATGAGATAGTCAAGGCCGAGGGGACAAGCATTCCCGAGATATTCAAGCGCGGCGGAGAGGAAGAGTTCAGAGCGATAGAGCACCGGCTGCTCGAAAAGTTCTCGAAGGAGAGCGGCGCTGTCATCGCGGCCGGAGGCGGCGCGGTGACGCGGGAAGAGAACTATGACCTGCTGCGCCAGAATTCATGCGTCATATGGCTCCAGCGCGACATCGCAAAGCTGCCGACCTGCGGAAGACCGCTGTCGACAGGAGCCGATCTCAACGAGATGTACAGAGTGCGCAGACCGATGTATCAGGCCGTGTCGGACTATGCGGCGGACAATAACGGCACGGTGGATGAAACTGTTGAGAGCATCATAAAGGCGACGGGAGCTCGGGCAAATCCGTAAATTCCAGTCGGCTTAAACTTAGAGAAATTTGGTGAGATATGACCGGACTCGGAAAATTGAGCGCGGCTGTCGGCCTTGCGCTGTGCCTGACCGCGGTATTATGCGGCAGCGCATATGCGGGAGAACCGGCGACGAACGTGCCGAAAACAAGTGTGGCTGCGCGCTCGCTGGAGCTTGACCGCAGCACTTATACCGACGGCAGCGTCTACGATAACGCACCGCCGGAGCATGACGTCGTAAAGGTGGGCGTGGCATACAACACAAGCGCCGTTGATTACGCGGAGCTGACGAACGTCAGCGGCGGAGGCTTCGATATAGGCTATTATGATGAGAACCGCGAGTTCGTCCGAGTGACGGACACCGGCTCCAACAGCGTTGCGATCGCCCGCGCAGATCAGTTCGGCGCATGCTGGCACATTCTTATAGACGCCTCGTATGACGGCCTGACGCAGGCAAGAAACGCCGCAGCCTCCTTCGGCGGCGCGGCGGCGCTGATAAACGGCGAATACAGAGTCATATATGGCAGCTTCTATTCAGAGAGCGCCGCGAACGACACGATGAGCCTGTACGGTCTTCACGGTATTGCTTACCGGAGCGGAGCGGGCAGCTTCAGCGTGATAAATCTGAATAACGGCAGGTGCCTTTTCCTGACGGATGACGCCAATACGGCGGCAGTGACTGCCGCGGGCGACGGGGCGCTCACGCTGTTTCAGGGGAAATATTATCGCGGCGGCTTCAGCGCTTTTCCGATGGGGGAGAGCTTGCTGAATGTGATAAACTATGTTAATATAGAAGACTACGTGAAGGGTGTCATACCGTATGAGATGAGCTCATACTGGCCTTACGAGGCGCTCCGCGCGCAGGCGGTCTGCGCTCGCACATACGCCATTTATAACCGCGATGCATATATCGAATATGGCTTTGATCTGACCGCCGACACCGAAAGTCAGGTCTATCGCGGCACACAGGATGCCGACGCGACGACCGATGCCGCAGTGGATTCCACGGCGGGGCAGTACGTCCGCTATAAGGGCGAGATATGCGATATATATTATTTTGCGTCGGACGGCGGAGCTACCGAGGACGGGCAGAACGTTTTCGGCCTTGACCTGCCGTATCTCGCTGGGAAGACCGATCCGTTTGAGCAGGCGGTGGATTACTCCATGCGCAGCTGGTACGCGTATCGGAGCGGGAGCGACCTGTCGTGGCGGCTTGCAAAAAACGGGCAGAACATCGATGCCGTTACAGAGATCAGACCCGAATACTCCGTGAACGGCAATGTGATAGCCATGACATATATCGACGCCGCGGGGAACGAGCTGCGGCTTGAGGGACGCGACAGCTATGCGTTTATCGGGCTTAACAACTGCCGCTTCAGCGTAACGCAGTCGGACGGCGAGTTTGAGTTTTACGGCAGCGGCTGGGGGCATAACTGCGGCATGAGCCAGTGGGGCGCAAACGCGATGGCCTCTGTGTACGGCTATGACTGTGAGGACATTATCAGATTTTATTTTTCAGGAGCGTATATAGCATGAAAAAGTCGGATTTCTATTTTGATCTGCCTGAGGAGCTGATCGCGCAGACTCCGCTGGAGCAGCGCGACCATTCGCGGCTTCTGCATCTGAATAAGACTACGGGTGAAATTGAGCATATGCATTTTTATCAGCTCCCCGACCTGTTGCGGGAGGGGGACTGCCTTGTTTTGAATAACTCACGTGTACTGCCCGCGAGACTTATCGGCAGCAGACTCACCGGCGGCAGCGTGGAGCTGGTGCTGCTGCGCGACCTTGGGGACGGCTGCTGGGAATGCCTGAGCCGTCCGGGCAGAAAGACGAAGCCCGGCACTGAGCTGACCTTTGGCAACGGTGAGCTTACGGCTACGGTGGAAAGCGTGGCTGAGGGCGGGAACAGGATAGTCCGCTTCCATTACGAGGGCATTTTCCTCGAAGTGCTGGAGCGCCTTGGCAAAATGCCGCTGCCGCCCTACATAAAGGCGGAGCTTGAGGACGCGGAGCGCTATCAGACCGTGTACTCCAAGGAGCTGGGCAGCGCCGCCGCACCTACCGCCGGTCTGCATTTCACGCCGGAGCTGCTGGAGGAGATCGCCTCGCGCGGCGTGAAGATATGCTATGTTACGCTGCATGTCGGCCTCGGCACTTTCAGACCTGTCAAGGAGGACGAGATAGAGAATCACGAGATGCACTCGGAGTTCTGCATCATACCGGAGGAGACGGCGAAAACCGTTACCGAGACAAAGCGGAACGGCGGCCGCATCGTGTGCGTCGGGACTACCTCGTGCCGCACGGTGGGGAGCTTCGCGAATGAGGACGGCTCACTTCCTGCCGCATCCGGCTGGACGGATATATTTATCTATCCGGGCTATAAATTCAAGTGTCTTGACGCGCTTGTCACGAATTTCCACCTGCCGGAGAGCACGCTGATAATGCTGGTCTCCGCGCTTGCAGGGCGAGAGCACATCCTGAACGCGTATAAAACCGCGGTCGAGGAAAAGTATCGCTTCTTCTCGTTTGGCGACGCTATGTTTATTGATTGAAATCGGAGGTAAGAGACTGTGTATAAGCTGCTGAAGCAAGAAGGACATGCCCGCAGAGGGCAATTTGAGACCCCGCACGGTGTTGTGCAGACTCCGGTTTTCATGAACGTCGGCACGCAGGGCGCGATAAAGGGCGCGCTGTCTGCACGCGACCTGAAGGAAATAAACTGTCAGGTGGAGCTGTCAAACACCTATCATCTGCACGTCAGACCCGGCGACGAGCTTGTCAAGCGCATGGGCGGCCTGCATAAATTCATGACATGGGACGGCCCGATACTGACCGACAGCGGCGGGTTCCAGATATTCTCGCTCGCAAAGCTCCGCAAAATCGCTGAGGAGGGCGTAAACTTCAACTCCCACGTTGACGGGCGGCATATATTCATGGGGCCGGAGGAGAGCATGCGCATCCAGTCGAATCTCGGCTCTGATATTGCCATGGCCTTTGACGAGTGCATAAAGATACCCTCTCCGCGCGAATATGTTGAGCGCTCGTGCGACCGCACCTACCGCTGGCTCAAGCGCTGCAAGGCTGCGATTGCCGATTACAACAGCCGCGACGACGCCGTGAATCCAGGCCAGATGCTGTTCGGCATAAATCAGGGCGCGGTGTTTCACGATGTGCGCGTAAAACACATGCAGCAGATAGCGGAGCTTGATCTGCCGGGCTATGCGATCGGCGGCCTCGCCGTCGGTGAGACGCATCAGGAGATGTACGACACTATCTCGGCGGTCGAGGAGTATATGCCGAAGGACAAGCCGCGCTATCTCATGGGCGTCGGTACGCCGTCGAACATCATCGAGAGCGTGGCGCGCGGCGTTGATTTCTTTGACTGCGTCATGCCTGCGCGCAACGGGCGTCACGGGCACCTGTTCACATGGGGCGGCATAATCAACATCAAGAACGAGAAGTATCAGGCGGACGAGCTGCCCATCGATCCGGAGTGCAGCTGCCCTGTGTGCAGACGCTATTCCCGCGCGTATATCCGGCATCTGTTCAAGGCGGAAGAAATGCTCGCCATGCGCCTTGCGGTCGTGCACAATCTCTACTTCTATAACTCTCTCACTCAGCGCATACGCGACAGTCTTGACGACGGAAGCTTCGAGCAGTTCAGACATAAATACACAGAAATTTTGGATAAAAGAATTTAAGTGTATTGCAATTGCCGGTTAGTTTATGTATAATATATTCACACATTTTTTTGGAGGTAATTCCCACATGAGCTTATTCCTTACCGAAACCAGCACCGCAGCTGGCGGCAGCAGCATGATTATCATGCTGGTCCTGATGTTCGCTATTTTCTACTTCTTCATAATCCGTCCCGAAAACAAGAAGAGAAAAAAGACTGAAGAGATGCGCAGCTCTCTTTCTCTCGGCGATGAGATCGTTACCATCGGCGGCATCACCGGCAAGATAGTGCAGATCACCGAAGACACCATCACCTTTGAGACCGGCGAAGACAGAGTCCGCCTTCAGGTCAAGAAGTGGGCGATTTCCACCACCGCCAAGATGGAAGCTGCCGAGGCTGAGGCTAAAAAAGGTAAGCGCAAATAATTTGCCGCAGTTAATTGAATGAAAACACCCCTGAAGCAATATTATGTAGCAATAATATTACTTCGGGGGTGTTTCTTTGGAGAAAAAAATAAATTTCAGCTTCAGGTTCCTTCTGCGGGCGCTGGCCGCGTGGATAATAACTGTGCTGCCGCTGCTGTTTATCGCGGCGTTTATCGCAAACAAGCTCTCCGTGGACACAAGCGGCCTTGCGTATATCAGCGCGGCGCTCAGCTCCATCGCGGCGGCCGCGGCGGGGGCGAGAGGCGTCAGCGCGTGGCAAGGGGCGAGGCTTGTGTGCGGGCTGCTCTGCGGCGGGTTCATAACTATACTGCTTCTCATGTTGGGCTTCATCATCGCGGGCGGGGAGCTATCTTCGGGCGGAGTAATGAGCACCGCGAGCTTCACTATTGCAGGCTGCGTTTTGGGCAGCATTTTGGGCGGGCATGGGAGGAAGAAGAAAAAGAGCACAGTCAGCGTGGGGCGGCGTTGACTATATCTTGTGTTCAAAAGCGGGAAAACATCAAAATGTAATAATTAAAATCCGGTTGACATAAAGATAAAAAATTTTTGAAACTTTTTTGAAAAAAGGACTTGATTTGTTTGCAACTTTGTAATATATTGTTACCAGAAAATCATTATGTAAATCAAATTATGATTTACATATTTCATGTCTGACGATGCCGAACGGGCAGAATCCGCTACCTCGCCGCAAGGCCGAGATGGTCGTTTTTTTCGCCTTTGTTGTCGGATGCGCCGCGTCCGCTGTGCTTAAAGCCGATGTGCCGCGCAGTGCGCTTCTTCTGTCGATAATAGCCGCCGCGCCGCTTATTCTTCTGGCCGCGCCGTCGCTCATAGGAGTATATCTTATCCCTGCCGTGTGCGCCGCGTCGGGGCTTTGCGTTACGAGATATATTTCGGCAGAGGGACTGGCGCGAATACCTGTTCTGTGCCTGCTCGTGCCACTGATATTCATTGCGGCGGCCTCCGGCATGGAGATATCCGGCAGAGTCCGGATGTGCTGCCGCTCGTCGCCGAAGCTCAAATCGGGCGCGAGGCGCGCTGAAATACTTCTTTACCTGTCCGCCGCGGGCAGTCTGATATCTGCATACTTTATTTTTAGATAAAAAGAAAGGGGGAGTTTGCTTTGAATAACGAAGAATGCGTAGAGCTTTTTGAAAAGTATCTCACAGACGAAAAGCATTCCTCGGCAAACACCCTTAGCTCCTATATGCGTGATATCCGGCAGCTTGCCGCGTACATAGACGAGCATACGGAGCTTACGCTCACGACCGTGACCGCCGACGAACTTTCCGAGTATATCGAGTGGCTGCGCGGCAAGGGCAAATCCGTTGCGACGGTATCGAGAAGCATAGCTTCGATAAAGTGCCTGTACGCCTACCTCTGCATACACCGCTATATTGAGACAAACCCCTCCACCAAGCTTGTCCCGGACAAGGGGACGCAGAAGCTCCCGCAGATCCTTACGAGTCAGGAAGTCGACCTCCTGCTTGACCAGCCGGAATGCATTGACATGAAGGGCTACCGCGACAAGGCGATGCTTGAGCTGCTATATGCGACAGGTATCAGAGTCACCGAGCTTATCGACCTCAACATTGACGATGTGAACCTCAGCGCGGGTGTTATCCGCTGCCGCGGCAAGGACAAGGAGCGTTTTATTCCGATGTATCCCAAGGCCGTAAAGGCGCTGGCGGATTATATCACCATCGTGCGCCCGCAGATGATCGCCATGCCGGATGAGCAGTCGCTGTTTGTAAACGTCAGCGGCGAGCGCATGTCGCGTCAGGGCTTCTGGAAGATAATCAAGCATTATCAGAAGAAGGCGAAGATAACCAAGGACATCACCCCGCATACACTGCGCCATTCCTTCGCCGCGCATCTGCTTGAAAACGGAGCGGATATCCACGCGATACAGGAAATGCTCGGCCACGCCGATATATCCTCGACGCAGGTTTATTCCCAGCTCATAAAAAAGCAGCTCAAGGATGTGTATAACAAGGCTCATCCCAGAGCCTGACAGTAAAAAAACTCCGGCAGAAGTTATGCCGGAGTTTTTTGTTGCCTGATGCGATAGAGTATGGTAAAATAATATGATGAAGTATAAACAGGGAGGTGTGCACATGCGTATTCTGGGCATTGACCCCGGCATTGCGACGATCGGCTTCGGTGTCGTGGATACGGCGGGGCCGCGCATAAGCCTTGTGAAATGCGGTGTTATCACCACCCCGGCGCATACCTCGCTTGCAAGCCGCCTTAAACGGATATACGACGATATGGGCGAGCTTCTGGAGCTTTTTAAGCCCGACGCGGTCTCAATCGAGGAGCTGTTTTTTAATACGAATATCACCACGGGCATCGCCGTAGCGCACGGCAGGGGAGTGATCCTGCTGGCGTGTGAGGACGCGGGCGTGAAAATTTTTGAGTACACGCCGCTTCAGGTCAAGCAGTCGGTCGTCGGCTATGGCCGCGCTGAAAAATCGCAGGTCATGGACATGGTGCGCCGCATATGCGGGCTGAAATCCGTCCCAAGACCGGATGACGCGGCGGATGCCGTGGCGCTTGCGCTGTGCCATGCCCGCAGCTCAACATCTTTGCTCAACAGAGGAGGCAGGGAAGAATGTTCTACCATCTAAGCGGCATCGTTGCCGAAACGGAACCGAATCTCGCGGTCATCGACTGCGGCGGCGTGGGCTACGCCGTCAACGTGACACATAATACGCTCGCCAAGCTCAGCGTTGGAGATAAAGTCAAGCTGTATATTTCCGAGATAATACGCGACGAGGTGTTCGATCTCTATGGCTTCGCGGATAAAAATGAGCGGCGCTGCTTCGAGCTTCTGCTCTCCGTTTCCGGTCTCGGCCCCAAGGCCGCGCTGTCCATTCTCTCGGCGAATACGCCGGAGGGGCTGGCGCTGGCGATAATGAATAACAACGAAAAGGCGCTCACCGTCGCGCCCGGAGTCGGCAAGAAGATCGCACAGCGTGTTATTCTTGAGCTGAAGGATAAGATAAACAAGGGCGTTTCGGAGATAAGCATACCGACGGCGCAGGTTCAGACGGGCGGAGCCATGAACGACGTTGTCGCGGCGCTGACTGTTCTGGGATACAGCAGCTCGGAGATCGCGCCGGTACTGAATAAGCTTGATATTTCGAGCATGACCACAGAGGAGGCCATAAAGGCCGTCCTCCGCAGAATGACAAACTAAGGAGGGGCAAATGAGCATCAGTTTTTCCGATGAGGCTAACGACGAAATAATAACCACAGCCGCCAGCCTCCCTGAGGACAGGAACGAGGGTTCACTGCGCCCAAAGACAATAAGAGAATACATCGGCCAGCAGAAGGCGAAGGACAACCTGTATGTGTTCATAAACGCGGCCAAAATGCGCGGCGAATCGCTTGACCACGTCTTGCTGCACGGCCCTCCGGGACTCGGCAAGACGACGCTTGCCGCCGTCATCGCAAACGAGATGGGCGTTAACATGCGCATCACGTCCGGCCCCGCGATTGAGAAGCCGGGCGATCTCGTCGCAATGCTGACGAATCTCAGCGAGGGCGACATCCTGTTTGTGGATGAGATACACCGGCTGAACCGCGCGTATGAGGAGATCCTATATCCAGCGATGGAGGATTACGCTATTGATATCATCATAGGCAAAGGCCCTTCGGCAAACTCAATACACCTTGATCTCCCGCATTTTACACTCATCGGCGCAACAACGCGCTCCGGCCAACTCACAGCGCCCCTGCGCGACCGCTTCGGCGTGTCCCTGCGGCTGGAGCTGTATACGCCGGAGGAACTGAAGCAGATCGTTATGCGCTCCGCCGGTATATTGGACGTTGAGATTGAAGAGGCGGGCGCGTATGAAATCGCGTCGCGCTCACGCGGTACGCCCAGAATTGCGAACAGACTGCTGCGCCGTGTGCGCGATTTCGCACAGGTCAGAGCGAACGGCGTCATAACCCGCGAGGTAGCGGATGCGTCGCTGACGAGCCTTGAGGTCGATAAGCTTGGACTTGACGCGCTGGATCGCAGGATGCTGCGCAGCATAATCGAGTTTTACGGCGGCGGCCCTGTCGGACTGGAGACCCTTGCCGCGACGATAAACGAGGAGGCGGTCACGCTTGAGGATGTATACGAGCCGTATCTGCTCCAGTGCGGCTTCCTGACCCGCACACCGCGCGGGCGCTGTGTGACGCGGAAGGCCTATGAGCATCTCGGCATCGAGTACATGGGTCAGCAGCAGATGGACTTTTAGTAAAATAGTGTAAAATTTGCAAATTGGCGCAAAAAATATATTGACTTTAGGCGAGCTTGTTGTATAATACTAACAGTATAATAAGCTGATTAAAAGTGTATTTATGACAGAGTACGAAAAATTATCTGATATTGAGCTGCAAAGGCTTGCATCAATGGAGGATCGTGGCGCGGAAGAAGAGCTTGCTGGCAGATATATGCAGCTTGTCCGCCAATGCGCAAGACCTTTGTTTCTTGCCGGCGGAGACAGTGAGGATCTGATCCAGGAAGGCACCTTCGGGCTGCTCTCCGCGATACGCCGGTTTGATCCCGCCTGCGGCGTCAGCTTTAAGACGTTTGCCGAGCACTGTGTCAGGATGAGACTTTTATCAGCAATCAAATCCGCATCGCGTTTGAAGCATTTCCCGCTCAATGATGGAATGTCTCTTGAAGAACTCTCCGAGGATTCCAGCACAAATTTATCGGCATTTTCCCAGAGCTTCCGGCGTTCGCCGGAGGATCAGGTTCTGGCCAGAGAGAGCAAGGAAGAACTTTATACAGCCTTTGCAGAGCAGCTATCGAGACTGGAGAGAAAGGTTCTCTCCCTGTATCTGGACGGCCTGTCCTATAAGGACATTGCCCAGCGCCTTGGGAAAGAGCCCAAAGCTGTCGATAACGCTGTGCAGAGAATAAGGCGCAAGCTGGCGCGGAACTTTAATTCAGGCGACATCAGCATAAGCTGACCGCAAATACAGCCGATAGGCACATTTATCAAAAGAGAGGATTCAAGATGTGCGAAGACAAGACCTTAGTTTGCAAAGAGTG
>ENA-UOJJ01000799-UOJJ01000799.1-human-gut-metagenome-genome-assembly--contig:-CS66-NODE-799-length-50671-cov-8.336554_pt1 | contig 50671 bp, 46 predicted proteins | sample MGYA00242343_ERZ723890 | MGnify/ENA metagenome assembly ERZ723890
AGCCGCTGCTGATAAAACTGACAGAATTTTTTTCTTGAACATTATGTCCTCCTTAGCTGTCGTTGGGCGGATATTCGTACATGTATTGAAATATTTCCGGATAATATTACAATCTAAATAATTTAAAATTATTGACTTTAGCACCCTTAACTATATTTTGTTGTCAAGCTGCGTTAATTACAACATTTATTGCCATTGTGATTAATAGTAAAATATATTAAAATATAACTAAACAATATCTTTTTTCGTAAAATATTTTGTTTTATGAAAAGTCAAAACAGTCGCAAACGGCGTATTTATGGGATTAATCAGCTAAACGCTTCACATATTTTCTTTTTAATTTATCAGAAGAATGAACATATGTGTTAAGCGTTATTTTTACATCTGAATGACCTAAAAGTTCACTTAAAGTTTTAATATCCATACCTTTTTCGATACACAGTGTAGCATATGAATGTCTAAGTGCATGAAACGACATGTATCGTATATTGGTTGATTTGAGAATTTTTTCAAATCTGTACTGCAATGTTCTAGGTTCTGTTGGCTTTGACTTTCCGGATAATATATATTTTTCATTTTCGTCTTTATATGTTTTTAACAGTTCAATAATAAAAGGCGGCATATAAACCTTTCTTATTGACGATTCTGTTTTAGGTAATTCAACTACTACCTTTGTTTTTCCATTGCCGAGAGATATTCTTTCAACCGTCTTTGTAACCATTAAGCTTCCTTGCTTAATGTCTATATCTTTCCATTGCAGACCGCAAATTTCACCTATTCTTAAACCAGTATAAAGACTTAACAAAGTACAGATGTTTGATAAATTGGTATTGCTGATAAGGTAGTTTTCAAGCTTCCTTCGCTCTTTATCAGACAAAATCTGAATTTCGTTTTTTTTACCTTTGGAAGTTTAAGATTTTCACATATGTTATTTAATTTGTATTCGTTATGAGCAAATTATGAGCAAATTTTGATACTGATTTAAGCAGTGTAATTATGTCTTTGACTGTACCATTGGATAACCCGCCTTTACCGTCTTTCCTACCCGAAATCAAAAGACATTCCACAAATTCGTTTAAATTTTGTTTTGTAATTGAAGAATACTTTAAATCTCCAAGAAAAGGATAAATGTAATCATAAAGATTTCGCTTGTAATTACAGTAAGTAGACGATTTAACGCTGAACTTTTTGGACTGCAGCCATAACTCACCTAATTCTTTTAGAGTGAGTTTTTTACTCCCAAATTTACTTATAATACGAAACATAATTATTCCTCCCGTTTTGTTATTTGAATAAACTTTTGTTGATAAGCACTAAAATTTCCGACCAGTTTTTAGCAGTTTGTATATTTACTTTAAGATAAGTTTATGTTATAATTATAATTAATTACAACAAATTTCGACGTTAAAACATATCGGAAATATTTCATAAAACAAAATATTTTACGAAAAAATCATGAGTATATCTGCAAATTAGATATACGCATTTTGCATTTTTTCAGTAAATATAAGATAATGTAATTTTACAATATTTCCAGTTTAAATACAATATCTTGTGGTTGAACACTAAGATATTTTTTATTTTAAACTAAATGTGCATTAATCAAATTAATATTTAATCGTTCCATATCCCAAAATTACGCTGCCGCCCGTTTCATAACTATTTTGCTTACACATATCGTTGCTGTTACCTTCTATTGTATAAACTCTTCCGTTTTCTTCTTTGACTACAATACCAACATGATCTGATATATTATCATTATCCCAATCAAAAAATATAATATCTCCGGGTTTAGGCGTATAACTTCCATTTTGCCATGCGTTTTTTGATTTAAACCAGTCTACTCCTGCCGGACAATAAGAGAACTTTGGAATCATACCACTGTCAATATATCCGCATTGGTCAGCACACCAGCTTACAAAACAAGCACACCATTCTATTCGTGAAGAACATCCATACCAAGACCAATATGGTTTACCGCCTGAATTACCCTCCTGAGTTAAAGCAATTTGTACAATCTTGTCACTGCCAATGCCTAACGGTACACTCCGGAACGGATAATAACGCAGAACATTATTCACATAATTTATATCTCCGTAACTAGCCCAACCAAGTTTTTTAGCCATCATATTTGAAAATTCTATTGCGTTAGTAGCTGAATAACCTCCACGTTCTTTAGCCCATGAGATATAACCGTTACCAAAATTATATCCCTGCAAAGCAAGCTGTATATTTTGCATATCAATAGGATTTTCAGCGCCTGCCGCTTTTAGACATGCAGCAAGGTTCTGAATACCAACATTTATTGAATATTCAGGGTCTGTTATGCCATTTGGGTTATTAGGGAATTGAGTATTGAAGGCACATTCGGACGCTTGCATTGGATCAGTTCCCTGACCGCCTGATTCCTGCATCATAACTGCTTTTATCAGTTCTGTAAATTCAGATATACCATACTGTTTAGCATACCTTTGTATAACCATATCATAATTCTGCACTTGCGAACTTACACGATTAGATGTTCCTGAACTATCATCATTAACAAAACTTAAAATACCCCCAAATAGTATTAAAATTAAGATCATTAATACTAAAACCGGTCCAGCCGCAACTAATAAAGAAGCTGATGATTTAACAGCAGCAGTAACAGATTTTACAGTAGCTTTTATAGTTGTTTTAGCTGTTTTTACAGCTTTTTTTGAAACTTCACGGCTTATTCTGTAAGAATTCTGTGCCGCTTTTGCTGTTCGCTTGGAAGTCTTAGCCGCTTGCTTTGAAGTCTTGACAGAAACACGTGCAGTATTTTCCGCAGTTTTTACAGTTTTGCCGGATAGTCTATGACCTTCTTTAACAGTTTTATTGACATTTTTTCGTGTGTTAAATTTATAACCTGTATTTTTAATTGTTTTATCAATAGATTTAAAAGGCTGTGTAAATTCCTCACCTTTATTAATATTATATTTTCTATTTTGACTTGCTCTTTTAACATTACCCCTATATTTTTTTACTTGTCCTGCTGTTTTATATAATGTTGTTTTAACTGCATTTTCTATATTACTTTCAGCATAATCAACAGAAGAGTGTTCATTTTTCTGATTATGTTCAGTATTATTCTTCATTCGTACATAGTTATGTCGAATATTTTTACCTACCACAGCAGACTTATCTAATATCCGTATATCTTTTTTAGTATTTTTAGTTTTTATCGTTTTGTCCATTAAACTACCTCTTATGTCAATTCTTTAGCAACTATTACAAATCTTCTGTTGTTTAAACCGTTATCACAGGTAGATATTGTGATTAATTTATCTCCGAATTTTGCCGTTGCTTCGGTTTCATAAAAAGAAAGTTTTTTGCACTGCTCTATAAATTTCATATAATAATCTTTGCTGTCCGCATTTATAAATGTATAGTATTTAAAACCTTTATCATCATAAACGCTTGTCTTGAAAACTGCAATGATTTCATATTTTCCTTTTTTATAACGAGTATTAAACTCTATAAATTTATGATTTTCATAAAACTCCTTATTTGTATAGTCTAGTAATGCTCCGAACATTCTTCCGCCTGTTATGTTGTGACCGTAAATTATTGTGTTATCACTCAGAGGTGCAATACTGCAAGCCTCTGAAATATACGGTACACCGTAATCACTGTACTGTTTTTCAAAATTATGTTTCAAATAAAAATCAGGATTTTCAGGAGTGTACATAACAGGATAATTGATGGTTGTACCTGTAATGGAAATCCAGCCTGCAAAGTCCTTGTTTTGATTGTATAAGTCAGAATAAAAGGGTAGTTCTTCCGTTTTGTATTCTTTAGATTTTTGTGTTATATTTTTTTCTGCTATTTCTGAAAGCTTTGAAAATTCTTCGATATATTTTTGATCTTCCTTATAAAAGCTCATTAATTTATAACCTGAAACAATCAAAATGCCGGTGCATATTAGCAGTACTGTAATATATAATTTTTTCATTCATAACCTCCATTAAAAAATAAAAAGCAGACCGAAGTCTGCTTTCGTTTAAATTTAAACTACCTTGCTTGTTCCTTAACGGGAACAGTTTTTTCAATTGTATAATTATGCTGTGACTTTAACGAATCCAGTTTATTTTTTACTGACTGCTTATCTTCTGTTTTACTGAATTGAGAAGATTTATTCATAGCTATTTCAGCAGCTCCTTCCATTTTAGAAACTATATTCCCGCATTTTAATAATGATTTTCTAATAACAGAAAGTATTCCTTTATCAGATTTTTTGTCTGGTTTGTAAGCCTTTGAAAATAAAGTTCTGAATGCATTTTTAATATGATTTTTAGCTGAATCGACCTCATATTTCACTAATTCAATTTTATTTGCCTTTCGGTATAAATTGTTTTTAAGATTGCTAAGCTCGATTTTGATTTGTGCTAAAACATCAGGGATTCTTAGTCCTCTTACTGCTTTTTTCAGCGTCTGAGTACTTCGGTTTTTTATTCCTTTGCTAACATTTTTAAAGAAATGAGATAAGTTGCTTTTGACAGTATTTATTTTTGATAATGACTTCTTAACAGCTTCTTTTGCTTTGTCTGTAATTTTTAATACTGTTTTACGTATTCCCTTATCCTGAATTTTTTCAAGCTGACATCGTACCTGCTGTAATTCGTCTAAAACATTTGTAAATTGCTGTTCCATACTTTCTAAATAATGTACAAGACCAACCACTTCATTACGTTCCTTATCTAAACCTCTTTTATCAAGTTCATCAATAAGCATATGGTAATTTTCATCTTCACTTAACTTGTAATCCATATCTAAACCTCCTTGTTATCGTCTGTTAGCGCTGTCCTCGCCCGGTTTGGTAGTCATAAGCTTATACAGACGTGTGTTTTTAGGAAATTTATTAATAAAAGGTACAAGCGAGCTTCCGTACTTGATTAAACCGCATCCGGCGTCTGCATTTGTAATGTAGCTCATCTGCTCATTTGAAATATTTAAAAGTTCCGCAAGCTTCTGACGGTCAGAAGCCGCCTGATTGAGCATAACAATGTACTCTGAGTTTGAAAGCATACTGCTTGCCAGAACAGAATCAAGCAAATATTCTACATTTTGAGTAATAGCGTTTGGGAAAGCGTTTCTTTTTCTGAATCTTCTCCACGCAGAATTAAAGAAAGCACCCGAATATTCATTTTCAAATACAACATGAAATTCGTCTAAAAAGATATGAGTACGTTTGCCTTTCTTCCAGTTTTCCGTAACTCTGTTTAGCATTGCGTCAGTAATGACCAGAAGTCCCATAGTTTTTAACTGCTTTCCTAAATCCATAATATCATAAACTATCATTCTGTTATTAACATCAACATTACTTTCATGTGCAAAAGCGTCAAGACTTCCGCTTGTAAACAATTCAAGTGAAAGTGCTAAATCCTGTGCTTCTCTTTCCGACTGTTCAAGCAGCTTTTCTCTTAAAGTACATAGCGTAGGTACGCTTCCGCCGTTTTTATAATCCTCATAAACTGCATCGGTACAACGGTCGATAATTGACTTTTCCTTTGCGCTTATTCCCTTTGAATCAAGTTGTTCAAACAAGGACAATACAAACTCGGATTTGTCTATAACAGGATTTCGTCCGTCACCATAACCGTCTACCATATCCATTGCATTTATGTGGTCTTTGCTGCCTGCGGCAATTCGTATAACTTCGCCGCCCATTGCTTCAATGAGTGAGGCGTACTCTCGTTCGGGATCGCATATAAGAATATCATCTCCGGTGGCAAGTGCCAGAAAAACTATCAGCATTTTAGCCGCAAATGATTTACCGCTTCCCGGAACACCTAAAAGAAATGAATTAGGATTTAAAAGTTTAGCTTTATTGCACATAATAAGATTATGAGATATTGCATTTTCTCCGCAATAAATACCTCCTTCGTCCATTATTTCCTGAACCCGAAACGGCATGAGCACCGCAAGACTTTCGGTAGTAAGAGTACGCAGGGAATTAATTTTTCTGTGACCTATCGGAAGTGCAGTATTAAGTCCGTCCATCTGCTGATATTTTAAAACTGCAAACTGGCATAGATGTTTTCTTGCAGCAGTAAGCAGTATTTCGGTATCCTCGTCTAACCTTTCTAAACTGTCAGCTGTGTGTACAAGAGTAACAGTAGCAAACATCATTCTCTGATCTCTTGAAGTAAGGTCATTCAAAAACTCCTTGCTTTCCCTTCTCTGCTGTTCCATATCGTAAGGCACAACGGCAGAAAAGTTATTATTGGCGTTTTGTCTGCGCTGCCAGTTTGTTATGTTTGTTTCTACCCCTAACAAACGGTTTTCAACCTCCCTGACCGCTTCGTCCGTCGGTATCGGTATAACATCAATACTCATCATTAAATTACGGTTAATATCTGTCAGTTCTGCAATCATACTGTCCTTTATATAGCTTGCATATTCCCGTAAAAAAAGTACACGTCCGAAACGTGTACCCATTTTAAAGTGATCCTTTTCATATTCAAGACTGTCAGGACATATAAAATCCTTGAAGCTGTGTCCTTTTTTCATAGTTTCCGACAAATCGAAATGAAAACCGGTTTCTTCTCCTGTTCGGTAAAAATCATGCAATGCTCTTAACTTATCTTCAGCATTCATTTCAACACATTTTGAGCCTAAATGCGCAAAATGTGATACAAGTTCTGTACCTACTCGTGTAAAATAATTTCTTGCTTCTTCTATGTTTTTCTTAAATACAGATACGGTCACATACTTTTCCTGTATTATGCTGTTTGAACCTGTTGCCTTTTCCAAAAGTATGTCGTTATATTCTTTACGATATAGATCAAGACCGTCCTCTCGCATAGGAATCAAAATCGTTTTTTCAAAATCCTGTTTATTAAGACGTCTGTTGTTTATTGTTATTTTTGTAATTGCACCACTGTCAAACGAGTTTAAAAGCTCACTGTACTCAAGAAACATTGTTTCTTTATCTTCTCTGCCTGCAACTGCATAATTAATGTCTGTGAATTTAAATGTTTTTGAAAACTTGTTTCTGCCCACCTGAAAAATCCCGTCCTGCCAAATTGCCTGAATAGGAATTGCCTGCTGAACGCTGCTGGGTATGGCAAATTTCTCTTTATCCTGTTTAAATGTATTTCTTAATGTTTTAATCATTACTTTTCAATTCCTCCTTTTGATGATCATCAATACAATTTTTTAATGCTTCATAATAAATATTTTCCGGCTGAAATACCATACACTTAGGAACAAGAATCTCGGATTTTATCCATGCCCAAATAAATTGTTCGGCATTCATTCCGTGATACTGTATAAAACCTAATGCCGCAAACGGCGCTGCTCCCAAAATACACATCCACGATACGGTTTCTGTACCGACATAGGGTTTCAGCAAAAAATAAAGCCCGACGGCAACCCCGCAGGCTAAAACAGAAAAAATGAACTGTCTTAGTGACAGTCCGAAAAACATTGATTCCGTATAATTACGGATTTCTCGATTTATTTTTACCTCCAAGTTATTTCCTCCTTGCATTTGTTAAGCTCCGACATATAAATCGGAATTTTTTTATCGTTTAATTATTTCCTTTTTAATTATCTTTCATAAAATTCTTTTGGTGTATGTTGTTTGCTTCTATTCTTTTCAGGGACAATATAGGTTTCTCCATCATGTTCAGTGATACGTGTTTTATAGCCCATTATCTTCAATGCTTTCTGAATTTCAAGACTGTATTCAGGGAGTGGCTGACATACACCTATGTTCATATAAATCATAAAGTCACCATACCAATCCTAATGCTGAAAATTATCTGCCCTGAAGAAAATATCCTGTTGTATTTCTTCCAACGGTTTCTTAAATTCTTCTCGATAATATTTATCGTAATCTTTGGGTTTCTCATTGCTATTCATAAATACCTCCATTTTCGGATATAAAAAGAACGCCACTTAAAAAGTGACGTTCAATAATCTGTATTTTACTTTCCTTATAAAATTAACCATTCGTAATCCTGACGGCAATCAATGACATAATCCACATATACCGTATTATCTTTTACTTGAAATATAAGCATATATCTCTTTTCAAATAACAGGTATCTATACATATTTCGTGGAATAAACTCATTTGTCAGCCATGCACATCTTTGCGGCATAAACTCTAATGTATTTGCCGTTTTTTCAAAAGAATCTGCAAGCCTCTGGGCAGCCTTAACGCTTGTCTGAGCAAGGAACGCAGCATGTGATACAAGCATTTGTTTAGCACGTTCCGAAACAATTATTGTATACTTATTCTGCTCGTCCATTACTGTCAGCTTCCTCTCCGATTACTTTTCTCATCATTTCAGCAACCTCGCCAACTGAATAGCCCTTACTGCCATGAAGTCTGTCCTCCTCGACAGCTAAAAGCTCTTCACGCAGTTTGAGCATTTTTTCTCTTTTATTATAGGTTTCAATATCCATTACAACCAGATCTCCCTCGCCGTTTTTAGTGAGGAAAATAGGTTCTTTACTTTTCTTGCAAAGCTCGGCAATTTCATTATAATTTTGTCTTATTGCTGCTGACGGACGTATATACATAAAATCGGCTCCTTTGATAGTAGTATTCTAACTATATTATAATCATTTTATGCTATCATGTCAATGAAAATTTTCACTTACAATCCCATCATTTCTCTGACTACACGGTCTGCCATTTTAACTGCACCGACAAGCACAAGCATATTGAAAATCAACTCACCTACATAACTCCATACCATTGTTACAGCCGACACATCTGTATCGACCGCAGGAGGAGATGAGGCAAATAAAGAAAATATAATACAGGCAAGTACAATAATAGCTCCCTCTAAACAAACTGCTGCATAAGATTTAATAAATCCTTTTCCTATATTCTGAGTTGGCTCTCCGGCAAAGGTTGACAGCGGAACCGGAGCTATTGCAGTGTACAAATATAACCTGAAAAATCGTCCGTAAACACTCATAATCATAATAAATGACAATACGGTAATAAACAGGCTTCCTATCAGCGTTACTGCCCATAATGGGATACTCTCAAAAAATCCGCAGTCCTCTATAGCTTCTATAAGATTGTCAGGTAATACCGTTTTTGAAGATGAACCGAAACCTGCTGAATTCATAATCTTTGATGTAATTCCCTGGACTATATTAAACAAAGCCATCATCAGCTCTAAACCATGTGTGATAACACCCTTTGCCAGTGCAAAACGGATAAACAGTTTCAGGGCGTGTTCGGGTTTCTTGACCTCTGTAAAACTGCCACAGGTTTTAACTACTCCGATAACAAAAAACAATACAAGCAAGGCATAACCGATTGCCTGTAAAGCTCCATGTATATCCTTAATTACTTCCCATATTCCTCCGCCTTTAAACTCTTCAGGAGATTGCGAAACAAGCTGCCATATTTCCGATAATTTATTGTTCCATGTATTTAGGGCATTGTCCAAGTTTTGAACTACCCAATTATCTGACATTTTAATCCTCCTTTTCATATGATAATGAGCAGACTTAAAGCCTGCTCATATTTTATCCTGTTATCAAATTAAGGATTTCTTTTGCAAACGTAATAATAACTCCGCCTGCCAAAGTCAAAAATCCATTGGCTCTCTGACTTGGATCGTGAGATTTAAGAGATAGTCCCACTTGCACTATGCCGAATCCCAACAGTATCAATCCTATAGCTCGGATAAGTCCGAATATGAAATCAGACAGATTGTTTACTACCTGCAACGGATCGTCAGCGGCATAAACTGTTGTAAAGCATAACGCTGATGTTAAAATCATAGATGTAAGCAATATAATTACCTTATAAATTCTAGTCGGCTTATTAATATTTGTTTTGTTTGGTTTATTCATAATTTGTTCCTCCTGCTTATTACTCATCTAATAAGGCTTCTAAATCCTCATCAGATAAAAGTTCAAATAAATCTGTTTGTGGTTGTTCTCCGTTGATCTCTCCGTCAAAGCTATCTCCAAGAGAAATATCGGCTATAGCTTGATTTACATTTCCATGACAATAGATATCTGTTTTACCGTCTGCTGTCATATCGATGTCCGGGTGTTTCATAATATCATACTTTAAATCCATAACCGGACGTTCGCCTCTTATAAAAAGAAGCGCATATCTGTTATCCAGCATACGCACCTCATCGGGTGTTAAAAGCTCACGCCCCGATATTTGATAATTAGTAGAATAGTTACCTGAATGACCTGTCGATTTTCCGTATGTGTTAGTATCGATAGTGGCTTTTCCTAAAAGTTCGCTGACATACTTATGAGTACTTTGTTCATTGCCGCCAAGATATAAAAATTCATCACAGTTACCGACAATGCTTTCCCATTGCTTCTCAAAAAGGGCTTTAAGCTGTGCTAAATTCTGAAGAATTATAGATACACTTACTTCTCTTGAACGCATAACTGACAATATTTTGTCAAAATCATCAGGAAGCGAAACATTTGCAAATTCGTCCATTAGAAAATGCACATGTACAGGAAGTCTGCCTCCGTATTTATGGTCTGCAAGGTAGAATAACTGCTGAAATAACTGAGTATATAAAATTGATACTAAAAAGTTATAACTTGTATCATCGTCCGGTATCAAAGCAAACAACACTGTTTTCTTTTCTCCTAATGACGATAAATCAAGCTCGTCTGTTGCGGTCAAAGCTACAAGGCTTGACAAATTGAATTTTTCCAACCTTGCCGCTAGTGTGATTTGAATGGATTTCAGAGTTTTAGCGCTTCCTGAATGATAATCCTTGTAGTACTTTACTGCAATATGGTCAGGTTCACGCATTTCCAATCTTTCAAACAGTTCGTCAAGGGGACTTTGATAACTGTCATCATCTTCATGCACTTCTCCTGCCCTTAGCAATTCCATAACCATAGGAAAGTTTTGTTCTTCCTCCGGTGCTTCGTATTTAAGGTAAAATATCAACGCTAACAGAAGCATAGAAGCTGCGGTATCCCAAAAAGGATCTTGTGACTGTGCACCTTTCGGAGTAGTTGCCTTGAATAAATTTGTTACAAGCCGCTGTACATCGTTATCATTTCTTAGATAGACAAACGGATTATAGCAATAGCTTTTTTCCATTTCTATTAAATCCAATACACGAATCTCATAGCCTTTTTCTTCTAAAAGATGTCCTGTATCACGCAGATTCTCGCCCTTAGGGTCTAAGACCACAAATGAAGTATTTGCCTGCATGAGATTGGGCTTTGCATAAAATCTTGTCTTACCTGCACCGCTTCCTCCGATAACTAAAGTCAGCATATTTCTCAAATGCTTTCTGCTGTTGTAGCATATACTGACATTCTGAGTTAATATTTTATTTACCTCAAATTTTGGATTGCTGTATTTTTTATTTACTTCATGAGCATTGCCCCATTTTGCAGAGCCGTGTTCCTCTCCCTTGCGGTAGTTTCTTCGTGTAGAAAAATAAATGCCGATACCCATACCGTAAACAAGTAAAAAAATAAGGACAGTTTTTAAACTGTCCCTGCATAATTCTATTTTAAATGGATTCTGCATTGCTTCCGGCAAGTATTCTATTACATAAAACAAGCCATGTGATATATACGGAGCTGTCAATAAAGCAAACCATATAACAGGTACCAGTCCGCAAGCTGATAATATCAGTACTGTATGCCTGTCATCTTGTTTCACGGTTTTTTCTCTCCTTTTTTTCTTTAGGTTTTGAATCTATGATTTTTATTAAAACATCATCAATAACTTCTGTAGACATACCATTCTTTAATTTTTGATTTCTTTCATTTATCAATGTGTTATAAATAACTCCATAATCAAACATACTTAACTCAAGTTTAATTATATTTTTACTCATATACCCCTCCGTCTATTTTTTATCGGGATTGTTCACGATGATTGGGATTCCTTCCTTGTTCAAGTATTCTTGACATTCTCAATGAAATATCCGAAGCAGATTCACGAATATTATTCAATTCTCCCCGTACTTACTGATTATCCATGCCTCTAAAGTATCCAGGAGCATTGCTGAAATCAAAATATCCTTTTGTTTCAATTCCATATTTTTTGCATAATAGATATGAAGCACAATATGCATTAAACGCATAACCGTCACGGTAATAGTCCTTATCCTTATTGGCAAATCCGGCTAAGGAAAGCTCTACTGTCAAACTTCTGAAAATATCCTTTGCATTCATTCCTTTTCTTACATAAATACAATTGTCCTCTGGAACAAACACAGCTCCTTTGTTTTCAGGCATTTTATCAGGCTCGCAAGCGGATATATTAACAGGCGGTCTGCTTATCAAAGCACGAATAAGAAGTTTTTCATCTATACTTGCATTCTGCTGCGGCTTTTCCTGTAGTGTAGTCTGTGAAATATCATATAGTTTTTTTGCATTGTAATATGTTCCGATACTACCGTCATCACGAGTATATTCCTTTCCTGGTTCTAAAATAAAAATAGGATTATTCTTTTCCTGTCTTTTTACATATGCACCTTGTTCTCTCCAATAACCATAATCGCCAAGCTTTTGTGCTTCGGGATTTTGTGCCGTAATCAGTAAAGCGTTATTTGCCGTATATCTGTCAAATCTGCTTTGAACATCAAGAAATGTTTGCAACGACTTTGCGTCAGCAGCAACCTTTTCTGTCATATGTTCCGACATATCATAACAGCGATTACGGTTTTCCTTACTCTCTGCCGCAAATACAGATGTTTTATCATTTGTATTAACAGCATTTACATTTAATATAGAATCAAAATTATCCATAAAACTTACCTCTCTTTAATATTTTTCTTCTTTTTGATATTAGGCTGTCTGTGAGCTAACTGTTTCTGACCTTTAGGCTTAATATCCTTTGAACGTGAATTTTGGTCAGATTTATCAGCGTCTGCTTTTCTGCCTTCACGTATTCTTTTCAATTCTGCTCTTACAGACGGTTTCTTAGCAGATTTAGAAGTATTCCCCCTGTAGTTGTTTTCTTTCTTTAATGTAGGCTCGGACCGATGGGGGCTTTCGGTCTTTGCCAAAGAGGGGTTTTCCTGCTTTTTACCTTCTTTTTGAATCGGCTCTCCAAGCAGTTCTTCCATAAGCTTATCTTCCTCAGATTTTTCCGGCATATCTTTTTCGGGAACTGTATGAGTTTTTGACGACTCTGTTTTTTCTGATTTACTTCTCTCAATTTCAGTTTTGATTTTTGCAGTATCACCGACAGAAGCAAGCTGCAAGCGTTCAACGATCCTGTTTATTCTTGCTGCGTCCTCCTCCTTAACGATTATATCTGTCATACCGTCTTTAAAGCCTTTTTTAGAACGTACAGCACAATATAAAATACCGTATCGCTTAGCTTCCTTTACAAAATCCTTTAAATCGCTGTTTTTTACTGAAAATACTGTAAGCGGTTTGCAGGAACGCACCAGTGTTTCAAGTCTGGTCTTGCCTTTAGTTTTTTTCTTATCTTTCAAAATAACATATAGAGCCGCTGCAATATGTTTTGCACCGGCCCCTGTTATTTTTAACGCAGCTTCACCCGCTTCAAGCGACATACGCACAATCTGATCAGCGGCTTCGCCTGATGTGTTCATTCATTCTTTCCTCCTTTTCCTGCCGTACTGATTCTATCTTGTCTTTCATAATATTTGACCGTTTTATAATCCCGTCACATAGCTTCACTTCCTTTCTAAATTCACCGATCTGCTTTGTCATATCTGCAATTTCCGATTTGATTTCCGACAGCTTTTCATTATCCTTGATATTTCTGCTTTTGTACCTTAAATGCTGTCTTTTATCAACAAGCTGCTTCATACTGACTTGCAGATTTTCTTTATATGAAAAAAGCTGCCCAGCCGTATCAATATGATTACGGCAAAGCAGCCTTGTTTCCTTATTTATTTCATCTAGTTTAATTAAATTTTCCCGAATAATCAACCTTACCTTGTTTGGATTAACAGAATGCTTCTTAGGCAATACACCTAAAAGATAACAGTAGTAAAAATACAATCCTCTTAGACCGCCTATTTTTTTAGATGCTTTATGATTACCTGATAATCGGTAAAAAACTGTTCTGTTCTCGTATGGTTTTTCAGCTTTGACCTTGTGATTATTCAGGATACGACGGCATATTGCTTCTTTTGTATATTCATTACCTAAATTACGGGCAAGCTTCATTCCTCTGTCCTTACCCTGTGGTCTGACTGTTATATCTTTTCCGAATTTAATTGCATAGCCCATTTCTTTTAAATAGTGATAAAACTGTTTTTCAGTAAGCGACTTTGCAATAGCTTTGTCTATATCGGATTTAATTAAGCCACGCCATGTAGGACGTCCTTCTTTTTCAGCTTTCCATTCACCATAGTGCTTTGATTTTACATATTCGGCGTTTTCAATTACAGACAATCCAAATTGGCGGCACAATTTATCAGAAGCAGTACGCATATTGTAATAATCCTTTTTGGTACGATGATACCTCAGACCGTCAATAAAGGATACGGAATTAACCACAAAATGATTATGAAGATGATTTTCTTTATCAAGATGTGTTGCAACCAGTACCTGAAAACGATCGCCCCATAATTCTTCCGCAAGCAAAATGCCCATTTTATGTGCTGTATCAGGAGTTATATCATCATATGGTGCAAAAGACTGATAACCGTGAAATGCCATAATGCCTTCGTCTTTTCCATATCGCTTTTTAACTGCGAGCATTTCGCTCCTTGCAGTCATAGGAGTACAATTAACACCTGAAACATATTGCTGCATTATGGGTATATCCTCGTTATCTAGATTCAAATTATCTGATTTTCCATTAGTCTTTTCCTGATCGACTGCATATGCAATTACATCTGTCAATGACTGTTCTTCTTTGTCTGTCATTTTGGGTATTTTTATATAGTCAGGGTTAGTTGTTTTGTCAGGATTCTGAATGTAAATAACTACTTTGCCCAGCCACCCCTTAACGCTCCAAATTGATGTAACTGCCATTTATTCTGCTTTATCCGGTAAAACAACCGCTTCTGTTATAACTCTTACTGTCTGTTCAAAATGGCGTACAGCTTTATCATATCGCTGTACGTCAACAACATTCAGCACATGAGCTTTCTGTGCTATCTGATTAAGATTGTTTCCGATTTTGTGTAGCTCTTTCATCATCAAATAATAATCAGGGGGAGGAGTATTCTTAGGTACTAGACCCTTTATTATCTGACGCAGATACGCTTCACGGGATAATCCGCTTTGTTTAACTTTTCTTTCTAAAGCTTCGGCTTCGGATTCATTTAATCTAAAAATTATCTCAATATTTCTTTTACGCATATTATTTCCTTTCCTTATTAATCTGCATACAGCACATAATAAAAACGCCTATTACTCCGCCTACTATCATTCCTGATAAAAACATTATCATTTTTTATCACCTCTCAATCTGGGGTTTCAGGGGAATGTTCCCCTGACAAGCTGCCTTTGGATATCCAAAGGCGTTGCTTGCTGGTATAATGCATTATCCGCTTCGCTGTTATTGCATTACATATTTCACCTTTCATAATCTTTAGGTTTTTTATTGATAAAATAACTTTCGGACACTTTTCTTGATTTTATTCCGTCATATGTTTTCATAAAAATTTCGGGATTCAAAAACATTTTCTTAAACTTTTCCATATGTTCAGAAGTAAGCGAATCAAAATTATCTTCATTTAATCCGCATATAAAAAATGTACCAGCCACTATATCCATTATTTCGTTGTCTTCATTTCTTACAGATCGATTTAATTCAAGTCCGTTAATTTTACCTTCCTCATTGCAAACAAGAGCAACAGGCTCTTCAAAAAAATATGCGGCTTCTATTGAGCCGCCTACTGCTTCCTGCATTGATTTAAGATCGTTTCCTATGTCAGCCTCATAAGCGTTTTTATGCGGCTCTACCATTAATACTTTCATTTTCATTCGTTCCTTTCATTGAATATAATATTTATATTTTAAAATCTCTTTATCTCGCCATATCTCTTTTACTGCTTCTTTTATCAAATTCCCAGCCATAGACTTTTCCTATATCATCGCCCAGACGATTTGTAACACGAACTATATCAGAACGGGTTGCTTTATCGAAATAAATAAGATTTAATAATTTATTTACTTGGTTTTCTGTTGCTTTATCTTTTATAACACGATAAAGATAATGATTTGTTCCGTCATGATGTATAGCCGTACATCTTAAATCGCCTTTTTGGTCTACATACCACTCGTTTGAATCACAGTCGGAATAAAGGCAATCCTTTATATTCCCACTGTCAATCATTTTGTATCCGCTTTTTCTGCCGTTCCATAACCCTAAATCTGCTATTACTATTATAGGTTTTGAAAGCTGAATATCAAGATTTATTCTTTCATCTTCAAGATAACCGCCGTTTATCTCATACATTAAATTGTAAAGTTGGTCATCATTCATTTCAGGATATTCCGCCTTTAAATCCTCTTTCCAATCGTCAAAATTCAGATCAATATCGCTCCATATTATATTTTTATTACTTATCAAATTACTCTACCTTTCATATTCCTTTGTTCTTGTCTTATCATCGGCAGTAAAGCTTGCACCTACAAACTGCTCTGCACCTAAGATGTAATCGCCGTTACTCCAATTTTCTTCTGCTATCTCCTCAGCTTCCGCCAAATTCTCCGCTTCAACAGCAATTGTCATTTGCAGAGTTTCGGTTATAGTCACATTATATTCTTTTTTCATCTTAAATAACTCCTTTTTTCTCTTTTTGTAATTTTAAGTCCTAGCTTCATACACAAAAAATCATTATAATCCTTTCCCATAGGCGGCGGTTTATCTATTATGCAATACTGCTTTGAAAGTACTGTTTTTATAGCCTTAGACGCAAGTCTGCCTGCCGTATCATTATCCAGATGTAAAGCCAATGTATTAATCTCAGGATATTCATTAAAATATCGTGTTAATGCTTTAGGAACCTTACTCTGTTCGATATTTTTTGCAGGATGATAAACACCGCAAAGTGATAACAAATGATCTTTTCGCCAGTTTATGCCGTATAACTTTAGCAATGTGGCATAGGATAACAAATCTATAGCCGATTCAAGCAGATGTACATATTTTGATTTTTCCTCAGCGGGTATTGAAAAAGAGTATTCCTTGTCACTGCCCTCAGCTTCACCAATATAATCGCTCTTTATTCCACGCAATGAAGCTGACTTTGCTTTCCCTTTGGTATCCAGTCCGACAAATACTGCATTGTGATAAGGATAGCTTTCATATACACGTCCCGTTTGTATGCAAAAATTTATAATGTCTGCACCTATTCCTCTGTTTTTAAGATACATAACCACATTATTCTGACATCTGTTAGACTCAGGTAGAAGAAGCTTCTTTTCTGTTTTTTCTTTGACCTTTACATAAACGGGAGGACATACTGCCGATTTGCCTGTAATTGTTTCAACGGCATCCAAAAAAGAATACCCATTTACTTTTATCAGATAATCAAGTGCCGACCTGCCTCCTATGCCTCTGCTCCACCACATCCATTTTCCATTGGATATTTTAAGACTGTCATGAGTACGGGTCGAATAGGTACTGCTTGAAATCCTTACAAGCTCCTCCGGTTCGTAATTTTGAAGATAAGTCAGCAGATCCATTTTCTTTGCCTGCAGTATAATATCCGGTGCGATATATGGCATAAATCTCAACTCCTTTCAATTTTAACTTAAAAGACGGATATGAGCGAAATGCTCTTATCCGTCTTTGGTGTATAACTATCTCTCATCATAACTTCTGTCGGACTTATCCTTAGAATCAAAGTCCTTATACTTACGCTCGTCGATTTTCAAATCAACTTTAAGCTGCTGAAATCTAGTCATTTTATTTTTAAGCTCCTCTTCTTTTTCAAATGGCTTATTCGCTTCGGCAGCAGCTGTCTCTAACTGTCTTTTAGCGTCCTGTAATTGATTCCGGCAATTTTCAAGTTTATCAGGCAGACCTCCTAAGAAATTATCAAGTCTTGTTATATTTCCTCGTATATCTTCTCCCATAGTAACCTTATAACCCTGACTATGACTTAAATGTGCATAACACGTATCAGAAAAAACGTCAAAACTCAAAGATAAAGAAAATCCGCAGTAACTGCCGACTAAAACGGGAGATTCTGAATTTATTGTCTTTATAACGCTCATTAAGGCTTTGTCGGCATCCATTTTATCGGCATATAGAATTCCCTTTAACTCACATCCGGCATTACGGCTGTTTTTAATATGCTCCACGTCCTTCTGAAATGCGAATACCCGCTGTTCAAGGCTGCTGATCTGTGACGGATAATATTTTAAAACCTTATCTTCAAGCTCATATTTCTGATTAAGATAATCGTTTTTTAATAAGTTAAGCATATTAATTTCCGTTTGCAAAGTACAATACTCCATGATACGGGGATCGCCCGTAGCTATCGCTTTGCATTCGGCATAGGATAAAACCTCCGTATCAGCGTCCTCAATAATACGTGACGGAGCTTTGCTTGTCATGATCTGAGCAGTTATTCTCTGCTTGTTTTCTAACATTTGATACATATAGGCGTCAAATGTACGCTCGGTTATATACCTGAAAATATATACTTCTTTATTTAGATTCCCGAATCTGACCATTCTTCCGTGTCTTTGTTCTAAATCACGTGGTCTCATCGGAATATCAAGGTCATGAAGCGCTACAAGATATTTTTGCACGTTTGTACCAGCCCCCATTTTCATAGTAGAGCCGAAAAGTATTCGTATCTTACCGGTTCGTACCTTTGCAAAAATAGCGTCCTTTTGCTTGTTGTTCTTAGCCTCATGAATAAAAGCAATTTCATTAGCCGGAACTCCCGCACTGATAAGCTTATCGGCAATATCCTGATAAACATTCCATTGTTTTCTTTCTTCAACTACAAAAACGCCGTCTTTTTCAACAATTTCAATAGGATTGTATTTTCCGTCAGGAGTTGACATATCGCAGAAAACTAACTGAGTAAGCCGTTTATCTTTGGTTTTTTCCCATATATCCAAAATGTTTTTAACACAGGCGTTTACCTTGCTGTCAGGATCATCAGGAAGTTTTGGATTGATGACTCTCTGATCCAATGCAAGCTTTCTTCCGTCATTGGTGATCACAAGCATGTTATCTTCTTTTGGATCAACATTTCCTTTTCGTATTTTTTCGGCTCTTTCGGCTATTTTATTAAGCATTTCAATTTGTACTTCCGTAGGCGGAGTAACTACCTTTTTATATACTGCCTTTGGTTTCGGAAGATCAAGCATATCCTCAGTCTGTATATCTGCCGCACATTTAAACATATTTATAAGCTCAGGTACATTTTTGTAATAGGCAAGACGGGTTTTCATCTGAAATCCGCTGCCCTCCGGTTTAAGTTCCATTTTTGAGGTTTTTACACAGAAGTTTGACGCCCATGCGTCAAAATAATCAAGTTTCATTTCTTTTAATAAACCATACTGAATATACCTTTGCATTGTATATATTTCTACAATAGAATTTGAAATAGGAGTTCCTGTAGCAAGAATAACGCCGCTTCCGCCGGTGATCTCGTCAAGGTATCTTGTTTTAAGGAATAAGTCGCTTGCCTTTTGTGATTCAGTTTGTGCAAGTCCTGAAACATTGCCCATCTTAGTATGCAAATAAAGATTTTTAAACATATCTGCTTCGTCCACAAACAGACAATCAATACCTAACTCCTCAAATGAAATTATATCGTCTTTCTTTGACTGGTCGCTCAATTTTTTTAGCTTTGCCTCAAGCGACTTTTTAGTTCTTTCCAACTGTTTAATAGTAATCCTTTCTCCCTTATCTGATTTCAGTCGAGAAATTCCATCTGTAATTTCTTGAATATTCTCTTTTATTAAGCGTTCCTGACGAGCATAGGAAATCGGAATTTTTCCAAACTGAGTGTGAGTTAAGATAACGGCGTCATATTCGCCTGTAGCAATACGGGCGAAAAATTTACGGCGATTACGCTTTTCAAAGTCCTGTTCCGTTGCAAGAAGTATATTTGCGTTTGGATAAAGACTCATAAAAGCAGCGGCGAAGTCATAAAGGGTATTGTCAAGCACAGTGATCATAGGCTTTGAAGCTATTTTGAGCTGCTTTAATCTCATACATGCAGCACACATTGTAAAGGTCTTTCCTCCTCCTACTGCATGAGCAATTAAAGAATTTCCTCCGAAAACAATTCTAGCCACCGCATTTTTTTGATGAGAATTAAGGCTTATCTCAGGATTCATTTCAGGGAAGGTCAGCAGAGAACCGTCGTACTCTCTTGGTTTTAAACAATTAAATCTGTCATTATATATTCTACATAACTTTTTCCGCCTGTCAGCGTCCTGCCATATCCACGCTTCAAACTTCTGCTGTATGATTTCCTGCTTATTCTGTGCAAGCGCAGTTTCTTTTTGGTTCAGAACTCTGCTTTCTTTTCCGGTTACGGAATCATATTTTTTATCCCAAACACGAACAGTACGCAGATTAAGACTTGATTCAATTATCCAATACGCATTAAGTCTTTTTGTACCGTACTTTGAAATTGCATTGACATTTCCCTTGTCTATATTCTTATTGCTTACATACCATTCTCCGTTACTTTCCATAAACTTTACGTTTATTTTATCCCTGAAATTTGCACTCGGATTTAAAAGTTCATATACAAACTGATCAATTATGCCACTTGGTATCCATGTCGTTCCCAGCTGTACCTTTATATCTCCGGGACCTAAATCTTTAGGCAATACTCTTTCAAGAGCTTTTACATTTTCCTCATACTTTTTATCAGTTTCCGCTGCTTTTTGTGCAGCTTCAAACTTGCGGCGTACATTTCCCGATAAATATTCTTCGGCTGTTTCCCAACCGGTAAGTTCGTCATGTGCAGTCAAAGGATTCTGATATATCTTACCCTTTAAATCTTCTGTGAGCTTTTCCATGCCTTTGCCGTAAAGAGAGTTCATATAGCCTATATCAATCAAACCCTTTTCGTTCAGTGACAATGCAAGGGCTTCATAAGCATTATCAACTGCATTAACGGTTACTTTCGGTTTAACGGTGCGTTTAGTAAAAATGTCCGCTTTGCGTGAAAACTGCTTTTCATCATCAAGTATTTCAAGAGAACAGAGCAGACCGTAAGAGCTGTCGCTTCTGAACGCAAGATTATTTGCCCTTGAATTCAATATCCCATATTTTTGAGTAAAGGAATCATAAAGATAATTAAGCCTTGACTGTTCCTTTCTTATGTCCTCGTCAGGATAATCGTCAGCCTGCATTTGAAGCAGATTTCTGACGCAGTCACGTATTTTTATCATTCCGCTTATACGGCTTGCCGCTGTATCAGACGGGTACAATCTTATCATTCGGCTGTTTTCACGATAATACAGCTTTCCATTAACTTCGGTAAAACTAAAATTTCTAACAGACGGATCGGCTGGTATTGATTCAGCTTCCTCATCACGTTGGTGCTCATAATCGGGAATATCGGCAGAAATTTTATTGACTGCTTCAGAAAGCATTTCTTCAAGATTTGTTCCATCAACCTGCTTGCAGGCACTCTGCATACCGTACGGTGAAGATTCTATAACCATTTTGCCTAATATCATTTCAGGGTGTTCGGCAAAATAGCTGTTTACCGCAAGTCCGTTTTCATCTTCATTTAAATGTATCCAGTCAGGTTCAATGTCTATTACACGTTCTCTCTTTTGCAGGAACAAAATATCAGAGGTAATTCGTGTGCCTGCATTTTTAGAAAATGTGTTGTCAGGCAGACGAATCGCTCCTAAAAGCTCTGCTCTCTGAGCTATATATTTACGCACATCGGAACTTTTTTTGTCCATAGTGCCTTTAGTTGTTATTACTGCCATTATTCCGCCCGGACGAAGCTTATCAAGGGTTTTAACAATAAAATAATCGTGAACATACAGCCCCAGTCTGTCATATTTTTTATCTGCTATCTGATATGAACCGAAAGGTATATTCCCCACGCTTACATCAAAGAAATTATCCGGCAAATCAGTATTTTCATAAGAGGTTATGTCAATTTGATTTTCAGGATAGAGAAGCTTTGCTATTCTTCCCGAAACAGAATCCTGTTCTATACCGTACATCTTAACATTTTTCATACGTTCAGGTATTAGCCCCTGAAAGTTACCTATACCGCAGCCGGGATCAAGAATATTCCCCTCTTTAAGTCCTGAGTTTTCAATTACTTTATACACTGACTGAATAATAACAGGCGGTGTATAAAAAGAGGTTAAAGCTGTTTCCTGTGCTGAACTGTACTCATCAGGCGTAAGAATTTCCTTTAACTGAGCGTATTCATTTTTCCATTCCTCATTTTCGGGATCAAAGGCGTTAGAAGGACCGCCCCAGCCAACATATTTTGCAAGTATTTCCTGTTCCTCAGGCAATGCCTGACAGTTTTCCTCCTCGCATTGCTTTAAAGTTTTAACAGCTTCAATATTAGACTGAAAACGGTGTTTAGCTCCTCCGTAAGACGGGTTCATATCAGTGATACGATAGTTTTTGCCCTCGCTGAGATTTTCATTTTTATAAACTGGCTTTTTCTGTTCCAAAACGACTTCTTTCTTCTCCGGCTGGTGTTGCTCCTTTTCAAAAGGCGGTACAGAAAAAACAGATTCCGGCTGTGAAGCTGAAATCTGCATATCCTTGTATTTAGCAAAGTCCTCTATATACTTACGGACTTCTTCCGGCATTTTATCGTCATAAAATGTAACCTCACGTTCAGTAGAAATATGAGCTATATTTTCATAATCGCCGTACTTTTCTCTGAGTTTGTTGCAAACAGTTACTCCGTTTCCCATATGAGAAAACATAATGTCATACGGAGATTTATAACGCTTCGCTATTTCTTTGACTGCTTTTCTCCATTTAGATAACGGTACTGCACTTGTATTATCCCAACCTGTGAATGATACAATTTGATTATTTTCTGCGTAATTGTGACAGTCATATTAAAATCAGGATAGTCAATTATCATTTTATTTCTCGAATAACCTTGATTGCTTATATTTTTAAACCATTCTAATGTAAAAGCGTTAAGCTCCTTTTCGAGCCTGAAATCAGCAATTTCCTGATACTCTCTGTCACGCCTTGTAACTCCATCATTTGCCGAACGGTTATTTCCATCATCTCCTCCGCCTGTTTTTGTATCTCCTTCAGATGACTGTTGAGTGTTCCCGTTGTCAGATAATTCAGATACACTCCGTACCTTTGTTTCATTAGATACTGCCGGCGAAGAAATGCGAACTTCCCATAAACCTCCTGCTGAGGCTTTTCCTCCAATTCGGGAAGATAAAACCCGTCTTGTTCCTTGTAATTCAGTTTCTCCATTATTAAAACTCCTTTCATCAGCTTTATTATCAGCTTTTTCATTATATATCTTTGAATTATTCTGTGCAAATGTGCGATTTTCAAAATTTCTCACTGTTTTAGCAACAACTGATAAAGCTGTTTCGGAAATATCGCTTACTGCCGTTCCGAATATGTTCATTAGCTCCGGCGTGTTAAACTCCGTAACTTTTTGAAAATCCTCTCTTTCAAAATATCCGTCAGCGTCAAAACTGCACCTTTCAAGCAGCATATATGCTAAACTGTTTGATAACAGACTGCTTACCAGAGCCTTAACATTAAACTCATCAAGTTCTTCCAAAAAGCTGTTCTTACGGCTTAAAAAAATATCGTGAAAATAATCTGTCAAATGATCCTCAGCCATGTTTTTAGAAGCTGTAAGTATAACCCTATCAAGTTCACCAGAGGATTCAGAAATGCCGAAAGCATTAATAACCGCTTCTTTCACATCATCATAATGCTGTTCTTCTACCTCCCATAACGGAACAGCGGGATATATATAAGCATTTCTGCTTTCCTGAGTATCAGATATATCAAAATAATATTTTACCTTTGGATATGCTGACTTCTTATCCAAGACCGCAATTCCTGTTGAATATTTTTTTACCGTACGTCCGAAACGCTTATTCCAGTCACCTATCTCTAAAACCGCTTTTGCTTTCGGTCGCTGCACATATACCAGAAGCTGTTCATCAAAAGGCAATCGGAAATTCTGACATGCTGATTTTAAAAACGATGTCCATTTTTCAGAATCGGACGTAATTTCTTTAAGAGCAGATTTATACAACTCTGTTATTTTATCTGTTTTCCCAGCCAATTTTTATCCTCCTAGCGTTCTCTCTCCACTTTCTTAGGTGGATATTTATCTAAAAACTCATTGACCGTATGGCAGTCACCGTAAGCAAAATTCCAATCTCTATCCGGATCAATATTTAAAAGTCCGCTTTGCGAAAGTTTTATCAGTTCACGGGTAAGAATTGTGCCGAAATGATTTACAACTATGCTTTTGCCTATCTGCACAGGATCGCTCCAATCATCGTTATGACGTACTTCATACATATACAGTCCTTTAGGTACGGTAGCTTTGTCAATGCGGATATTTGTAAATAATGCAGGCTTATTGAATACCGTAATTTCTTCAAAATCCTCAGTCATAGCATCGTATCTCATATTTATCTCTCCTTATCTCTATTATGCTTAATAGCCTTGCCTAGTTTATTATAATTACGAAAGTTAGCATCTTTGGTATTCCAACCATATTTTGAGCCATGAATCATAGCTGCTTCCTGTTGTTTTGAAACATTTAGCTTTGCATTATATTGGTCGGCTAATTTACGCTCTTTGCCTTTCCACTCCGGCGGAACAGTACAAGAAGAATATCCGTGAGTACCGAATTTTATCTGTATAAGCTCTCCCGTTGACGGAAGCGTACTATAACAAAAATCGGGAAGTGCAGGTATTACAGGAGTATATTTAACGTCACTTTTCTCCATACGTTCTGCAAATTCACAGATATGGAAAAGCGTGATTCCGACTTCAACATGATATTCATCAATAAATCTGCATATTTTTATATCACTTTTACCATCGGGATATTCAAGCTTTATTCTGCCGCCGTCAGCTATACGGAAAAGCTGATTATATCTGCTGTCTATAAAACGTATTCCTTTTTCAGCTTTTTTCATATGACTGTCAAGATATTGTTTTACATATGCATATACATAAAAGTTATAATCTCCGTTAATAGGATTACATCTGATAAGGTACGCATACTTGTCGGTATTAAGACGAAAGCCGTACTGTTTAGAATAATTTTGCTCAATACAGCCTTCTTTGTGTTTATGACAATATGACTGCATAGAGCTTAAATTTTCCAATAATCCTCCGTATGCTTTGTCAGACCTCAAACCATTGATAACAGTATCAAATTCCGATTTGAATTCATCTGTTTTTAAATATATGCGATCATCAAACCACGTTGTATAGAATCCGTTTCCGCTTTTGTCAAAATCACCTCTCAAATAACCGACAAATCCTGTCTGTCCGCTAATCTGTGTGCTTTGACCGAATAAATACAGATTTTCTTCCGGTGTTGCGGTATTTAATACATTTATTTTATCTTTCATTACTTCTTTCTTTTCCTTTCAAATATTGCGTATAACCTTTTACCTCATTAATTAACTCTTTTAAATTGTGATAACTTCCCGCCTTTAGATTTTCATTTACCCTGTCGTAAATACGATAATCCGAATGAAACACGGCTCTTGAAACTTCATTGACCATATGCAGAGAAGTATTATCCTGAAACAAAAACTGTAATGCTTCGATCATTTTATTTTCACTAGGATGCAAACTTACTTCTATTCCATAATTACTACTCAAATAAATCTGATTTGGCGATAGTCTAATACCAATACTGGATAATATACTGCTTAAATCTCGTGACGGAAATTCTATAACTGCCATGTTATTACCGTATTTGACAGTAGCAAATAGGTTATATACATTGCTATTGTTTCTGTAAACATTACTTTCAAGAAACTTCAATTCATTCATAGCACGTTCGCATAAATCTCTGGTAGCTTTCAACGAATTATCAGTATAGTGTCCCCAATTATACTCCTTTCCGTCCTTACATTCCCATGTAACAAATTGATTTGGCTCATGCATACTAACGCCTAAAACAAATTCCGTATCTCCTACATGAACTGAATCTGTAATTATATATCCTTTATTTATTTTATCGTTCATCTCAATCCCTCCTTTATTTTAGTTATGTAAAAGGGCGGTAAAACCGCCCACAAAAACTTACTTTTTCTTATTGCGGAATCTAAGAAATACAAGTGCAGCAACTATAAATACTACTAAAACTACAGCTATAATTGTTTTTGCTTCCATCTTTATTCCTCCGTTCTGTTTTTCTTTCTCTTTCTGTAAACTCCAGTAATGCACAATACAGCTGCTCCTGCTAGTGCTATGCCCATTAAAGCTGACCAAAGCGGTATATTTCTTTCATCTCCTGTTTTCGGAGTGTCCTTTAATTCATTGTGCATTTTTATTACTGCCGTTTCGTTATATTTTATTTCTACAGTCTGATTGTCAGGTAAAATATATCCTGCCGATACGCTGTCTGATACCTCTGAAATTTCATATTTTCCTATACGCAGATTTTCAATCAGAATTTCTCCGTTCTTATCAGTTTTAAAAGTCTGTTCGTAATTTTCTCCTTTTACTTTAAAAGAAAATCCCTCAAGCTTACCGTCTGAGGAAGTTTTGATTATCTTAAGAGTACCTGTCTGCGGAGCATTGATAAATCCTATTCCTGCCTTATTTTCAACACTATAGGTTTTTCCGTTTTCTTTAATAAAAACATAATATGAATTTTCATCAAGAATAAATCCCTCAGGTGCTATTTTCTCTTTAATAAAGTATCCGCCGTAAAGAACATCGGTCATTGTATATTTTCCGGCATCCTTTTCAGTCATTTCACCTATCAGCTTGTCCTTACCGTCCAGCTTCTTATTTCCGTTGGTATCCTGATAAACCTCAAATATTGCTCCTGACAGCTTGTTATCGGGATAATCCTTGTCAACCTTTGTAAGTTCAATGTTACCTCGAATTTTTTTATTTTCTATTTCAATTTCCACTATATCCTTATCATTTATAGTGACAAGGTGATTTTCATCACTTAATACATACCCTGACGGACTTTCAATTTCTCTCAATATCCAATTGCCGAACGGAACATTGTCAAAAGAAAAACTGCCGTTTTCATCAGAAACAGCAGTTATAATCGCATTTTCCTTATTAAATTCCTTACAGTTTGGATCAAACAAGCCTATTAAAGCGCCTGCAAGACCGTTTCCGTCCTCGTCCTTTTTAATTCCATTGATTTTTCCACGCTTTAATTTATTTTCAATAACTTCACCGTTATTGACTTCGAGCTTGACTGTAGCTGTATCTTGTCCCGCATATGCAAATTCTACCGGATACTTTTTATCACTGATAATATAGTGTTCATCTGCTGCAATCTCCTGAACATAATATTTTGCAAACGGCAGTTTTAGCGAGAATACCGCTTTCATATTTTCATCAAGATTGATTTCTGAAATCAGACCGTCCGCAGATATGGAACTTCCGTTAGCCGCTGTTATTTTTTCTTCTGCAAATAATCCAAAACGCACATTTTGGTATTCGTTATTTGTTCCGATTCCGTAGGCTTCGTCTTGTTCCAAAACTTTTTCAAGACTTATCTCAACTTTCTGATAATCGTTTACAAACGCCGTATTTACAGTATCTCTTACTTCGATTTCCTGTCCTGCATAACTGAGTTCAACAAACTGAAACTCGCTATTTAAAACATAACCGTCAGGTGCTTTGATTTCCTTGACCTCATATTTTCCTAAATACAACAAGTCTGTTTCAGCATAGCCGTTTTCATCAGTGATAATTTCAGCAACAACATCTCCTGCATTCGCTCTGACAGTACCGTCCGCCGTAACAATATCCTTAGACGCAATTACCTGAAATACTGCTCCCGACAGATTTCCTATCTCAAACACAGGAGTGTATGTTGTAGGGCTTTCAATAAAATTACCTTTTTCATCTGTATATGCGGAAGAAGTTCTATTTACTCGTGTAAAAATATCTCCTGTTTTCTGAACGCTGATTTTCCCCTTTTGTGCCATATTAGGACGTTCAACTTTGATTATAGATATTTCATTTTCCTCTCCGCTTTCTTCCTGCACTACGTCAAAATAGACCAGTTCGGAATTTAAAACATAGCCATACGGAGACTGTACCTCAACTAATGAATATCCTTTACCGTATTTCAGCTTTTCAGGAGTAATTAGATAACCCTCTTCATTTGTATAGAATGTGTCTATTTCTGTAACTTCCGGATAAGTGTATTTCATTGTTATAAGATTACCGTCAGGGTCATATATCTGAAAACCGACACCTGAATATGGAATAATTTTTCCTGTTTCAGCGTCTATTTTGACTATTTTTATATAGCTTGCAAATTCAGCATTGTTAATAAGGTACTGATATATCTTGCCGTTTTCAGATATATATACGTCAAAATCAGCTATATGCTCTCTGCCGTCCCAGCCCTTTGTCTGATGTACTGTGTAAATGCCGTACGGTACTTCTTTACTTTGAGCAAATCCGCTTTCATCACAAACAAGAGTATCACGTTCGCTGTCCTTTGCATTTTCATAGCTTCCTGCGAATTTTAAGAATATCTGAAATTCAGCTCCTGTTTCCGGCGTTTCAATTTGAGTGCTTCCGTCATTAGTATGCTTTATGATCGCAATTCTGCCCTTAACGACTTTTTCCGTCACATTACTCAATATGCTGTTGTATTCAATTTTAAAGTTCTTAGCTTCTCCACCGACCTTGTATACCGTAGTATCGAGGAGATAGCCCTCGCTAGGAGTTATTTCTTTTATAGTCCAGTTATCTCCGCATACATAGTACTTTGTTGTGAATTCGCCGTTTGCGTCTGTAGTATACTTATCAACAAGCTTTCCATTTTCATAAATTCCGTAAACAGCTCCTGCAAGACTACCGTTTCCCTGAGCTGTTGATTTCTCCGAATCCTTTTTTACTACCTTAACATTGAATTTCTTTAAAATATTATTAAATGTGACCGACGCTGTTTTTCCCGCCTGAACATTAACTGTAACACTTTGTTTATCTGCATAACGTAACGGAACAGATTCGGTTATTGTATAGCTTCCTGCTTTCAGGTCAGGGATATTTATCTTGCCGTTTTTATCGGTTTTGACCGTATAGGTCTTACCGTTTCCTGTTACGGTAAACTCAATTCCTGAAACTATACCGTCCTCAGAAGTTTTTATAATATCAAGACTTCCGTTTTCAAGTCCTTTTACCGATACATAATATTTTCTTGGATCGGCTTTAAGCTCGGCTAATGTCTGCTTACTGTCGCATGTAAGAGTTAGGAAACCTGTAAGCTCACCGGATTCATTTACATTATTCTGAACTAATTTTACTGTAGCAATTTTGCCATCGTCTGCTTTAATTTTAAGAGTATTATTTGATTTTTTTACTATGCTTCCGTTTTGTATATCTGCATCAAAATTTGTAAGCAGATTATTTTTATCAGTAAATGTATATGTTCCGTCACTCTCTGCTGAAACGGCTTTAGCTTGTGCTATTGTTTTCATTTTATATGCAAAAGACGGAGATTTTGTATGTGACTTAATTAACGCCTCATATTCCCCGTAATATCCTTTTATGATCTGTGCGGAATAATCGTCGTTAAAGTTACTGAAAATATCCTTTACCGATGTATACCCGTTATCCACTCTTTTAAATTCCAGATCTCTCTGACCTACAATTACTTCCCATACTAAAAGCTGTGTTGCTACATAACGGTTATATGATTCTACCGTTGTCAGTTCTCCTGTATACGCATAAAGAAAAACTTCACCCAACAATACTTTTATTTCATCAGAATTTAAAGTATCATTTTTTACTTTGTTCAGATACTCGTCTGCTGCGTCCTTGCTGTAATTATCTCCGGTAAGGACATGTGCTCCCGGTTCTATGCAATATACAGCTCTGTAACTTCCCGATTTATGAATCATGCACCAATAATCCGTTGCATTTATTTTATACCCTTTGCCTATTTATCTGATCCAAGTCCCTGTGCATTTTCAATCTGTATTTTAGTATCACTTGCAGAAACTGAAAATCCTGTTGGGAGCATTGTGAAAATGACCGCAAACAAAGTAAAAGCAGATACTGCTCTTTTTAATATCTTTTTCATACATAATATCCTTTCTTGTTAAAATAAAAAAAGACCAATGCTTAACATTGGCCTTTTCGAATTCCTTATTTCGTTTTTTACCACATTAAACTGTACTCACTCTTTCTGTAATACTTTCCGAAAAAGAAATAGCTATGCTGCAGTAAAAATAAGTTTTAATCTAAGCTGCTATAAATAAAAAATAACAATTAGATTATTAAATAGTCTGACAGTATTAATATTTTTTATTCGGCTGGTATTTTCGGCAAGTAATCAGGGGGTGAGGTGTGGAGAGGGGGAGAACGGCTTTGAGCCGATTTCTTAAAATGGACATACTTACCCCTTGTGAGTATTTTACCTTTCTGATCTGTTTTTTTCATTTCTTTCTCTCTTTCTATATAGCTCCAACGCTTTTATTATTGTTTCTTCCATATTTTTGGCAGGAGTTCCCGGCGAAAAATATTTGTCTATACGACCTTTGGGTATCTTGAACTGTTCTATCTGATTTGGCTTCTGCTCTGACAGTATAGATGATATTGCATCTTCACTCAGTCTTTTTTCTTCTGAAAGCTTACGCATTTTAATTGCCTGTACATGGCTTGGGGTACACTCCTCATATTCCATAGTATCTAACAGTGTATATTGTTCGTCTTTTGTCAGATACGATATTTCAACAGCAGGACGCATAGCTATTCTGCCCTCGTCTACCATATCAAGTATTTTCGGTATCAGTTCGGTAAGTCGAATATAGCGGCGGATTGTTTCCCGACTTTCTCCAACCTGTTTTGCAAGAATTTCATTTGTCCTTATAAAATTATAATCTGACACCAGTGGTGTCAGATTATTTTTGATAGGTCTACCCGCCTGTCTATTCATAGCTTCAAGCTTCATTTTATATGCAAATGCTTTTTCTGAGGGTAAAATATGTTCTCTCTGCAAGTTTGAATCTACCATTATCACTACTGCTTCATTATCTGATAAATCTCTGATTATGCAGAGAATTGTCTTTTTATATGCTAACTCACTTGCTATTTTCCGTCTGTGTCCTGATATCATTTCATATCCGCCTTTTTCTTTTGGTCTGACAAGTGCCGGTACTAAAACTCCGTACCGTCTTACGCTCTCTGCCATTTCAGACATACTTTCGTCCATTTTTACCTTAAACGGATGATCGAGAAAATCGCTGATTTCTTCAAGAGGAATATCTATTACTGATTCTTTATCCGGATCAATTCCTCTGCTGTTCATCTTTTATACCTCCCTTGTGAATTTTTATGAGCTTTAGCAAAAGTTTTATTTATACTTTATCATCTTTACACTCCTTTCAATTAATAAAGCACATTGGTTACTTCCAATGTGCTTTTATATATTTTTTATGTTCCGATTTAAGTCTTTTTCTCTTTTTAACTTCTTCGGATATTTTTTAGCCGTATACTAAAAAGCATACGGCTATGTATATTTTATTTATTATCTAAACCTCTTAAATACCCTTTAATGATAAGTTTAACAGTTTATTTTTTTGAGAAATTTGGGAGAAATTTAAGTTTTTTGGGGGAAACTTTTTGAATTTGGGGGATAACTATTTTTATGTTGGGGGTAATAATCAGGCGACTTCCCGAAAAGAATGACGCAAAGTTTGACATGGCGTTTGGGGGAACGCTTTCCCCCAAATCTTCCCCCAAAAAATCCCCCAAATTTATATGAAAATACGGTAATTTGCGATAATTTACGGACTTTTTCTTTAAACGCAAAAAATCCCCGAAATGCCCTAAACACGGGCTTTTACGGGGATTTATCAACTCTTATGAAATTTAGTTTATTTCTTCATCATGCTAGCAACTTCATCAGCAAAATTGTCTTCTTTCTTTTCAACGCCTTCGCCTCTCTCAAAGCAAACATAATCAACAACCTTAATTGTTGTATTTGCTTCCTTAGCACAATTGTCAACATATTTCTGAACTGTAAATGAACCATCCTTAACAAATTCCTGATCTAACAGACAATTTTCAGAATAATATTTACCGATTTTACCTTCAACAATCTTAGCCTTAACCTGTTCAGGTTTATTTGCCATCTTAGGATCTTCATCCATCTGAGCAAGCATAATCTTCTTTTCAGACTCAAGAACATCAGCAGGTACATCTTCTCTCTTTAAATAAGGAGCTTTAAGTGCAGCAACCTGAAGAGCACAATCTTTACCGCATGCCAAAACCGCATCTGTTGCACCAGCAGGTGTTTCCAAATTTACCATAACACCGATTTTACCGCCGCCATGAACATAAGGAACAAGAATACCCTCTAATCTCTTAAATCTTCTGATGTGCATATTTTCACGGATTTTAAGGAAAAGTTCCTGAAGTGTTTCAGCAACAGTCATAGTACCACCTGAAATCTGAGCTGCATTAAGTGCTTCAAGATCGGCAGGATTTGTATCTATAATAGTTTGAGCAACATCATTTACAAACTTCTTAAATTCATCATTATTTGCAGCAAAGTCTGTTTCAATATTTACTTCAACAACAGCACCAACAGTATGGTCAGCATTTGTCATTGACATAACAATACCTTCTGCTGCTACCCTTCCTGATTTTTTAGCCTGTGTTGCAAGACCTTTTTCTCTTAAAATTAAAGTTGCCTTTTCAAAATCGCCATCAGCTTCCATTAAAGCTTTTTTACAATCCATCATTCCAACGCCTGTCTGCTTACGCAGCTCAGCAACATCTTTAGCTGTTATATTAGCCATTACAAGTTCCTCCTGATTATATTCTTACGAAAAACCCGAATATGTATTAAATATTCGGGTTTATTTCAAAATTATTCAGCAACTTCTGCTGTTTCTTCAGTATTTTCCTCTGCTGCCTCTGTTGTATCTTCACCCTGTCTGCCTTCAATAATAGCATTCGCAATAGCGCCGGCAATTAGCTTAACTGCTCTTATTGCATCGTCATTGCCTGGGATTACATAATCAATTTCATCCGGATCGCAGTTTGTATCAACTATAGCTACAATTGGAATATTAAGCTTTTTAGCTTCTGCTACTGCAATCTTTTCTTTTCTTGGATCAACAATAAACAGTGCGGCTGGAATCTGATCCATATTTTTGATACCGCCCATAAATTTTTCAAGCTTTTCAATTTCAAGATTAAGCTTTACAACCTCTTTCTTTGGAAGGAGTTCAAATGTACCGTCTTCTTCCATTGCGTGAAGCTGTTCAAGTCTTTTAATTCTTGTCTGAATTGTCTTAAAGTTTGTCAGCATACCACCGAGCCAACGAGCATTTACATAGTGTGCTCCTGCTCTTAAAGCTTCTTCCTTAACGGAATCGCCAGCCTGCTTCTTTGTTCCTACAAAAAGCACATTGCCGCCTTCAGCTGCAAGGTCACGTACAAACATATAAGCTTCTTCAAGCTTCTTTACAGTCTTCTGAAGATCAATAATGTAAATTCCATTTCTTTCAGTAAAGATATATGGAGCCATTTTTGGATTCCATCTTCTTGTCTGATGACCAAAATGTACACCCGCTTCAAGAAGCTGTTTCATTGATACTACTGCCATGGTAGTTCCTCCTGTTGGTTTTATTTTTTCCTCCGCCCAACTTAGCTCAGCAGCAACCGCAATAATCAGCGGCACCGGCTGCCAAAAGTATAAGCGTGCGAATTACCGTTTAATTATACCATAAGTTTTTTTAAAAATCAATACCTTTTTTTAATTTTTTCAGATTTTTATTTTTTCTTATGGATGATTTTACATAAGAACTGCCTGTTAATTTTACAAGTATCGTATCTTTCCCTATAAGTCTAACATCCTGACATGTAAGAATAATATCATCCTCTTTACCGAAAATTCCCCAAAAACGCATTCTTCCATAAATTATAAAAGCTATTACTGTTCCGTTTTCCGGTTCAAATTCAATATCGTCAATAAATCCGATTTTTTCACCGGTTTCAACATTTATTACTTCCTTGCATTTCAAATCATTTAAACTGCAAATCATAAAATGCTCCGATAATAAAAGTTTACTGCTCAGTTCCCATATTTTCTCCGAACGGATCCATATTGCCGCCTGTTCCGTTATTATCAGGCGGAGCCATACCGTTATTTCCATTTGGCATATGTCCGCCGGTTTTTCCGTCATTACCGTCAGGTATAAAACCATCGTCCGGTTTCATGCCACCCATACCGCCCATTTGTCCTATTGAGCCGTCTCCGGCATAAGTTACTGCACCGGATAAAACAACAGTTTCAAGCAGTTCTCCCCCTTCATATTCTCCATCTATGCTGTAATCATTATCTGCACCGGTAATACTTCCGCCGCAGTAAATACTGTACTCACTGCCGGAAATAAGTTTGGGAGAACTTATTATAATCGATGAATATTCTTTTGAAGGCTGATATGAGACAATAATATTACCGTCCGAATCTTTTACACATACAGCAGTCAGTGCCCGATTACTCTGAGAAAATGCAATTGCAATTGTATTCTGACCGGAACTGTCTGAAGGCGTTTCCGCCATACCAGAGCTTCCTGCCGCAATAAGTATGCCGCCGTTAATAATTATCTCACTTCCGGAATCCAAAGCTCCGTCTCCGTCGCTTACCGGACCGTCTACGACAGTAGTGCCGCCGTTTATATTTATAATACCGTTAGAATCTAAACCGTCTCCGCCGGCATTTACATAAATATTTCCATTATTTATGTTTAATTCGCAGGAAGACGAAGAATTTCCAAATCCTCCCGGTGCCATTATACTGCTTCCGGAGCCGTCGCTGGCGTTAAATCCGTCATCACTGGCAGTAATGCTTATTTCTCCTCCGTCTATATTAATAATTATTCCTTCAATTCCCTCATAACAAGACTCTATATTAACTTCGCCGTCTTTTATATTCACATTACCGTCGCCGTGTATACCGTCGTCTCCGGAATTTAAAGTTAATTTTCCTCCGTTTATTGTTATATTTCCATTGGAATGTACACAGTCATCAGTACTTTCAACATTAAAAGTACCTCCGTTAATAATAATATCCAAAACAGCTTTAATCCCTTTTTCACTGTTTTCAGTTTTATTCTGATTACCTTCCATTCCTCCGAATCTGCCGAAATCTGCATCCATTGTATCATTGCTCTGTGATATGGATTCACTTCCGCTTTTTAAAACAAAGCTGCCATCGTTTATAGTCAATATGTTTTCCGACGAAACAGCGTCCTCCTTGGCAGTTATATTATAATTTCCGCTTTCAAAAACTATATAACCCTTGTCTGTTTCATCTGCATTGGAAGATTTTATACCGTCCTGCTGTGAGTTTACAGTTATATCCGAATCTTTTATAACGACAGAATCTTTTCCTTTAATACCGTTGCCTACCGAACTTATATTAATATTGCTCCCGGAAATTCTTAAATCGTCCTTGCAGGTAATGCCTTCATTATATTCAGCATTAATAATCAATAAACCGCTTCCGTTTAAAGACAAGTCATCTTTACTGAATATAACAGCGTCAGGCTCGTTTTCTTCATCACTTTCATACACATAATTTTTAGTATCACTTAAAATATTTTCCGTTCCGTCTACACATGTTATGACTGTTTTATCTGCATTTTCAATAAATAACGGTGAAGAAGACGAATTACTAATATCTACCCCATTAAATATTATGTGTGTAAGCTCTTCATTATTAATATAAATCTGACCATCATTTAAGTTTCCGCTAAAAATAAATGTACCGCCATTGGTTACAGATATTATATTATTGCTGTAAACGACTCCTTGTCCATTTATTTCAATATTATCGCCCTTCATTAATATTTCCGCTGTAACATCGTTATAATTTTCCAGCAGATCTTCATCATCAAAATAATCTGATGAGGTATTGGATACAGTATTTAAAACAGATCCTGTATTATCAGTATTGTACTAGATGATGTCTCTGATGTTTCTGCCGATCCAGACACAGATTCTGAATTTGTATTCTTACCGCTGCACCCTGCCGATACAACAGATACCATTGTAATCATCATCAGTACACTGATTATTTTTTTTAATTTGTTCATAAGAAAAATCACACCTTTTCATGTTTTCCCCTCTGTGACTTTCTTTTATCTATCTAATTTTAATATTATTTTATTCAAGTTAAAATTATGTGAAATAATAAAGTAAATTAAACGAAATTTAAAGAGCAGTATTTATTACTGCTCTTTCAAAGTTTATTTGCTGTAGTCCTTGAAACTTATATTCAGATCCACATCTCCCTCTATTCCGGGAACACTTCCAGTACTTGTATATTGCCACATATCAAAGTCATAATAGTATGTAGGTTCCGATCCATATTCCGCTAACCAAAAATCATAGTCCGTCAGCCTGTTCAAATCAAGCTTAAAAATAGTAGTACGCTTATTTTGATATATCATAGGAGTATATCCGGCATTTCTTATAGTTTCACAGAATGCCACGCAGCAATCCGTAAGAACGTCGACAGATACATTATCCGTTCTTGCAGTGTCATCATAAATGATTTCCCAGTCATATACTACAGGATAATTTATATCAAGTCCTTTCAGGCTTTCAATAACAAGATTCGCTTCTTCAACTGCTTCTTCAACTGTTATTGCCTGGGAAAAAAAATATACTCCGGCATCAATTCCTGCCTCTCTTGCTCCCTGAATATTTTCAGCATAATTTTCATCAAGTCCGGCTTCGCCGCTGCCGTAACCCCTATAACCCAGACGAATCATGGCAAAATCTATTCCTGATTCTTTTACCTTCTGCCAATCAATGTTTTCCTGATGGACAGAAACATCTACGCCGAGCAATGATGTTATATCAGAACCGTCTAAATAGTATTTTCGTCCGTTTCTTGTTTTTATCTGGTCAATTTCCTTAGAAAATGCCGGAACATTTTCCAAAACAGGAATCCATATTTCTCCGTATGTACCGTCCTCCAGAAGTATTTTTTTGCCGCTCAGCTCATAGTAATTCTCGTTTACTTTTCTATCTATATCTTCATATTGATCAGTCGATATACTTCCGGCTCCCATTGTAGTTACAGCTTCATTATTTTTTTGGTATAAAAAGTAAACAACCACCGACAGAAAAATAATAAGTATAAGCTCAACTATTATTAAAATATTTTTTATTACCGCTTTCATTGCCGCCTCCTTTTCATAAATTAATAATATCATAACACCGATTAAAAGTAAATATAAAATTCTGACTTTATTAAAGCTTCTCCCAGAAATCATTTTAATTTGCATAAATATTTATATTTCAGATTGACATATTATGTATAATCTGTTATAATTATATTAATAAAATTCTAATGGAGGAACAAAATAATGGAAACAAGAATATTAGAAATCAAATCAAAATCCAACAGCAAAATAAAAATCGGAGTAATTCCCGGACATTTTGCAACCAATCATTCACATGTTAATTACTATATTGATATGACAAAAATCAAAACTCATCATAAGGTAGCAAAGGAAACTGCAAGAGAACTTGCAAAAGCATATATTTCCAATTTGTCTGTCGATACAATTATATGTCTTGAAGGCACTGAAATCATCGGCGCTTTTCTTGCAAGAGAGCTTGCAAAGGAAGGACATACCTCTATCAACAGCGGAAAGGACATTTGTGTAATTACTCCGGAAACCAATGCAAACAATCAAATGATTTTCAGGGATAATATTCAAAAACACGTTTTCAATAAACAGATTCTTCTTTTGATTTCATCTGCTTCAACGGGAAAAACTATCAACCGTTCAGTTGAGTGTCTGCAATATTATAACGGTCAGCTTGCCGGTGTTGCTTCTATATTCAGTGCGATAAACGAACATAACGGCATTCAAATCAATTCAATTTTTACTTCTGAAGATCTGAATAATTACGAAACCATGTCGGCTCATGACTGCAAGCTTTGTAAATCCGGTCAAAAAGTTGATGCAATTATTAACAGCTTTGGCTATTCAAAAATATAATGCTGCTTAAAAATAACCAGAATATAAAAAAATAAAAGAGCGGAAATACCGCTCTTTTTTATATACTTCTGATTCTGCGCAATAAAATAACATAATCCCAGATGTTTAACCGCTTATCATCATTAAGCTCATAATTTAAATCCGTATCGCTGATTTCCAAGCTCCTTACTAATTTTCTTTGCAGTATTACTGCATCTCCCGTATCAAGCTTTCCATTATTATTAAAATCTCCTTTTATAACAACTTCTGTACCAGACGAAGAAGTTGTCAAAGCAACAGAAGAAACTGCTGATGTAGTTAATGTTACATTGCTTTCAGATGTTACAGTAGTTTTAGATACTGCAAAACTTTCAACGCTTATTGAAACAGTAGTTACCGAAGAGGTAACCTGAGGCGTTACAGAAGTTGTGACAATCGGCTGATCTGAAATATACACATAATCAGTATCACTTAATTCCGGATAAGTAAATGCAGGAGTTATATACGTATTATCCGGAGTATGATTACTGTTAAAACTTTCAGACCCTTTAAGAAAGTATTGATATTTAACAGGATTCGTTTCATCATCCAAATCGTCCCATGTACAATCTACTGCATACCATTGTCCGTCTTCCATCTGCACATAATTCCACATATGTGCAAAATTTGTTTCCAGATTTATGTTTCCAACTACTAGAATGCATGGTATATTTTCTTTATCGCATAAGATTTTCATAGCCTTTGAATATCCTTCGCAAACTATACCATAAGGTTCTATAAAAAATCCCAGTGCGGTATCATAGTACGACGCAGATAAATCATAATTTACTCTTTTTATTATTGAATCATGAATATATTTAATTTTACTGTAATTATCTGTTCCTTCTACTGTGAATTTATCCACACAGTCTTCATAAATCGATTGAAATTTTTCAGCGGTTTCAACGTCATTATATACATCTTTAACATTACCGCTTACTGTTACTTCCGAAACATATACAGTATATTTTCCTGTTATAAAATTACGGCTTACTTTAGCATTTGCAACAGATACCGTGATCTTTTTTTCATCCAGCCAGAATAATTCAGAATAATCAAATGTCAGCGCTGTTTTGCCCTCTTTAATATTTGCCATAACAAGATTCCAGAATTCACTTCGCTGATCATCGCTCCAATCAGAAATATTTGCTGAATCAGCCTGAAAGGTTATTGAGTCGGGTAAAGGAATCGAAATATTTTCAGTTGTAGGATTAAGCCATACTTTCATTGCATTATATGCCGATTTATTATTATCATCAAGCTGATCGTAATAACTGAACGTATTTTCATTATAAAGAAATTCAAAATCATTCGGCATCAACAAGGATGTTTGACTCCAATCGCCGGAATCATAACATATTTCAGCATCAAATTCTTCTTCTGCACTTATCGCCTCGAAAGCGGCAGCTGAAAGTCCCGTCCTGATTGCATAATCATCCGAACCTGAAAGAACAGAAATGCAAAAGAAAAAAGCAGTTAAAAAACTAATGGTAAATTTTTTCATAGAACTTTTATACCATTTATAATGGTATCCTCCTTCCAAATTATTTACCCTTAATCCGCCTCTATATCTTTTAAACATATTATACAATATTACAATCAAAATGTCAATGAAATTCTAGAAATATTCCAAAATTTCATTGACAATAATTTAATAACAAATTCTTTTCAGCATTCCGTTCATATACGCTATGCACACTCCAAAATTAGTCATCGGTATTCCGGCGTCACTAAATATCCGTTGCTTTTTAAGCATAGCTTTTCTATTTATCATACATCCTCCGCAATGTATTGCAAGTTTATAGTCTTTTATATTTATACTTATATTTTGTCCGGATATGTTGTCTATAACAAGATTTTTACCGGTATATTTTCTTAACAGATTAGGTATCTTTACTCTTGCAATATCGTCATCCATAGCATGATGCGAACAGCTTTCAAGTATCAGAACTTTATCACCGTCCGTAAGATTATCAATTGATTCAGCACCCTTTATAAGACTTTTTATATCCCCCTTGATTTTTGCCATCAGCAATGAAAAAGATGTCAGGGGAATGTCTTTCGGAATTATTTCGTTGACTTCCTTAAATATCTGTGAATCGGTAACAACAAGTGCCGGCGGATTTTTAAGACTATCCAGTGCGTTACGGATATTATCAGACGTTACAGTCATTACCATACAGTTATTGTCAAGCAAATCTCTCAGAACCTGTACTTCTGGAAGAATCAGACGTCCTTTAGGCGCCTGAATATCCTGCGGAGCAGTGAGCATCACTAAATCTCCAGGGTGTACAAGATCAGCGGTAAGAACAGGATCTTCAATTTTATCTTTAAGCAAATCTATTAAAGCTTCCTTTATTTTACCGATATCATTTTTATCATTTAAATCTGCCGAAACAACATTTCCATACAATTCTAAGTCCAACTCAGATTTCTTACCGTTAATTTTATTCATTACAATAACATACGGTATTTTCTTAGATTTTATCATATTGACATATTCTTTAACGGAACAGACATTCTGACTCTCACTGCTTATTACCAGTACTGCTGCATCGCACACTTCTAACTGTTCCATAGATTTTTCAACACGGATTTGTCCAAGCTCGCTTTTATCGTCAAGACCTGCCGTATCAATAAACACTACCGGACCTAAAGGCAGTAATTCCATAGGCTTGAACACAGGATCCGTTGTTGTTCCGGCAACAGGGGAAGTCAAAGCGATATTCTGTCCGGTAACTGCGTTAATAAATGTAGACTTGCCTGCGTTAGTATCTCCGAATACTCCGATATGCAATCTCAACGCCTTAGGCGTCTGATTAATCTCTGAAACCATAGTAATCTCCTTTCGGATCTTTAAAATCTGAAATCACGTTCCCCTGATTTAATTTTTTCAAGGTATTCGTCAAACTTAACTCTTACTTTCTCCTCCTTGATATTTTCTCTTTCAGATTCAATAACATCAAAAGTAAGTTTATTGAATTCCTCATCACCGTAATCAAGAGCATATTCAGCAAGTGTCAGCATAGCGTTTGGCAGACAGCAGTTAGAAATATTTCCTGTCTTTGCAAGCTGCATAAAACGATCGCCGGTCCTTCCGGCACGGTAACAGGCAGTACAGAAGCTTGGAATATATCCGTTTTTCAGCAACGTTTTAGTTACTTCCGCTTCTGTTCTCTCATCTGAGACCTTAAACTGTGCAGTACTCTGATCATCGCAGCTGCTATCACAGTATCCCTTGCTTAATCTTTCAGCGTATCCGCCAACTCCTGTACATGAACCGCCGCTGGTCTGTGAAATTCCTAGAGAAATAATTTCGTCTCTGAAATTCTGCTCCTCTCTTGTGGAAATTATCATTCCGGTATATGGTACAGCTAAACGGTAAACGGCAATAATCGTTTTAAACTGTTCATCTGTCACTATATTCGGAAACAGACTTAAATCCACGCCTTCTGCCATTCTGATTCTCGGAATTGAAATTGTATGAGGACCTATTCCAAATGTATCCTCAAGGTGCTTTACATGAAGCATTGTACCGATAACTTCATATTTATACTCATAAAGTCCAAACAATACTCCGATACCCACATCGTCAATTCCTCCCTGCATTGCTCTGTCATGAGCTGTTGTGTGATAATCATAATTGCTTTTTGGTCCTGACGGATGCAAGTTTTCATATGTAGGTTTATGATATGTTTCCTGGAACAAAACATAAGTACCTATTCCGGCTTCTTTTAGTTTTTTATAATCCTCAACAGTAGTTGCCGCAATATTTACATTGATTCTTCTGATTTCACCGTTTCCGTTTTTAGTTGCATAAACAGTTTTCATGCATTCGATAATATAATCAATATCGCAGTTTTTCGGATCCTCACCTGCTTCCATTGCAATTCGCTTGTGACCCATTGCTTCAATTGCACGGCATTCTTCTGCAATTTCCTCCTGAGTAAGCTTCTTTCTTTTGATTCCGGAACCGCAGTGATAACCGCAGTATTTACAGCCGTTTATACAGTAGTTTGATACATATAAAGGAGCAAACATTACAATCCTCTTACCATAAATTGCTTCCTTAATTTTTCTAGCCATAGCAAATATTTTTTTACGAAGTTCTTTATTTTCTTTATTTTCACATGCGTAAAGCAAAACTGATACCTCATAACGATCCAGTCCCACTAATGATTCCGCTTTCTTTAAAATTTCATCAACCATTTCGGAATTGTCCTTGTTCTTTTCACCGTATTCAAGGACTTTCATTATTTCCTCATGATCAATAAATTCCTCTGATTTAACTGATTTGCTGTTATACATTTTTCTAACCTCTTTCATTTACTTTTTGATATTGCTGCTTTTACAGATACACCGCTGATTTTTCCCAGCTTACCCGTAATAGCGCTTATTGTATCGGTATCAGTGTCCACAACAACAGATATAACTGAAACTCCCCTTTCTCTATAGGGAATACCCATTCTTCCTATTATTATTCCACTGTATTCATGAAGAACTAAATTAACCTTTTCTGATGACTCAAGCTCATTGATAATCACGGCAAGCACCGCTATTCTTTTTTCCATTTTTAAAATCCTTTCAAAAATAAAAATACCCGATTACTAACTAATCGGGTAAACTATAAGCTATTACATATTATTATATGCCCATAAGCCTGTAAGCCGATTGCTAAGATAAATTCTTCACAGCCCGAAAACAGTAATTATGATTTAATTATACCATATCTTATTCATTTGTCAATAGATCATTTTTAATCAGAAATAATTTTTAACATTTTCTCCTCCGCATTTTTATCAGCTTCACGATATTTTTCACAAGGAACATTTCCGCATACCGACCAATAATCACAGTAATCGCAAGGACTGCCGCCGGAAATCACCAGCGGATCAGCGTCAATATTACCGTTGTAAAGCTCATTGCATACATCAATTATTATTTTTTCTGTATGCTGCCTGAGTTTTTTAAACTGCGAAGAAGTAAGACATGATGAAGAACGTTTATTTAAAAGAAGTTCTCCGTCTCCGGTATCTCCCTTTAGCAGCTTTGCCGGAATATATATTCCCTGAATATCCTTTTCCATAGCATTAAGTACCGCACGGTCATTCAATACTACTCCGTTCATTTTATAATGCTTATTCAAATATTCTTCCATATTATCCGATTCGTCTCTGTCCCTTCCGCAGACAATTTCTCCGGAAGGCATATACAGCACGCCTGCCGGATTGCAGTCGCTGTATGCTCCCCCGCTGCCTGTGATAGTGAACATATATAAAAGCATCTGTAAATTAATGCCATAAAGTAATGACGACATGGAAAAAATTTTTTTACCGGTTTTGTAATCAATTACACGTATATATTTCTCACCGTTACTTTCATAAATATCTACTCTGTCAATAACCCCCCTGATTACTATCTCGATACCGTTATCTCCGGTTAAATTCGCTATTCCCTTTTCATTTATATTAAATTCAAAATTTATAGGGCGAAATTCAGACTGTTTCAATTCATTCTGCAAATGAGAAATTATTTTAAATATATTTTCCTTTATACGTTTAAGGTTACTTTCCAGTCTTGCATTTCTTTTTATTACACCCCCCATATTGCTTTCAAAATAATCATCGGCACATTTTTCAATTATTTTACTTATTTGATTTCGGCTTAACTTATCAAACTCTTCTTTATTTTTACATGAGCTTAAAACGCATTCAAGACACTGATGAATTAAATTACCTTGTTCAAGGCTGCCGATCTGACGTTTTCTTCTGACTTTTAATTTTAAACCGCTGTTACAGAAAAATTTAAAATGACATAAATTAAATTCTTCAATTCCCGTTGCGGAAATATTAAGAGAATCAGTATAAATTCTTTTTATCAGGTTAGCGTCTTCAATATGAAATTCTTTTTGCGAAGATACTTTTTTTAAGTAATCAATTTTTGCCGTATAGTAAGGATAGTCCTTCAAGACTGTTCTCAGACTTTCAATTTTACTGTCTGATCGACTAAAATTTTGTATATAATTATAATACGCCGCTTGGGGGGTTGAAGAATAAAACACTATATCTTTATCCGAAGCAGAACTCAATATTTCATTTTTAAACATATTGCGTATTTGAGTCAATACTGACGCAGGATATCGTGAAGAACCTGTGTTATCGCTCAGAGGATACGATATAAAAAGCTTATCTGAAGCATAAGTCAAGGTTTTATATACTATCAGCTTTTCATCTGATATAAGCTCGTCCGTATTTCTTGAAAGCCGAAGTCCGGACATTTCAAACTTCATACGGTCTTTTTCATTTAAAAGTCCGCTTTTATGGGAAGCCATAGGAAAATATCCTTCGTTTACTCCCAGAACAAACACAGCTTTCGGCGAATCCAATCTTGCTGTTTCAGCACCTGCAACATGTACTCCGTCCAGAGTCTGCGGAGGAATAGAATATGTGATCTGTTTAATAACCGCTGTAAATAAATGGTGAAATTCGCTCATTGTCATAGCTCCTCCGATTTCTGAAATGGCGTTCAGAACCGACATAAGCATATCCCATATTCTTTTTTGTTCCTTTGCCTGATAAGTCAATCCCATATCATTTAATTTGCCGCATAATTCTGATACTCTGATCGGAACCTTAGTTTCATATAAAAATTCATATATACTTTTGCATATTTTTTTACAATCGGCGTCTTTACATTTATTTCGTAAATTGATTATAGGCTCCATAACTTTCTTTCGGGTATTTTCAACACCTGATTTCTTTTCTATTTCAGCAGTAAAAGGACTAAACCATTGTTCACCTCTTATATCCCATTCAAAACAGTAATTTTCAATTTCTGAAATTTCTTTTATTGTAATATCGTTAAGCTGTGTTTTTATATATTTTAGTATTGTTTCCGTATCAGGTCTGGCCTCGCACAAAATATTTACTGCATTTATAACAAGCTGCATTATTACAGTATGATAAGCCGATTTTTTTATATCCATAAAATAAGGTATATTATATTTTCTGAATGCGGCTTCAAGTATATATGTATATTCATTAAGCTGTCTAGACAATATAGCTATATCACTAAATAAGTAATTTTGATTCATAACAAGTTCTTTAATTTGAGAAGATATATAATCTGCCTCTTCATATAAATCTCTGCATTCAATTATACTTATGTTTTCCGAATACTGTTGTTTACCGTTAAAATTTCTGAATATATTTTTATTAAGATAAGCTAAATCATCATTTTTATATTTTACTGTATTTTTTAAATTTTCAGTTACAATTTCAATATTATATTTTTTTGCAGTCTGGTAAAAGCTTTTCCATGTTTTTTCAACAGAATCAAATACTCCGTATTGATTTTCTCCTATATTTTCCAGTCTGAGCGCTGTAAATACATCTTTTGATTGTGAGATAATCGTATCAATCATTTCATACTCATCACCGGTAAAGCTTTCAAATTCATCTATAAATACAATACGTCCGTCAAAAAAATCATTAAGATTAGCTATAGCGGCCGCTTCAGAAATATCTGTAAGACTATCCTTAAGATGATTTTCTTTAAGCATATTATCATAAGTATAATAAATAAGAGCCAGATCGTAAATTTTTTCATTATATTTATTATTGGCAGAATCAACAAATCTCATAAATTCTTCTGACAAAATACCGCATTGTCTGAATTCCGTAACAATTTTAAGTGCATCGCCTATAAAATTAATTTTGCGGGACTGTTTATTAAAGTACTGTAAAGACTTATTTACTTCAAGCTCCTTAATCGCCTTATTCATGAGAATAAATTTATGAATATCCTCAGCGTATTCGCCGGATCTGCTGCCAAACTTTTCAAAAATTTCCTTAGCAAGAGAAGTAAAGCTTACAGACAAGATTTTATTAAAATTTTCTGAACCTAAAAAATTGTAAAGTTTTTTATCAGTTTCAAAAGAAAATTGTTCCGGAACAATAAAAATAACTTCATTACCGTTATTTATAAACTGATTGATTTTCTGCATCATCAAATAAGACTTTCCGCATCCGGCTCCGCCAAGTATAAAATTTAACACTAATCTTTCTCCTTTGAAAATTATTGGGTACTGAAAACAGTACCCAATTTTATTTTATGTATAACCGTTTAATTTCTTGGATTTAATTATTGATGGATAATTTTTATATCCATAATTCAAATCAACATTTCCGCTGATTCCGTTTACTTTTCCTGTATGACTGTACTGCCACATTCCATAGCTTCCGGTATATGAAGGCTTAGATACTCCTGTATGAGCAACCCATATATCATATCTTGACAATACGCTGCTGTTCATTTTATCCTTAAGAAAGCTTGCATAGCTATATACTGACACATAATATTTCTGTTCTTCAAGATAGTTGCAGAAAACCTTTGTCATATTTGAAATTGTGGTAACGCTAAGTCCTGTCTGAGTAGGATCTTCAATATCAAAAGCAACCGGATAGCTTAATTTATAGCCTTTAATTGTATTATAGCATACTTTCGCTTCTTTAAGCGCCTCTGATGTGCTGACTGCATAACTGTACCAGTAAACGCCGCATTCCAGTCCGGCAGCCTGTGCATTTTTTATATTTGTATGGAAATTAGCGTCCACCTGATCGTATTCCATTCCGTATCCGGCGCGAATCATTACAAAGTCAATACCCGCTGATTTTACTTTCTTCCAGTTTATACTTCCCTGATGCCTGGAAACGTCAATGCCGTCATATATTTTTTTGGTAGTGGTCGTTGCTTTGGTTGTAGTTTTTACGGTCGTTTTAACAGTGGTTTTTACCGTTGTAGCTTTTGTCAGCAACGCTCTCTCCGATAAAATTTCAGCTCTTAATCTTCCTATGTACGGAGGAACAGTAGTTGCCGGAGATATATATCTTGTTGTAACTGCCGGCGTTGTGACCGCTGCTTGCGTTTCATCAGGAGTTTCATCATATACATAATCAGAAATATCATCGCCATCCTCAGTCAGAAGCTCATATGTATCATTTTCCGGATCATAATTTAAAAAAGCGCTCTTATTACTGTCATAAGTCAATGTCTGGTCTAGAAGCGATTCTGCATTGGCAGTAATGCCAAGAGATGTCATCATAATTGCTGAAACAATCATAATTATAAATTTTTTTGATTTAAAAAAATGCATCATTTCATCTCCCGTAATATTAAAATTTCAATTATGACTATATTATAACATATTTCTTTATATTTTGTAACTGTTTTTTAATAATTTGCAATTTTTTCTATGAAATAGCAAAAAAACAAGAATATATTTTATGTAATTTTAACAAGTTTTTTTCATATTCTGCTCATTAATGTTAATAATCTTATTGACAAAACGAAAAAAATAGAGTATTATTAATATAATAATTCCGGTAGGTAAGGCTACCACAGGGATACGGGTTACTGCCGCAAAGTAGTGGAGACACTATGAGATGGTTAACAAAATATGTCGAACCAAGGCATATTTTAATGTAATTTCACGCCCTGCGAAGCTAAAGCTCGAACGGACAGAAATACAGATATTTTATATTTTTATGTCCGTATCATGTCCTGATGCGGACTTTTCATTTTATTTTCAGAGGTGTACAGCTTATGACCGAAAAAATTCTTGAACTTTTAAATGAAAAAAATTATGTAAAAATCAAATCCATTGTAAAAGATTTATATCCCGCAGACCTTGCATCTCTTCTGGAAACGCTTTCTCCGAGGAACATAACACTTCTATTCAGATTGCTTCCTAAAGAACTTGCAGCTGAGACTTTTACGTTCATGGACAGCGATACGCAAATGCATCTTATCAGCGGTTTCAGTGACAAAGAACTGCGTGAAATTCTTGATGAAATATTTGTTGACGATACGGTTGATATTATTGAAGAAATGCCGGCAAATGTTGTATCCAGAATTCTTAAAAATACAGACGCTGAAACACGAAAACAGATTAATGCTATTCTGGACTATCCGACTGACAGTGCAGGAAGTGTTATGACTACCGAATATGTCTATCTTCATAAAAATATGACTACAAAAGAGGCTTTGGACTGGATAAGAAAAGTCGGGGTTGTCAAGGAAACAATATACACCTGCTATATTACAGAATCACGTAAATTAATAGGATTTGTAACAATTCTCGATCTGGTTACAGCTGACGAGGATGCCACAATAGAAAGCATTATGGATTCTAATGTGAAATTTGTTTATACTCATGAAGACCGTGAAGACGTTGCTAAAAAGTTTTCAAAATATGACTTCCTTGCCATGCCTGTTGTAGATAATGAGGAAAGAATGGTAGGAATTATTACTTTTGACGATGTACTGGATGTAATCGCTGAAGAAAATGAAGAGGACTTTTCCAAAATGGCAGCTATGCAGCCAATAGAGGATTCATACTTCAAAACTTCAGTTTTTACCCACGCCAAAAAACGAATAGGATGGCTTCTTGTTCTTATGCTTTCAGCTACAATTACAGGAAATCTGCTTACAAAATATGAAGAAGCATTTCAGGCTATACCTATTTTAGTTTCATTTATCCCGATGCTCATGTCAACAGGAGGTAATTGCGGTTCTCAAAGCTCAACTACTGTTATTCGCGGACTTGCAACCGGTGAAATCCAATTCAAAGACTTCTTTAAAGCAGTTTTTAAGGAATTCAGGATCTCCTTAATAATCAGCGTTATACTTGCTGTAACAAATGGTTTGCGAATATTTATATTTTATAAGAATCTTCAACTTTCAATAGTAATTACTCTTTCCATTATAGGAACGGTAATTATTGCAGAATTTATAGGTTGCGCCCTTCCGCTTATAGCTAAAAAGGTTAAACTTGACCCTGCAATAATGGCAACTCCTTTGATCAGTACGATTGTTGATACATGCTCAATGCTGATTTATTTCCAATTTGCAACAATGATTTTTTCAGAATTAAGGCATTAATTAAAAAAAGCGGTACAGTTATTACTGTACCGCTTTATTAATCTGGTTTATTACTGAACCTTATATGCGTCAATCATTTTCTTAACCATCTGTCCACCGATTGATCCGGCTTCTCTTGATGTGAGGTCACCATTATAACCCTGCTTAAGATTTACGCCTACCTCACTAGCTGCTTCCATTTTAAAACGTTCAAGAGCTTCCTTGCCCTTCTGAGTAAATTCGCCTTTCATATTTAAATCTCCTTTTATAATTTATTAATGCCGCACTAATATTATAGACATCCGCTAAAAATATATAACAGGTAATATTTAAAAGTAAAGGAAAATTATTAAAATCATTTTTTTACTATTTCCAAGTAGCAGTTATAACAACCTTTTCACCGGTTAAAAGTGCAGGAATAATAATAATATCTCCAGGCTGATAAACAGTACCGTTGTATTTCCAGCCGTTAAATACTTTTGTACCGTTTTCAAACTCGCACTCAGGAAGAACAAATTCTTCCCCGCATATTCCTGTTACCGTATACCTGTCATTATAATTACCGTTATTTGCCGAAATACTTATTTCCGCAGGAGCCGCCTGCCAGATTGCAGTAAAAGTCACATCAGAATCGGGCACAAGATATTTTGAATTCGGACCATATATCAATCCGTCATATGAACATAGCCAACCGGTAATTTTATATCCTTTTCGTGAAAATCGAGAAGACGCCGCTATATCATAATTCGTACCCGCAGTACAGCTGACAGTTGCATATTTATTTCCTACTATACCATCGTAATCGCCTGCATAATATGTAATAACGTGATTTGAATACCAATACGGAACAAATAATACGTCAGTCTCAGGAACCGTAAAATACTCTCCAGTTTTATAAACCTTTCCATCGTACATCCATCCTCCGTGTATAAAGCCTTCTCTTTTAAGACTTGCCTGCGGAATTATAATGCTGGTACCGCTGTAACGCTCAATTGTATCAAGTACCTCAGGATTTAAATATGACGTCATATCACAGCCTTCAGTATCGTAAGATATAGAAACCTTTTTAGCCACATTGGATTTTTTCTTCAGAAGAAAATTAGACATTTGCTGATAATCTGTCGGTGTATAATTTCCGTCTTCATTAATCAGACTGCGTTTCATAGCAATAAGGTCAAATACAGTAGCCTTATTTCCATAAACATAAACCTGCTCCGCATTGACCGGAAGTAATGAAAAACAAGAACATAAAATTACGGATGAAATAATTACAGTCATTATTTTTTTTATTATTTTCATAATTCCTCCTCATTTAAATTGATTTAATTTATCATTATAACTATACCCTATAAGATTTAACTTACTGGTTATTTCACTTTCTTTAATATTATTATCATCTCATAATTCATCAAAAATTTTGTACTTATCTCTAAGCAAAGTATTGCTAACACTAAGCAAAATAACCGGATCCTTCGGAAGATTCATATTTATCATTCCCTTTCAAATTGTAATTATAATAATATAGCTAACAGGCTGAAAAGTCAACTAAACATAAAAATCAAAAATAAATTTTGTTAAATATTACGATTACATAATATAAAAT
>ENA-UOJJ01000806-UOJJ01000806.1-human-gut-metagenome-genome-assembly--contig:-CS66-NODE-806-length-50458-cov-128.312303_pt1 | contig 50458 bp, 41 predicted proteins | sample MGYA00242343_ERZ723890 | MGnify/ENA metagenome assembly ERZ723890
AGACCGCTCTACAAGCCGAAATTCGATGTGTTCAAATTTTTGTCATGTACTTAAGTTTTAGTGAACAAAGTGATTATTTCTTTTCTTTGCTACTATAACAACCCGTTAACAAATTTTGTTTGTCGGCGTTAACGAATTAGCTCTCGTAATCAGACATCGGAAATCAGCGGCAATCAGGGCAATAACCTGTTATCAGATAAGACACAGCCGTAGCCCTGTAGCCGTCGGGGAGCGAAACCGCCGGAACAGGTAGATCTCTGAGACACGTTGTCCGGCGGCAGCGCAGACAGGTGAAATGGGCATGGACGTCGCTATGCTCCGCCGACGGACAGACGGCATAAAAGGTTATACCATCCGGCCCGACAAAACTGTGAGCCAGATGGTGTTCGACGAATAACGACAGCGTCCGCGAGACCGTAGAGCGGTCAACCGTCTGGAGCAGCGACTCGATATCGGTCTGGCTCAGCGCGCGGTTCTCGGAAAGCATGGCGCGGAGAGCCATAATGCGTATAGCGGTCGGACGTATGCCGTGCGCCTCAAGGCGCTCTTCAATGTCTGTCATCGGCCGGAGAACAATTGAATCCGAGCCCCTCGACCTGTTCGACAACCGTAGCCGGATCGACATTGCCCGAAACTGTTACCGTGCCGTCGGCGAGACTTACATCTACCGAGGTCACGCCGTCGATAGCGCCGACGGTGCGCTCTACAGATGCTTTGCAATGGTTACACTGCATTCCCTTGACTATGAAGCAGGCAGCACCGCTATCCGGCGCTGACGTCTCGTGGTGGTGTTGATGTTTATGTAGCATGGCGTTTATAAGAAGAATAACAAAGATAACGGCACAAAGTATTTTCCACCATGGAAAAGCGTCCATCTCGCAGCAGGCATGCCCGGCCGACGACAGAGCGAACCAGCTCTCCGGAAGAAGATAGTCGATCACGAGACCGAAAACTATCGCTCCCAGAACAATGGACAGTGTGTAGAGCACCATGGCGCGCCGGTCAAGAGCCTTTCCGATAACAATCATGGCGGCTGCATTTGTCGCCGGGCCGGCCATAAGGAACACCAGTGCCGCGCCAGGCGAAAGGCCTTTGAGCATCAGCGCCATAGCTACTGGAATCGAGCCGGTGGCACACACATACATCGGCACTGCCACAACCAGAATCAGAAGCATGTTGAGCAGCGGATAATCGCGCAGCCCCGTCAGAAAGCCGTCGGGGACAGCCACTGCTATTATCCCGGCAAGGACGAGACCGATCGTGAGCCATTTGCCGACATCCTGCATCATGTCGACAAAGCCATAGTGGAGAGCGTCGGCAATGCGGGCCGCGAAACCGTGTCGCCGCTCGTCGGCGACAGCGGCGACAGTCTTTGCCTGAGCAGGCTCAGGACAGAAACGCGACACCAGCGATCCTCCGAAAATGGCAGTGACAAATGCTATGACCGGGCGCATCAGAGCCATAGGCAATCCCATGGTTGCGGCTGTAGCCAATATGGAATCCACACCGGTCTGAGGCGTTGAGATCAGAAAAGAGACTGTAGCGCCGCGCGATGCCCCGCTCTTGCGTAGCCCCATAGCTGTCGGTATGACACCGCATGAACAAAGCGGCAGCGGCACACCCATCAGAGCCGAATTGACAACCGGACGGAATCCGGGACCGCTGAGATGGCGGCTGAAAAACGATGGCGGCACAAAAGCATGAAGCAGCCCGGCCACAAGAAATCCCAGCAACAGATATGGAGCCATCTCGAGAAGAAGGCTGACGAATGGAATTATATATTCTTGCATGACGATATTGTTTTGTTTGGTGCAAAGGTCGCAAAAAAACAGTGCAACACTATTGCAAAATCTTCGAACTGTGGAGTGATCCGTCGGCAGAGCGGCGGGTGACAATTACAACACCACGGTTATTGTCGGCGACACGACGTCCGAGCACGTCGACTTTTGAGACAATCTCTCCTTCGCCTGAATAAACGGCTTCAGCGCCGGCGTCGATATATCCGAGAGCCATCAGCAGCCCGCGCCGGGCGTCTAACGCTCCCGACGAACCGTAACGCGGATCGGAAGCGTCGGCCATATCGCGACGGGCCGAAGCTATGAGATAGCGGCGCACATCGGCCGGCGTGAGCGACGAAACAGCCTGGAGCCATCCGGCTACAGCTCCCGCCACAAGAGGCGACGACATCGAGGTTCCGCCGGTAGCTATCCACATGGCTCCGTCGGGGTCAGCCGACGATACTGCGAACGCGCCCGGATTCAACCGGGCATAAACGCTGTTATACGCCGAGACAACCCGGTTGCCGTCGGCCGAAATATGAGGCAGGCGCGTTCCGTCAAGAAGCATTCCGTAGCTCGAATTAGGGTTGGCGACTCCTGTGGCAAAACCTTCGTCGGTGACACCTCCCTCGGCAAGGGGCCACACGGCACGGTCGTTCATCATTCCGACAGCGATAACGCCCGGTGTGCAGGCCAGATCGCTTATGCTCATATCGGCATTCCCGTCGAGGAATCCGGACGCGCCCGAAATAGCCCTGAAAAAGAGCGGCGAGCCGTCGGCATAGAGATCGACAGTCTGCCCCTCGTGGCCGCGCACCATCAGGCCGAGATGATAACGGGCCCATTTACCCTGTTCAGAGAGCTTTTCAGTTGTCAGCGCAACTTCGAGGCAGATATGCGCCCGGCCGTTATTCGGATTCACCTCCGATGCAACCGCTACCGAACCCTGATAAACACCCGCCAGAGGTTTTACGTCACTATATATTATGGTGTTCGACGATACCCAGTCAGTGAAGCCGAGCCACGTCCGGTCAACCTCATCCCAGACCCCGAGAGCGAACTCTATCTCCCGGCTGTCGGAGGCCCAGATATCGACAATTCCCTTGAGCGTCAGATTGTCGGTAGAGGCGATAGTCGTGCGCACCCGGCGATCGCCGTCAAGGCTGCAACGCAGCGACCGTCGGCTGAGGCCCTCGTTCCCGGCCGACACACAGATGACTGCCTCTTCGGCCTGCATGGCCATGTACTGGTTGAAAAGCGATGTCCCGTCATGCGGCCCGATATAGCTGCCGAGCGACATGTTGACGACGGCCGGCTTTCCGCTTTCGGCGGCGTATGCGATTATATCGTCGACTCCGGCAAGAATGCCTACATCGTTGAGATCGCTTGTCGTCGCGACGAGCTCTGCTCCGTAAGCCGCTCCATAATAAGACGAACATGCGGTCTTGCGGCCTGCGAGAATGCCGCCCACATGGGTTGCGTGGTAATGGGCCGCTGCATCGGCATACAGCCCGAGCGCCGGATCAACTTCGGTTCTGGTGGCGGCCGACGTGTCATAGCTGACATATTTCGCAACGGCATCTTTAAACGCCGGATGATTGCTGTCGAATCCCTGATCGGCGAAACCGACCACCACACCTGTGCCGTCGTAGCCCTGCATTAGAGGCCCGGCCCCGCGATGAACAAGGTTAACGCCGGACGTCGAGAGCGCCACGTCGAGAAGTGTCGTGGCCTGCGCGGCGAGTGAAGCTGTGAGCAGACCGTCCCCCTCGTCGATGAGGTCGAGATTCGCTATCGGGACACAGCAGATCACAATGTCGCCGCGGCGCCCGAAAATTCTGGCCTGCGCTTCGGCAAGGGTGGCGAGGCCGCGCTCTTCGTCGTCGAGCCTGACAAGCACTCCGGCATATACATCCGGGTCGGAAGCCGCGCGCGACTCTGCGTTAAAAAGAAGGCGGGCTGCCGAGGTCGCGTCAAAGACGCCTGCGGCAGCCGGCAATATTGTAAATAAAATTATATATATGAACAGCCTGATACGAGCCATCCGTGGTTACAGCGAAAGAGCTATGTTGTTCTCCCTGGCCATGCGACGGATATTAAGTAGAGCATAGCGCATGCGGCCCAGAGCGGTGTTTATGCTGACGCCTGTTTCCTCGGCTATCTCCTTGAACGACATATCGCGATAATAACGCATCAGGACAACGCGCCGCTGAGTTTCGGGAAGAGCATGGATGAGCTTTCGGAGATCGGCATTGACCTGACGCCCTATCATGAGATCTTCTATCGACGCATCGCAGAGAGTCGGATCGTTCAGCACGTTGTCTTCGGCGTCGTCGGCGCTCACGAGCGCCGCATTCTTAACCTGACGGAAATGATCAATGACAGCATTGTGGGCTATGCGCGTTATCCACGCGCGGAACTTGCCGTTTTCGGTGTAGCGTCCCTGTCGGATTGTCGTGACAGCCTTGATAAAGGTATCCTGAAAGACGTCATTGGCAACGTCTTCGTCTTTGACAAACGACATGATATAGGTAAAGACTCTGTTCTGATGACGCGTCAGTAAAACGTCAAAAGCCTTATTGTTGCCATTGGCATAAGCTACCACCAGCTGTTCATCGGTGAGCTTAGTCATATTCTGCATTACTTTCCTTGTTTTTAGATGGTTAGAGTAATGTCAATCAATAGGCAGAGTTCGGTTTGGTTAGGTTAAAGTAAATAGTTCGCGTTGATTGTCCAACGTTATTAATACAAAGTTAGACATTTCAATTGAAACCGTCAAAGGCCCGGAGCTTCAATTAACACTATTTAACCCTCGCGATGCAATAAACACAATCTGCCCGAAAGTGAGATTTTTTCATTCTTCCGGCATAATAAAAGGCCATAACAAGCGTTTTATCAATGATAACTCTCCAAAGACACCTGCCCATGAAGAAAATCTCTACTCAACTTTTAACTATCTCCACAGAATCAAAAATGGCCCCTCAAACAGCCTCCCGGCAGTCTGACAGCGCCGCACATCCCGGGCCTCGGAAGTCGACACTCGACTTTATCCGTCAATTCGCCCACAGCTACTCGGCCGAACCGCGCCTGTCGGTGCCCGGTCTGAGCGGACTGCTGCTCAACTGATGCCGTAGACAAAAGAATCAACGCCCTCCACAGTCGCCTTCCTTGACTTCGGATGGCGTTTTTTCTTCAACCGCTGAGGAAATTTCAGTATCTTTGCAGCCTGAAATCCAACAAGGCACCTATAATAATATAATGAATATAGCTATCGTCGGAACCGGATATGTCGGTCTCGTATCCGGAACTTGCTTTGCCGAGATGGGAATCTCAACCACGTGCGTCGATATCGATGCCGATAAGATCGAGGCGCTTCGTCGCGGCGAAATACCCATCTACGAACCGGGTCTTGCCGAACTGGTCAGACGCAACAGCGCCGAGGGGCGCCTTAAATTCACATCGTCGCTGGCCGACGTCATCGACGATGTCGACGTTGTTTTCTGCGCTGTCGGCACCCCCTCCGACGAAGACGGATCTGCCGACCTGAGATACGTGCTCGACGTGGCCGCCGAATTCGGACGACTGATAAACCGCTACACCCTCTTTGTCACCAAATCGACCGTCCCCGTAGGTTCTTCTCTGCGTGTGCGCGAAACTATCGAGAAAGAGCTTGAGAGCCGGGGCATCAATATTCCCTTCGAAGTCGCTTCGAATCCTGAATTTCTCAAAGAAGGCGCGGCGATCAAAGACTTCATGTCGCCCGACCGCGTCGTTGTCGGAGTCGAGGGCGAACGTGGCCGAAAACTCATGGAGCGCATCTACCGTCCGTTCATGATCAACAGCTATCGTGTTATTTTCATGGACATAGCGTCGGCCGAAATGACCAAATATGCCGCCAACTCGATGCTTGCCACCAGAATTTCGTTCATGAACGACATCGCCAATCTCTGCGAGCTTGTCGGTGCCGACGTTGCCATGGTGCGTAAAGGAATCGGAACCGACGCCCGCATCGGAACAAAATTTCTCTACCCCGGCTGCGGCTATGGCGGCTCATGCTTTCCGAAAGATGTCAAAGCGCTGATAAAGACAGCCCGCGACGCCGGATATTCCATGAACGTCATCGAGGCCGTCGAGAACGTCAACAACCGCCAGAAAGCGATTGTCTTTGAAAAAATCAGACGCGGACTCGGCGGCTCGGTCAAAGGAAAGCGGATTGCGATATGGGGACTTTCGTTCAAGCCCGAGACCGACGACATGCGCGAGGCCCCGGCTCTGGTCGTAATCGACCGTCTGTTGTCAGAGGGCGCCTCTGTCAGAGTCTACGACCCGGTCGCCACCGATGAAGCTCGTCGGCGCCTCGGAGATACGGTCGAATATGCATCAGATCTATACGACGCCGTTGTCGATGCCGACGCCGTAGCGCTGATGACCGAATGGAAACAGCTCAGGATGCCCTCGTGGCGGGTCGTCGCGAAAGCCATGAAAGGAAACCTCGTCGTCGACGGCCGAAACATCTACGACCCCGACGAACTTCGTGAAAACGGATTCGAATATCACTGTATCGGACGATAAAATAATGGAAAACAAGCGAATAATGCTCTCGCGGCCCCATCCGTCGGGCACAGAGATGAAATATATCGAAGAGGCCCTTAAAGATGACTGGATCGTGCCGCTCGGGCCCGATGTAGACCGCTTCGAAAAACTGCTGGCCGACTATCTCGGCGCCAATGATGTCGTCGCTCTCAGCGCCGGCACCGCCGCCCTCCATCTGGCCCTGATAATGGCCGGCGTAAAGCCCGGCGACACGGTTATCTGTCAGGATCTGACTTTCGCCGCAAGCGCCAACCCGGTTGTTTATGTCGGGGCGAAACCGTGGTTTGTCGACTCGGAAAGCTCGACATGGAACATGTCGCCCGAGCTGCTCCGCCGCGCTATTGCGGAATGTCCCGTGAAACCCGCGGCCATAATGGCAGTCCATCTCTACGGTATGCCGGCACGCATCGATGAAATCCGAATGATTGCCGACGAGCTTGAGATTCCGCTGATCGAAGACGCCGCCGAAGCTCTCGGCTCGGAGCTCAACGGCCGGATGTGCGGCACTTTCGGACTATACGGCGGTCTCAGCTTCAACGGCAACAAAGTCATCACAACATCGGGCGGAGGCGCGCTGATATGCCCCGACAGAGAGAGCGCCGACAGAGTTAAGTTCCTCGCCACTCAGGCCCGCGAGGCGCGTCCCTACTATTACCACGAGGTCATAGGCTACAACTACCGGCTGAGCAACATTTCGGCCTGCATAGGCTGCGCACAGATGGAAGTCGTACGCGAACACGTCGGACGGCGCCGCGAAATCCATACCCTTTACCGCGATCTGCTCGCCGATCTCCCCGCCGTGAAAGTCCACGACAATCCGTCGGCCCATTATAACTCTAACTTCTGGCTGTCCACAATAATTATTGACCCCGAATCGGGCGTCACCCCGGAGCAGGCGCGCCAGCATCTCGCCGCTGCCAACATCGAGTCGCGCCGAATCTGGCGCCCCATGACAATGCAGCCCGTCTATGCCGACGCCCCGTCGACCCTCGACGGCACAGGGCGCCGCATCTTCGACACCGGACTCTGCCTTCCCAGCGGTTCGTCGCTGACCGACGACGAAATCCGTCGCGTAGTATCTGTTCTCAGAGAGCTGTTTTGAGATTCTTTATCGTATTCGACCTCGATGACACCCTCTTTCCCGAGGCCGACTTTGTCATCGCCGCCCTTTCCGAACTCGAACGCAACTTCAATATTGCGCCCGGAACTCTGACCTCGGCAGGCGACTTCCCTGCCGCTTTCGACCTCGCGGCGAAACTGACCGGGCGTCCTGTCGGCGAGATGGTTGATTTCTACCGCAACTGCCGCCCTGCGATAGAATTGCCTGAGGCCACAGCTAAAACCCTCGCCGAACTGCGCGATATGGGATGCGGCATAGGACTCCTGACCGAAGGACGTCCGACGACCCAGAACAACAAGATCGACCGCCTCGGCCTGCGGCGCTATCTGACCCGCGAGCCCCTGATCGCATCGCCACGGAGCGCAGGAGGCACAGGAAAACAGTTTGCCGTATATACCGGCGGAATCGATGCCGATCTGTTCGTCTCGGTAGGCGACAATCCAGCCAAAGACTTCGCTGAGCCGCGGTCGCTCGGCTGGCTGACCGTCATGCTGCGCGACAAAGGCCGCAACATACACCCCCAGCCCGCGTCGGCCGACGTCAATATTGTCATCGACAGCCTTGCAGAGCTGCCCGATGTGTTAAAAAACGTTTAAGCCTGTCACTATTTTGTCCCTGCTGCGACAAATAGCATAGAAACATGACAGCAATGGCCTTTTCCACCGACAATAGCCAGCGCGAGGCCCAGTTTAACAGCCTCGTGTCTGAAAACCGGCAGTTGATCTGCAAGGTCTGCTATATGTATGCCACCGATGTCGACTATTTCAACGACCTCTATCAGGAAACTCTCGCCAATATCTGGAGCGCCATGGACAGCTTCCGAGGCGAAGCGCGCATCTCGACATGGCTTTACCGCATAGCCATCAACAGCTGCGTCACCTTCTTCAGGCGCCACCACCGCCACGACAGCCTGAACACCCCGATAGAATCGCTTGTCGACATCCCCGGCGACGACGGACGGCGCACCGAAAACCTGCGCGAGATGTATCGCCTTATATCGCAGCTCGACCCGATGGAAAAAGCTCTCATTATGATGTGGCTCGACGAGAATTCCTACGACGAAATCTCCGAAGTGACAGGTCTGGCCAGAAACACCGTGGCCACACGCCTGCGCCGCATTAAACAGAAACTTATCGACCGTTCTCAACAATAACAGCTATGGATGTCGAAAGCTTGAAATCAGCCTGGAAAGATCAGAAGATAAACGCTCCCGAACCAAAAAGGCCCGGGAAACGGATCCGCGCGCTCCACGAGCGGCTGCGCCTGCGCCTTTACGTGCTTCTCACCCTGAACATCGGCGTCATACCGCTTATAGGATATTCAATGATGTATCTCGAGGTACCCCTTTGGCTGACAATCCTCTTTATCGTGATTCTACTTTTCGAATCAGCCATGAAACTCTTGGAATTAGTCAGGCTTAACCAGAGTCACCTCCCCACGATGACAACCGCCGACGCCCTGCGGTTCACGATAGCCATGCGCCACCGCGCAATGATAAACACCGCCATCGGATTTGGCCTGACGATTCCCGCCCTTATCTTGTTTCTGGTCATAATTTCCGACCATTCCGACGGCTCGGCGCTCGTCTGTGGAGGCATAACCGGTGCGGTCATCGGCATCATTGTCGGCTACCGAATAATCGCCAACCATCTGAAGCTTCTCGACAAACTGCGCCGCTCCCTCGAAGACTGACACAATGAGCGGAGCAACAGCCTGCGCTTAACACCCGCACCTGACAATGGTAAATAAATTTGCCATTGCTGTCACCTTTCACTACCTTTGTGAAAAATTTTTGTTATGGCTCAGAAACCGTCTATTCCTAAGGGAACCCGCGACTTCGGCCCCGCCGAAATGGCCCGCCGAAACTATATTTTCGACACAATCCGCAGTGTGTTCGCTCTTTATGGCTACCGCCAGATCGAGACTCCGGCAATGGAGAACCTGTCTACGCTGATGGGAAAATACGGCGAAGAGGGCGACAAGCTTCTCTTCAAGATTCTGAACTCGGGCAACTTCATGCGCGGCATCGACCCGGCGCTTCTCGACGGCAGCGATGAGAACGCCGCCCGGCTCGCCTCGCGTCTCTGCGAAAAAGGACTGCGCTACGACCTGACTGTGCCGTTCGCACGTTTCGTGACCATGCACCGCAACGATCTCCAGTTCCCGTTCAAGAGATACCAGATTCAACCCGTATGGCGCGCCGACCGTCCTCAGAAAGGTCGCTACCGCGAGTTCTACCAGTGCGACGCCGACGTCGTCGGCTCTGACTCGCTTCTCAACGAGGTCGAACTGCTTCAGATGATCGACGAGGTATTCGCGCGCCTCGGGGTTGCCATAACAATAAAGCTCAATAACCGCAAGGTGCTGGCCGGTATCGCCGAGATGATCGGGCGCCCCGACAAACTCATCGATATCACAGTCGCCATTGACAAGCTCGACAAGATAGGGCTCGACAACGTCAAGGCCGAGCTCATAGAGCGCTCTCTTACCCCCGCGGAGGTTGAGCGCCTCATGCCGGTTCTGAGCATATCGGGCTCGACTTCCGAGAAGCTCGACGCCCTCGCGAAAGCTCTTGCCGGAGTAGAAACCGGCCTCAAGGGAATCGAGGAACTGCGCACCGTCACTACCCTCGCCTCTTCGCTCCGCTGCGACCTCGAGCTCGATTTCTCGCTGGCACGCGGACTGAATTACTATACCGGCACCATTGTCGAAGTCAAGGCGCGCGACGTCGAGATAGGCTCTATCTCGGGCGGCGGCCGCTACGACAATCTGACCGGCGTATTCGGTATGCCGGGCGTGTCGGGGGTCGGAGTCAGCTTCGGCGCCGACCGTATCTACGATGTCCTCAACGCTCTCAATCTCTATCCCGCCGACCTTCTCAGCTCAACCCGCGTTTTATTCGTCAACTTCGGCGACGAACTCGCTCCGGCTGTCATCGGCGCCCTGTCGAAAGTGCGCGCCGCGGGAATCCCGGCAGAGATCTATCCCGACGCCGCCAAGATGAAGAAACAGATGAAATATGCCGACGATCTCAGAATTCCTTTTGTGGCCATTATCGGCGAAAGCGAGGCCGCCGAAGGAAAACTGACGCTCAAAGACATGAACAGCGGCGAACAGAAGATTGTAACCGACGACGAGGCTATCGAAATCCTGAAATGACCGAATTTTCAAAGATGCAGCGGCTCAAGCGCCGCTTCTTCGCCATGCGCAACGGCATCACAGCCGACGCACTGCGCCGGGCAGGCCAGCCATTCCGCGTAATCTTCGGCCTCAACATGCCTCAGTTGCGCGAGATTGCCGGAGAATTCGGCCCCGACGAAGAGCTGGCGCGCGAACTGTGGGCCAACCGGTCGACGCGCGAGAGTATGCTTCTGGCGCCCATGCTGATCAAGCCTGACGGCTTCTCCGAAGGCATAGTGTGGCTCTCGGAATCTCCCACCCCCGAAGTGACCGACATTCTCTGCCACAGCCTGCTCCGCCATCTTCCCGACGCCGAAAAGATCGCCTGCGAAGCCGCCGCTTCCACAGATGCCATGACACGCTACGGAGCTGTCCGCCTCGCCTACAACCTTCTCAACAGCGGAAACAAAGCGGCTGCCATATCCATCGCCGAAGGACTCGCCGCCGATCCCGACAAGCGCGTCAGCACCACTGCCGCGCGCCTCATCGACGACGCCTCATACCTATGATAGGCAAGCTGAACCTTGCCCACATAACCATCAGGGAAGAAGCCCATGCACCGATTCACCCGCCGATGCAAAAACCATGACTACCGCAGCCGCCGCATCTACCTGATAACGCTGCTGAAATCGGCCGGCGCTCCATGTTTCTCATCAATTACCGCCGACCCGGGCGCGCCAAAGATAACGCCAAGCGTTGAACTGACTCCGACAGGGCAAACGATATACGACTGCCTCGACCGGCTCTGCGCCGACAACAGGCATCTGAGCATACTTCGCCGCATAGCGATGCCCGATCATCTTCATTTCGAGCTATTTGTCAAAGAGCGAACCGAACAACATTTAGGCTCCATAATAGCCGCCTTTAAAGCTTCGTGCACTGCAAAGGCAAACAGAGCACTCTTCGAACCGGGCTTCAACGACAAGATTGCATTCCGGAAAGGCGCCAAAGACGCTTTTTACAATTATATTGCCGACAATCCGCGCCGCTACCTTGTCAGGAAGCTATTCCCCGAGTATTTCTTCCACAGGCTCCTAATAAAGGTAAATGACAGATTATGTGGCCTCTACGGCAATATTTTTCTACTTGACAACCCGATAAAATCGGCCATCAGGATAAGCCGCATACCCGAACGGACTCCAGACTATGAATCAAAGAAAGCGGAATGGGAAGAGGTCATACGGGCAGGCGGAGTGATTGTATCGCCATTCATCAACCCTCATGAGAAGAAATACCGCGACGAGGCAATAGAAAACGGCAACGGGATAATTCTCGTCACCGACTATCTGTTTTCCGACCGAAAAAAGCCATACAAGGAGCTATTCGAACAATGTGCGTCCGGGCGTCTGCTCATCGTCACCACTGAGCAATACCCCGAGCCCCCGCGCAAAGTCGACTACCTCCATGCTCAGGAGCTCAACGCCATCGCTGCCACGCTCGCCCAGCTTCCCCCAAGCGCAGGCCGCCTTATTCCCCGCCGATAACAACCCGCGAAACGAAACGGAAGCATGGTCATGTGAGCGAGCTTCAGCTCGTGAGTTCACGCCCGTGGTCGCAGGGCAATCGCCTGATGCGCATTTTTCACACGAAGGTCAGTCGGGGGTGTTGAGCATTATGTTGAAAGAGGGGCTGCCGCCGGTGGCAACGGGCATGAGTGTCAGCATATCGCCTTTCATTGTCAGCGGGGCGTTCTGAAACATTGTTTTGGTGGCCTCGGTAATTGTCATGAAGAGAATGGCGACGTCGCCTCCGGCTCCGTCCATCGACACGACCAGGAAGTCATAACGTCCTTCGGCATTGGGCGTTGCATAGAGGAATGCGGCAACCAGATTATTATTGGCGCCGTTGATCATATATTCGAGCGGAACCTTGTCGAGAACGGCATAGACCGCGTCGCCCGTAGCTTTTATCCGAGCGGCATCGAGATTGTCGGCGACAGCTATCTCGAGGTTACCGACACTGTCGGCAGACAGACCGACAGAGCCGGAGGCCAACTGATCGACCACTGACACGTTTGAAACTTGGGAAAGAGCGGCAAATGCCTCTTTCAGGGTCAGAGCGCGGCCGCATACCGAGGCAACCGCGAGAATCGCAAGGGCTATCACATACTTTTTCATGTAATGAAAACGATTGCTGACACCCGTTGGTTCAGATGCGATACAATAAGCGAGGCCCGGCGTAACTCTGCCGGGCCTCTCTTATGTCCGTAACGGATGGAGCTTATCTGATGCTCTTCGCGACCGTACCGTCGCTGCGGCGCTCGATTACCACTCCACGATAGTTTTCGTCGACACACTGTCCGGCAACACTATAGCGGGCTACGACAGTAGGGTGTTCAACTGTTGTGTCAAGGCTCAGGGGAGTTGCCGTAAGCTCGATATCGTCGATATAGCAAGGTTCAGAACCTGCGACATACCTGAATGTTACCTGAGCATAGTCGATTCCAGTCTGATCGCTGAGGTCAAAAGATGCGAACTTCCAGTCGCCGGCAGGTTCGAGACCGTTAAGTTTCACAACCTCGAAATCTTTCATCAGACCGGCACTTAACGCTCCGTCAGCAGGCAATTTATACCAGAAGCTCAACACGAGTTTCGGTTCATCCTTTATCCAGATCTTGCTGGAGAAAAGCGAGATCTCACAACCTTTCTCATGACCGGAAATCGACATGGCACCGCCATCGTTGTTGCGATCATCTTCTACAAGCGCCGAGACATCCTTGCTGTCAGTAGCCGACTGGAACCAGCGCGACGACATTTTCTTATCGGCGAATGTCTCGTTATAAGGCAGCCTGAGTGATTCGCCGACAATCAAAGTATTGGAAAACGCGCGCGAACCTGTTCCCGTTCGCGTCTCGGCCTGAAGACAATAGATAATCTGTCGCTGTTTTCCCTCTTCCGCGCGGTCTTCAATTGTATAGCTGTTATCTTCAGCCTTGATTCCTTTCGAAATTTCGGAGAGAGTGAATCCGTCGGCGCTGTCCCACAGATTATAGGTGAGTTTATCATGGTTGATATAATGGCTGTTCCAGCCGAGCTCATCCATCTCCCATGTCAGGACAACATCCCCGTCAACTATCTTCTGACTGAAATTCTGGGGCGCACCCGGAATATCCTCGCCCACGAACAGGCCCAGAAGAGCGGGACTTCCGGCGCCAACCTCGTTGTAGGCAATGACGCTGTAATGATTGTCGCCGTTCGCCGGACTCTCGTCGACATAGGTCAGCTTATCGCCGGGAGCAGGCGCATCGAAGGTTTTGATGAGCCTTGTGTCTTCGCGATAAATCTCGATCTTTGTCAGGGCCGACAGCTCAGAACCATCGGCTGCAAGTGTCGGTGCCGTGAACGAAATCGTAGCCTTGAGCTCTCCAAGCGGATCGGGCACGATTGTCAGATCGCCCACCTCGGCCGGAGCCGATTCTGCAGCGGCTTCCTTAATACTGATGTCATCGATATCGAGTGTCCATGCATCTTCCATTGGCGACGTGCAGTGGATTCCGAAATAATAAACACCGTCGGCGGGAACAGTAACCTTGACGCTATAGTCGGCGGCATTGTCCTGAGCTATGGTCGTTTTCCCGACCACAGAGATGGTCATTGCATCGGCCTCGGGAGCATTGCCGAGCCAGGCGCTGAATTCTTCAGGCGACGCAACATCAAAAGTATTGGCGCGGAACGAGATCTGATATTTTTTCCCTGCCACCATATTGAATCCGGGAGTAATCAGCCAGTCATCAGCATCATACTCAGCAAACAGACAGCAATATTCGGCTTTACCGTCAACATATTCCCAACCTGCGAAATCTTCATTGGCATCGATAACAGTAAAGTTGTCGAACGACGACTCATCATCGAAATTCTCTGTCCACGGCAGAGTCACCGTTGCGCCGGAAACTCTTGAAACCACACGATGAGGAGCTGCTTTGTATTTCTTTGCAAAAGCTTCCTTGTTCAGATCTGACTTAGAGACCAGCCGGGTTACTTCATTAAAGACCGAAGCATAGGCCGGAATCGTCACAAAAGCAAAAGAAGCGCCAAAAAGTAAAAATTTATTCATGCAATCGCTATTAAACATTAGGAATGTTCGCAATATAGTTACAAACCGGCACACAAGCACCATTCCTTAACATATTTTAACACCCCCGACAAAATAAATCCTGCCTCGACAGATTGAAGCAGGATATGAGGGGTTTCAGGCTCTGTTCAGGCGCGGTCGGTCTCGCGCGACTTGCTGACACTGCGGCGTCCCAGGTAGTCGCTGAGCCATACGCCGAAAAGTATCAGCGAGCAACCGACGATGCCGACAATTGTGAGTTTCTCACTGAGGATTATAGCTGAGGCGATCAGCGTTATGATGGGCTGGATATAGAGCCAGTTCGATGCTTTGATCGGGCCGATGCGCTTGACGATATGGGCCCATACCACAAAGCCTATCAGCGATGCGAAGACGCTGAGGAAGACGATATTGCCCCACACGGCCGGACGCATCAGTGTCGACAGCGGGGTTGTCGGCGGATCGAAAGCAAAGAAAGGAAGCGCGGTGATGACACCGTAGAAGAATGTCTTGCGCGAGATGAATGCTACGGTATAGTGGGCGTTGAGGTTGCGCAGAACCAGCGAATAGATTGCGAAGCTGATAGCGGCGGCAAGCGACAGGAAGTCGCCTATGGGGTTCATCTTGATGACAAAGCTCGAGTTGAAGATGACGCAGGCCACGCCGAGGAAAGCCACTACCGAGCCTATCATCATGCCCGATGTCGGACGCTCGCTCTTGTAGACTGTTCCGATGAGCATTGCCGTGAAAAGCGGCGAAGTTGTCGTAATGAGCGATACGTTGGTCGTAAGCGTATATTCAAGGGCCACATTTTCAGCTATGAAATAGATCGATCCCGCACAGAGTCCGCAGACCATAAACAGCAGCTCGTCGCGCCATGAATTCCCGAATACTTTCTTATGGCAGAACAGTAGCAGAAGCACATAGGCCAGTGAGAATCGGTAGACGTAGATCTCTACAGGATGGAGGCCGTTGTCGAGCAGAACGCGGGTATTGACAAATGAGATACCCCATGCCAGAACGGCCAGAAGGGCACCGAGGTGAGCCAACAGGAGGCTTCGGTCCTTGATTGTAGGGACGTGAAGATTGTGCAGTGTCATGGTATGTCAGTAGGTTTTTCTATCCGCCACAAAAATAGTTAAAAGTTTTTGAATAACGAGCCAAAAAACTCTTCTTCGTTGTTGTTATTGTAAAGTTTTTGCACAAACGTGGGCATAAGCCTCGGAAGCTCAATTAAATTAAATTTTCTTAGTATCTTTGCAACAAATAATAACCCTACAAAAACGACAACGATGAAACGCATCCAGACATTCGGAATCTCGGCGCTTGCCGCCGCATTCCTCCTGACATCGAGTTGCGGAATGAACAACACCGGCAAAGGCGCCCTTATCGGCGGCGGAGGCGGAGCCGGCGTCGGAGCCGGCATCGGCGCCCTTATCGGCGGCGGCAAAGGAGCCGGCATTGGCGCTGCAATAGGCGCGGCTGTAGGCGCGGGAGCCGGCGCGCTTATCGGGCGCAAAATGGACAAACAGGCTCAGGAGCTGAAAGAGCAGCTCGGCAATTCGGCCCAGGTTCAGGAGGTCACCGACGTCAACGGCTTCAAGGCTATCAAAGTGACCTTCGCAAGCGCCATCCTCTTCCCCTTCAACGGCACGACTCTCAACCAGACCTCAAAACAAGAGCTCTCGGAGTTCGCCTCTTCGCTGATAAACAATCCCGACACCGATGTTACTATCGAAGGCTTTACCGACAATGTCGGCTCGCTCGAGGCCAACACTAAAGTTGCCAACGGACGCGCCGATGCAGTCAAGAACTATCTGATGAACAGCGGAGTCGCCTCGTCGCGACTGACGGCCAAAGGGCTGCCCATGCAGGACTATGTAGCCAGCAATGACACCGACGCCGGACGTGCCCAGAACCGGCGTGTGGAAATCTACATCACTGCCAACGAGCAGATGGTCAAGCAGGCCGAAGCTCAGGCCCAGCAGAACAGCTGACAATCTGAAACCAGTATCTTCTAAGCCCCCGACGCGGCGAAAACCACGCCGGGGGCGCTATTTCAATCAAAATCATGACTCAATTTCTTGCATCACACAATCTTCTCGGACTCGCCATAGGCATAATAACATTTCTCATAATAGGACTCTTCCACCCTCTGGTCATCAAGGGAGAATATTATTTCGGAAGAAAAATCAGATGGGCTTTTCTTATCGCGGGAGTCATCGCCACTGTGGCAACGCTATGTGTCAGCGACGTTTTCGGAGCTACGGTTCTGGGTGTGATCGCCTGCTCATGCTTCTGGTCGATAAAAGAGGTCGACGAACAGGTCGAGCGCGTTGCGAAAGGATGGTTTCCCGCCAATCCGAAACGACAGGGAAAATAATCAATACCAGGTAACGCCGTTGGAGATCGACGAGCGCTTGTCGTATTTCAGATCGCTTAGCAGCGACGACTTGACGGCGATATTGAACGAATAGCTTTTATAGGGGCCTACGGGCACGAAGCTCGCGCTCATTATAAAACAGTGAAGATCGCGCGAGATGTTGCAGTTCATATAGGCAAGCTTGTGGGTGTCGAAATTATACGACGCCGAGAAACTGAAATTCCAGTTCGACGTGGGACGGATGCTTCCCGACAGCGACAGGTTCTGCGTTATTTTGCCTTTATACTCCAGTTTATCGTAGTCGAAGGCTCCGTAGCCGTAGTTGACGCTGTAGTTCAGCGTCAGGCTCCACGGCACCTCCCATTTCATGTAGCCGTCGCGCCGGAACGCCATCTGACCGCTGCCGTCGTCACTGTCGCTGTTGTTCGGCGTCGCGGTATCGAAATCCGACGTGTCTTCGGCGAACTGCTCTGCGGCATCGGTCTTCTTGTCGTTGTTCTTCTTTCGCTTGAACGTGTCGTTGTTGAATGTATAGCTGAACGACGTGCCTGTGCTCGACAGACGCCCCCACCCTTTACCTGCTTTCCAGCGCGGGATATTGACGCGCACGGGATTGCCGGCCGAATTGAGCTGATAGGTGTAGACGTCCCATGTCGCCGCCAGATTGAGATTGAAGTTCTTCGCCAGGCGGAGCATTATCGACGTGTTGATATTGCTCCAGTTCAGCGAGTCGGCAGCAAAATTGTAGCTCTGGCCGATTGTGAAATTCTCGATAAGTGAAATTCGTTTCTCGCCCGTCGAGTCGTTGTCGCTCTTGACCTTCATCTCGAGATTGTTGGCCAGAGAAACGCTGAGGGTTCCCGACTTTCCCTGCGAGGGGGTTCCGAAGAGAGCATTCGGGAAATATGAATAGGTCTGGCGCTGCATAGTGCCGTCGGCCATCGGGCGGTCGTAGTGGCCGTAATAGCCGAAAAACGACGATCCGAAGTCGGGCGCACCGCTGAAAGTTATCGTCGGCGTTATGACATGGCGGATCATCTTCACTTTATCGCCGAAAATCTTCAGTGGCTTATAGAAACCGTAGATCTTGGTGTCGAGCGACAGCGATGCGTTGAAATCCCATACGTTATAGAAGCTGTAGGTTGTGTCGCACACCTCGGCCGACAGGTTCGGATCCCACTGGCGGCGCACTTTCGACGTATACATCCTGTCGTTGAGCGTCACCGCCGGCGTTACGTTGATATAGTTCAGCAGGGCGAACGTGGCCGAGATCGGCACCGTGTGCTTCATTCCGTTGCGCCAGTCCTTGATCAGGCTTTTCTTGAAAAACTGGTTCTGGGTCGCTGTCAGGGAGTTGTTGAAAACGCCCTGATAGCTCAGCTTGATTTTCTCATACCATCGCTCGGCGCCTACGGCATGTTTGCGCTTGAACGGAGCGACCTGACCCAGCGATACGGTTATGTTTGGGAAAGAAACCGACAGAGTCGAGTCCTGACTGCGCTGGGCAATCGACGCGTTGGCCGAGAACGACCATTTGGTTCCGGGCAGGCGGTAGGTCAGGTTTATCGAGCTCGATTTCGTATTTTCGGTGAAAGCGCTCGAATAGTAGCTGTTGAGATCGTTGCGCGAATATCCGCTCGTGGTGTAGTTGACGCTCGCCGAGAAATTCAGGTTGGGATTCGCCTTGGGGTCCTGAGTGTGGTTCCAGAGAACCTGAAAGTTGGTCTGCTTGGAATAATCGGCCATTCCCTTGTCGCCGAGAACCGTCTTGAGATAGCTTATATCGAACGAACCGCTGAACTTATAGCGCCTGACATAGTTCGAACGCGCCTGCAGACCCCACGACCCTTTGGTATAGACCTCTCCCGTAAGAGCGAGATCCATCTGGTCGCTCAGAGCCAGATAATATCCGCCGTCGCTTATATAAAATCCCCGGCGATAGTCTTCGCCGAATGTCGGGAAGATTATGCCCGACGAATATTTGTCGCTGAAAGGGAAATAGCCGAACGGAACGGCAAGCGGCAACGGAAGTCCGGCCAGAACCATATAGGCGGGGCCGCTGACAACATCCTTGCCCGGGCGCACTTTGGCGCGGGTGAGCTGGAGATAGAAGTGGGGGCATTCATGATCGTCGCAGGTCGTGTAGCGGCCATTTTCGACAAAGAAGGTGTTCTTGTCGATTTTCTTTGTGCGACCGCCTGTGAGATAGCCTTCCCCCTGCTGCGTTATGACATTGGTTATGAAGCCTTTTTCCGTCTTGAAGTTATATCGCATTGTCGACGATTCATAGCTCTCTCCGCCATCGGTGAACACGGGAGAGCCGGCAACCTCTCCGACCGAATCCTGAACGCCGGTGGCATAGACGGTATTGTCGCGCGTGTCCATCTCGATGACGTTGGCTTTGAGGTTTATGTCGCCGTAGGTCACCTCCGACGGGCCGAACATACGCGCCTGATTTGTCCCGACGAGAACCATTGAGTCTGTGGCCGAGAATTCGACCGGATTGTCGAGGTCGACTTTCGAGCGGTTGATGCGCTTCCCCGACGGAGGCTCAGCCTCGATGCGGCGCCGGCTCAGGCGCGTGCGCCGGTGTCGGCGCAGGGCGACGGTGTCAGCGGCCACCGAATCGCCGGCCGTCGAATCGTTAGTCAGAGTGTCGGATAAGGCTTTGCGCGAGAGAATTTCTGTCAGCGCCGAACTGTCGGCTACATCAGAATAGCGCGCGAGCAGCGAATCGGTCTTGGCGATTGTCGCGGCCGGCGCAGGAGCACTGCTGCTTAAAGGACTGTTTCCGAAGACAGAGAAAGCAGTTATAATCAGCGCAATAATGATGATATATTGAGAACTCCTCAATCTGATGAGTTTGTAGGTCGTTAGAAAAACTCTGCAAAGATAAGCAATGACGCCCGCTGTGGCAAATTTTATTTGCGAGTGCCCTCAGGGTCGGCTATATGCCCCAGCAGCGTAGCCTGTGTGGCGTCGTCGATGACAACGTCGGCTGTCGATCCTACGGCCAGTCCGGGCCGGCGGTCGAAAACCACAGTCTTGTTCTGCGACGTCCGCCCGACGAACTGGTCTTTGCTGCGCTTCGAGACTCCTTCTATAAGAACCTCGAAGCTGCGCCCGATATCGCGGCGGTTCGACTCCAGCGACAGCTCTCCCTGCAGGGCTATCATACGGTTCAGGCGTTCGATCTTGACATCTTCAGGAACGTTGTCGGGCATAGTCCGCGAAGCCAGTGTTCCGGGTCGTTCGCTGTATTTGAACATGAAAGCCGAGTCGAAACCGACCTCACGCATGAGCGACAGTGTTTCGAGAAAGTCCTCTTCGCTCTCATCGTGGAATCCGGTGAAAAGATCCGTTGTGACCGAAATCTCGGGAATAGCCCTGCGCAGGGCCTCGACGCGGTCGAGATACCAGCGGCGGGTATATTTGCGGTTCATTGCCTTCAGAACCTTGTCGGAACCGCTCTGAACCGGCAGGTGGACATGGCGGCAGATGTTACGGTGGGCGGCTATCGCAGCGATAATCCTGTCGGTCATATCCTTGGGATGCGACGTAGTGAAACGGACTCTCATATCGGGAGCCGCCTCGGCCACAGCCGACAGCAGGGCGGCGAAGTCCATATCGCCGAATCTGTAGGAGTTGACATTCTGTCCCAGCAGAGTGACCTCCCTGAAGCCACGGCTGCGGAGGTCTTCGACCTCGGCGAGAATGCTTCGCGGCTCGCGCGAACGCTCGCGGCCGCGGGTATAAGGGACAATACAGTAGCTGCAAAAGTTATTGCAGCCACGCATTATGCTGACGAAACCGCTGACACGGTTTCCGGTTATGCGGGCCGGAATTATATCGCGATAGGTCTGGGTAGTGCTCAGCTCGACATTGATCGCCTCATGGCCCGCCTCGGCAGCTCCGAACAGAGCGGGCAGATCGAGATAGGCATCGGGGCCCGCCACGAGATTGACCCCATGCTCCGAGATAAGTTCTTCGCGGACGCGCTCAGCCATGCAGCCGATCACACCTATTATAAGATGTCCCCCGCGACGGCGACGCAGTGCATTGAGAGCCTGAAGGCGGCCGAAAATCTTCTGCTCAGCGTTGTCGCGTATCGAGCAAGTGTTTAGCAAAACCGCATCGGCTTCGTCGACGCTGTCGGCCGTTTCATATCCCGCCGTAGCCATTACGGCGGCAACGACTTCGCTGTCAGCGACATTCATCTGACAGCCGTAAGTCTCTATATAGAGCTTCCGGGGCCCGTTTATTTCTTTCATGAGCAATCTTGTGACAAAAAAAATCTTGTCGGGAAAATGAATATTGACTATATTTGCCGCAAAATTACAAAAAACGATAGAAATACCATCGACAGACACAAGTGTAACAAAACCTAAAACCAATGAAGTTTCCTGTTATCACACGCCGCGAAGCGGCAAACCTTATTAATAATGGTGACAACGTAGGCTTCTCGGGGTTCACACCTCCGGGCGCGCCTAAAGAAGTGCCCGAAGCTATCGCCGAACGTGCCATCGAAGAGCACGAGGCCGGACGCCCGTTCAAAATCAACCTCTACACGGGCGCATCAACCTCTGACCGCGCCGACGGCGTTCTGGCCCGCGCCAACGCCATCAACCGCCGCGCGCCCTATCAGAACATTCCCGACCTGCGCAAGCGCATCAACGCCCACGACACCCACTACTGCGACCTCCACCTGAGCGAGATGGCCCAGAAAGTCCGCTATGGCTTCTTCGGCGAAATCGACACAGCCATCATCGAGGTCGCCGACATCAAGGACAACGGCGAACTTGTTCTCGGAATGGGAGTCGGCAACATTCCGACCTATGCCAAACTGGCAAAGAAAATCATTATTGAGAAAAACGAGAAACTGCCCGCCGGCCTCAACGGCGTCCACGACATATATATGCCGCTCGATCCTCCCTATCGCCGCGAGATTCCGATTTACAAACCATCGGACCGCATCGGCTCGACAACTCTTCAGGTCGACCCCAAGAAGATCGTCGGCGTTGTCCACAGCGACGACTACGACAATGCCAAGTCGTTCACCGCTCCCGACGAGACTACCGCCCGCATCGGCCACAACGTCTGCGAGTTCCTTGAGAACGAAGTCAAGCAGGGCCGCATTCCGAAGACATTCCTGCCGATTCAGAGCGGCGTAGGTAACGTAGCCAACGCAGTTCTCTTCGGTCTGGCCGACTCCACTATCATTCCGGCCTTCGAAATGTATACCGAAGTTATTCAGGATTCAGTCATCGAGCTGATGAAGCAGGGCAAATGCCGCTTCGGCTCGACCTGCGCCCTGACGCTGAGCAACAAGACCGAAGAAGAATTCTTCAACAACATCGACTTCTTCCGCGACAAAGTCATCATCCGTCCGGCCGAAATCTCCAACTCTCCGGAAATCGCACGCCGTCTGGGCATCATCTCGATGAACACAGCCATCGAGGCCGACATCTTCGGCAACGTCAACTCGACCCACATCACCGGAATCAAGATGATGAACGGCATCGGCGGCTCGGGCGACTTCACCCGCAACGGCTATATATCGATCTTCTCGTGCCCCTCGATAACGAAAGAGGGCAAGATCTCGAACATCGTTCCCATGGTCAGCCATGTCGACCATTCTGAACATTCAGTCGACATCATCATCACCGATCAGGGTGTCGCCGACCTCCGCGGAAAAGACCCCGTAGAGCGCGCCCACGAGATCATCGAACACGCCGCTCACCCGATGTACCGCGACCTGCTGCGCGAATACCTCAAGATCGGACGTCCGGGCCAGACACCCCACCGTCTCGAAGCCGCCCTGGCATTCCACAACGAGTTCAACCGCAGCGGCGACATGCGCAACGTCGACTACGCCCAATATCTCTGAAAATAAATCTGCACGCGAATATTCTCTCCCTTTCATACCTTCTAACGTAAACACCGAACAATGATCTACACTTTCAGGCTCGTATCCGATGAAGTCGACAACTTCATGCGTGAAATTAAAATCGACGCCGACGCCAGCTTTCTTATCCTGCGCAACGCCATTCTCGACAGCGTGGGTTACGACAAAAGCCAACTGTCTTCTTTCTTCATCTGTGACAACAACTGGGAAAAGGAGCAGGAAATAACCCTCGAAGACATGAATATCGACGCCGACAAAGACTTCTACCTTATGGACGAAACGCCGTTGACCGATTTCATCGAAGACGAAGGGCAGCGCCTGATTTTCACCTTCGACTACCTGACTGACCGCTCGTTTTTCATTGAGCTCAAGGCCACCGAGCCCGGAAGCCATCTGATGGATCCGGTAGTGTCGCGTTCTGAAGGCAATCCTCCCGCAGAACACACCGACCTGAAATCGTTCGCCGACCTCAGCGAGAAAGCCGACAAAAAAACCGCCGCCCCCATCGACGACATGGACGAGGATTTCTACGGCTCGACAGACTATAACGACGACGAGCTCGACATCTCGGCCATCGAAAGCTTCGACCCGACCGAAGACATGTGACCCTCAGGCCGGCAACAACCCCACCAGGGCGGCAACATTCCCCATCAGGGAGCGTTGCCGCCCCGCTTTTATCGCCAGCTGCTGCGCCCCGGAAACGGTTATTGCACAACTCGCCGAAAATTGCTATCTTTGCGGGTTAGAATAACAAACCATTTTTCATCGTCATATATCGCTATGTATCGAACTAACACATGCGGCGAACTGCGTCTGAGCGACGCCGGAAACCGCGTGACCCTCGCCGGTTGGGTCCAGCGCTCCCGAAAGATGGGAGGAATGACCTTCATAGACCTCCGCGACCGCTACGGAATAACACAGGTTGTCTTCAACAACGAGAAAGACGCCGCTCTCCACGACGAAGCCGACCGCCTCGGGCGCGAGTTTGTCGTTCAGGTCACTGGAACTGTAGCCGAACGCTCGTCGAAAAATCCCAAAATTTCCACCGGCGACATCGAGATCATCGCCGACAGCCTCAAGGTTCTGAATGTCAGCGACGTCCCCCCTTTCACCATCGAAGACGACACTGACGGCGGCGATGACCTGCGCATGAAATACCGCTATCTCGACCTGCGCCGCGGCGCCGTCCGCCGCAATCTCGAGCTGCGCCACCGCATGGCCTTCGAGATCAGGCGCTATCTCGACTCGAAAGGCTTCCTCGAGGTCGAGACCCCGGTGCTCATCAAGTCGACCCCCGAGGGCGCACGCGACTTCGTCGTTCCCTCGCGCATGAATCCGGGCCAGTTCTATGCCCTGCCCCAGTCACCCCAGACCTTCAAGCAGCTTCTGATGGTCAGCGGCTTCGACCGTTATTTCCAGATCGTCAAGTGTTTCCGCGACGAAGATCTGCGCGCCGACCGCCAGCCCGAGTTCACCCAGATCGACTGCGAGATGTCGTTCGTCGAGCAGGAAGACGTTCTTCAGATGTTCGAGGGCCTTGTCAAACATATATTCAAGTATGTCAAAGACATCGACTTCACCGACCCGTTCCCGCGCATGACGTGGGCCGACGCCATGCGTCTTTACGGTTCCGACAAGCCCGACACCCGCTTCGGAATGACTTTTGTCGAACTCAAAGACCTCACCGAAGGGAGCGGCTTCGCCGTCATGGACGACGCCCAGTATGTCGGAGCCATCGTGGCCCCGGGATGCGCCGGATATACCCGCAAGCAGCTCGACCAGCTGACCGAATGGGTCAAGCGCCCGCAGATCGGCGCCAAGGGCATGATGTGGGTCAAACGCGAGGCCGACGGCTCGTTCAAGAGCTCTGTCGGAAAGTTCTTCACCGACGAACAGCTTGCCGCATGGGCCGAGCGCGCCGCCATGAATCCCGGCGACCTCATGCTCATTCTCGCCGGCGACACCGCCAAGACCCGCAAGGCTCTCGGCGAGCTGCGCCTTGAGATGGGATCGCGTCTCGGACTGCGCGACCCGCAGAAATTCTCATGCCTCTGGGTCATCGACTTCCCGCTGTTCGAATGGGACGACGAAACGCAGCGCTACTACGCCATGCATCACCCCTTCACCTCGCCCAACCCCGACGACATCGACAAGCTCGACAGCGACACCGGCAGCGTGCGCGCCACAGCCTACGACATGGTTGTCAACGGAACCGAACTCGGCGGCGGCTCAATTCGTATCCACGATTCGAAGCTTCAGGACAAAATGTTCCGCCTGCTCGGCCTCAGCGAAGAAGAGGCGCAATATAAATTCGGCTTCCTGATGAACGCCTTCAAATATGGCGCACCCCCTCACGGAGGCCTCGCCTTCGGTTTCGACCGCTGGGTGTCGATTCTCGCCGGACTCGACAGCATACGCGACACCATCGCCTTCCCGAAGAACAATTCGGGCCGCGACATGATGATCGACGCCCCCTCTGAAATAGATCAGAGCCAGCTCGACGAGCTTCACATCGACCTCCGTCCGCTCGACAAAGAATGACTCCGACCCTCAACGACATAGCCGCAGCCATCGAAGAGTTCGCCCCGCTCTCCCTTCAGGAAAAGTGGGACAACTCGGGGTGGCAGGTGCGCCCCTACGGCACCCGGGAATGTAAGGGCGTTCTTACCTGCGTAGATGTCACCGAAGAGATCGTGGCCGAAGCCCGGCAGCGCGGCTGCAATCTCATTGTGGCCCACCATCCGCTCCTGTTCCACGGTCTGAAACATCTCTGCGGATCATCGCGCGTTGAGCGCGCGGCAATGCTCGCACTGCTCGAAGGCGTGGCGATATACTCGTGCCACACCCCGCTCGACAGCTGCCGCGGAGGGCTATCATGGGCCGTCGCCAAGACACTGAACCTCCGCAATGTCGAAGTGCTGGCTCCCGATCCACGCTTCCCCGAAGCCGGATTCGGCATTGTCGGCGACACTGAAGCCCAACTGACGCCCGAAACTCTCGTCGCGGAAGCAAAGAAAGCCTGCAACACCTCGACAGCCCGCTGCTCGCGCCCGTCAGGCGCAATCGGAATAACCCGCGTGGCAATAACCACAGGCGCCGGTGACGACTTCATCGACAACGCCATCGACGCCGGAGCACAGGCCTACATTACCTCCGACATCAAACACCACACGTTTGTCGACCGGGCCGACGACATATTTCTTGTCGATCTCTCCCACTACTCCACCGAACAGTGTGCCAAAAGCTTGCTCTGTGAGGTTATTACGAAAAAATTTCCTAACTTTGCAGCCTGTATGAGCGAAACCGAACAGTCGCCCATCGTTTATATGTAATCAACAACAACAGATATGGCTACCGAAACCCAAAAGCCCGAAACCCTCAGCGTAGAACAGCGTCTTAAATCGCTCTATGAGCTTCAGACAATCCTTTCGCAGATCGACCGCATCAAAACAATCCGCGGCGAGCTTCCCCTCGAAGTGCGCGACCTCGAAGACAATATCGAAGGCCTCCACACCCGAATCGAAAACTACCGCCGCGAGATCGCCGATCTGAAGCAGAAAACCGCTGCCGAGAAAGAGAAGATCAACGAATCGCAGACAAAGATCGCCAAATACCGCGAACAGCTCGACAACGTGCGCAACAACCGCGAATTCGACCTGCTCAGCAAAGAAATCGAGTATCAGACGCTCGAAATCGAGCTCAGCGAGAAACACCTCAACGAGAACGCCCGTCTGATCGACGCCAAGACTACAGAAATCGCCGCCACCGAAGAAACTCTCGCCGACCGCGAGCACGTTCTCGGCGAGAAGAAGACCGAGCTCGACGAGATCGTCAGCGAAACCCGTCAGGACGAAGAACTCCTTCGCACCAAGGCCAAAGAACTCGAGACCAAGATCGACGCGCGCACACTGACAGCTTTCAAACGCATCCGCAAGAACGCCCGCAACGGTCTCGGCATCGTCTATATCCAGCGCAGCGCCTGCGGCGGATGCTTCAACCGCATTCCGCCTCAGAAACAGGCCGAGATAAAGATGCGCAAGAAAGTCATCGTCTGCGAATACTGCGGCCGAATAATGATCGACCCCGAACTCGCCGGCGTTGAAGAGCCCCAGGCCTGAGCCGAAACCCGAAACCGCATACCGCGCCCCGCAGCCATCGCGCCGCGGGGCGCCGCTTTTATCCATCATGATCGGTTCTGATATGTCGGTTTTGTCGATTGGATTTATTAATTTTACAGCTGAAAAGCAACCTTAACCATCTAACGACATGAAACTTATTACCTGGATCTCAGTGCTGGCAATATGCCTTTTCCACGCCTTTGACACACGGGCCGACGAGCTGCTTCTCGGCGACGACAGCGTAAAGAACTATCTGCTCGTGGGGCAGACCTACAGCGGATGCGGCAACGCGGCAGGTCTCGGAACCGACATGACGATAGAATTTAAGCGCAACGGAGTCTGCTACTGCACTTCCGACTGGTATCGCGCCTACGCCGAACCGGTCAAGGTAAAGGGAACATATAAGATCGGTGACACTATCGACGGAACAACCGTCAGCGTCAGCTGCAACAACTTCATGAGCCTTGTCCGCGTCAGCAGATAACTGCCGCCGTCTGAGCCCGGGATTTTCCGAATCTGCCAAAAAGGCATGAAAACTTTATTGGCACGACATTTGTTTCAATAGTGAAAGAAAAATAAGTAATTCAGCGATATGAATTTCAACAATTTCACTATTAAATCTCAGGAGGCGATCCAGAAGGCTGTCGAACTGACGCGTTCCGCCGGCCAGCAGGCTGTCGAGCCTGTCCATCTCCTGAAAGGAGTTATGAGCGAGGGAGAGTCACTCATAAATTTCATTTTTGCAAAAGTCGGCGCCAATACAGCCATGGTCAACCATGCCATCGACAGCGAAATCGCATCGCTGCCGAAAGTGAGCGGAGCCGAGCCCTATCTGAGCCGCACGGCCAACGACGTGCTTCAGAAATCGCTCGACATCGCCAAAAAGATGGGCGACCGCTACGTAACGCTCGAAGCCATGCTCATGGCAATCTTCGAGATCAACTCTCCGGCGTCGACAATCCTCAAGGATGCCGGACTGAATGCCCGTGAAATGCAGGCTGCCATCGACGAGATGCGCAAAGGAAAAACAGCCTCTGACCAGAGCGCCGAAGACACCTACGACGCTCTGTCGAAATATGCCATCAACCTCAACGAGCGTGCCCGTCAGGGCAAACTCGACCCCGTTATCGGACGCGACGACGAGATTCGCCGTGTGCTCCAGATTCTGAGCCGCCGCACAAAGAACAATCCGATGCTGATCGGCGAGCCGGGCACAGGTAAGACCGCTATCGCCGAGGGGCTTGCCCAGCGCATTGTGCGCGGCGACGTTCCCGAGAACCTGCGCTCAAAGCAGATTTTCTCGCTCGACATGGGCGCGCTGGTCGCCGGCGCCAAATATAAGGGCGAGTTTGAGGAACGTCTGAAAGCCATCGTCAACGAGGTCACCCAGAGCGACGGTGAAATCATTCTCTTCATCGACGAGATCCACACCCTCGTCGGCGCCGGCAAAGGGGAAGGCGCCATGGACGCGGCCAATATCCTCAAACCGGCTCTGGCCCGCGGCGAACTCCGCTCGATAGGCGCCACCACTCTCGATGAATACCAGAAATATTTCGAAAAAGACAAAGCTCTCGAGCGCCGTTTCCAGAAAGTGATGGTCAACGAGCCCGACGAGGCCAGCGCCATCGCAATTCTGCGCGGACTTAAAGAGCGCTACGAAAACCACCACAAAGTGCGCATCCGCGACGAAGCGATTATCGCCGCCGTTACCCTCTCCGAGCGATATATAACCGACCGCTTTCTCCCCGACAAGGCTATCGACCTCATCGACGAGGCCGCCTCGAAGCTGCGCCTTGAGATGGACAGCGTGCCTCAGGCTCTCGACGAGATAACCCGCCTGATCGCCCAGAAAGAGATCGAGCGCGAGGCCATCAAGCGCGAGGGCGACTCCGTCAAGCTCAATGAGATAGAGCGCGAGCTGGCCGACATGCGCGAGGAAGAGAAGCAGTATACTTCGGAATGGAAAGCCCAGAAGGGGCTTATCGACAAGATTCAGCAGAACAAGATCGACATCGAGCAGCTCAACTTCGAAGCTGAACGCGCCGAACGCGAAGGAGACTACGCCAAGGTCGCCGAAATCCGCTACAGCAGCATCCAGTCGAAAGAGAAGGAGAACGCCGACATTCAGGAGCAGCTCAGGATGATGCAGGGCGACAAGGCCCTCATCAAGGAAGAGGTCGACTCGGAAGACATCGCCGACATCGTATCGCGATGGACAGGCATCCCCGTCAACAAGATGGTTCAGAGCGAAAAAGACAAGCTGCTCCATCTCGAAGACGAGCTCCACAAGCGCGTTATCGGACAGCAGGAAGCCATTGCCGCGATCGCCGACGCCGTCCGCCGCTCGCGTGCGGGCCTCAACGATCCGCGCCGCCCGATAGGCTCTTTCATCTTCCTCGGAACAACCGGTGTCGGCAAGACCGAGCTCGCCAAGGCTCTGGCCGAATACCTCTTCGACGACGAAAACATGATGACCCGTATCGACATGAGCGAATATCAGGAGAAGCACACCGTGTCGCGCCTTGTCGGAGCGCCTCCGGGATATGTCGGATACGACGAGGGTGGTCAGCTGACCGAAGCCGTGCGCCGCAAGCCCTACTCCGTCGTGCTGTTCGACGAAATCGAGAAGGCCCACCCCGACGTGTTCAACATTCTGCTTCAGGTGCTCGACGACGGACGTCTGACCGACAACAAAGGCCGTATGGTCAACTTCAAGAACACGATTATCATCATGACCTCGAACATGGGCAGCAACGTCATCCGCGAAAACTTTGCCAGGATGACGCCCGAAAACCACGACGAGGTTGTCGAGAAGACCAAAGGCGAAGTGCTTGAGATGCTCAAACAGACGATCAGGCCGGAGTTCCTCAACCGTATCGACGAAACTATCATGTTCACTCCGCTAAACGAGCGTGAGATCGAAGAGATCGTCGGGCTGCAGATCAATTCCGTCAAGAAAATGCTCGCTAAAAACGGTGTCACCCTCGAAGTCACTCCGGCAGCCCTGAAACTGCTCGCCAAGGAAGGCTACGATCCCGAGTTCGGCGCACGTCCCGTCAAGCGTGTCATCCACCGCCTTGTCCTCAACCGTCTGTCGAAAGACATCCTGGCCCAGAAAGTCGACAAAGACCACCCGATCATTATCGACGAAGCCAACGACGATCTCATATTCAAGAATTAACAACTCCTGACATGTTTTTGCAGCGGGATGAGCCTCTGACTCATCCCGCTGTCATTTTTTTCCATATCTTTGCGGGCATAATAACAGAACCCGACATGAAATTCGTCCATATCCTGCTTTCCGCGACAATCCTCGCTTCATCCTCCCCGGCGCTCCGGGCCGGAGAGTCAGACGACCTCATTATGAAGAACGAGGCCGCAGCCTTTCTGAGCAATATGCCGGAAAATCTACAGCATATCCAGTCTGAGGCAATAATCAAAGCCATCGGCGGAAATCTTTCTGACCTTGAGGCTGTCAGGAACTCACGGAATACGCCTCCGCCGCTGCCGGAGAATGTCGAAGTCAGGCAGATGACCGACCGTCTGAGAATCTATGAGCCGAAAACAGCCGGCAGAAAGCCATTGCCGGCGCTGATATACCTCCATGGCGGCGGATGGACTTTCGGAAGCCTCAACAGCTGCGCGCGCTTCTGCGGCGCCGTCGCCTCGGGCGGAAATATCAAGGTTATAGCCGTCGACTACAGGCTTGCTCCCGAAAACCCGTTTCCGGCCGGGCTGAACGACTGCATCGAAAGCCTGAAGTTTGTCAGTTCGCGTTGCGATTCACTCGGAATCGACCCGGACCACATCGCTATCGGGGGCGACAGCTCGGGCGGAAACCTCGCCATCGCCACAGCCCTCGCGCCGGAATGCAAGGGATTGCTTAACGCCCTGATTCTGTTCTATCCCGTCACTAAAGCATATACCGACGGCTCTGACTCGTGGAACCGCTTCGGCAAAGGATATGGACTCGACTCCGAAATCATGGAAACCTTCAACCTTGCCTATCTCGCCGGAGAAAGTCCGCGGAATCCCGCTGTCAGTGTGGCCCTTTGCAGCGACAGCGACCTGGAGCGGCTGCCGCCGACACTGCTTGTCGCCGCCGGACACGACATATTGCGGGATCAGGGGATAGAATTCGCAGAACGCCTCGGAAGCAGAGTCCGGCGCATCGAATTCCCTGAGGCCTGCCATCTCTTCATAACCGTTGCCGGACAGGAGAAAGCCTTTGAAAAGGCCGTCGGGCTGACGCGACAGTTCTTAGAGAATTAGAAATTCGAAATCTTATAAAAATTATTAGAATTATAAAAATTATAAAAGTTACGACCGCCGAGAAAGAAGAACGACGTTCTCGACATGGGCCGTATGGGGGAACATATCGACAGGCTGCACGCGCTCTACGCGGTAATGGCTGTCGAGCAGGGCGAGATCGCGCGCCTGAGTGGCCGGATTGCAGCTGACATAGACGAGACGCGCGGGAGCGGCCCTCTTGATGACCTCGACGACATCGGGATGCATTCCCGCACGCGGCGGATCGACAACCATGACCTCAGGACGGCCATGGGCGCCGACAAACTCATCGGTGAGCACATCTTTCATGTCGCCGGCAAAGAACAGCGTCTTGTCGGTCAGCCCGTTGACGGCGGCGTTAACCTTAGCGTCGCTGATAGCTTCGGGCACATATTCGATTCCGACGACCTTTCGGGCCGATCGGGCGAGGAAACAGGCGATCGTTCCTGTTCCGGTGTAAAGGTCATAGACAAGCTCGTCCCCCCTGAGGGCGGCAAAGTCGCGCACTACGCTGTAGAGCCGGTAGGCCTGACGCGAGTTGGTCTGATAGAACGATTTCGGGCCTACGCGAAAGCGCAGATCCTCCATAGCCTCTTCGATGAACGGTTCGCCTGACCACACCTCGATTGTCTGGTCGGCGAAAGTGTCGTTGAGCTTGAGGTTGACGCAACAGAGCAGCGACGTTATCTCGGAAAAGTCGCGGCGCAGCATCTCCATGACGTCGGTTATGGCCTCGCGGTTCTCTTCGCCGAAAACCATCAGCACCATCTTCTGGCCTGTCGAGGCTGTGCGCACCATCATAGTGCGCAGCAGACCGGTGTGGTTTCTCAGGTCGTAGAACGTATAGCCTTTCTCGCGGGCAAGAGCCTTGACGGCGAGACGCACGCGGTTCGAGAAATCTTCCTGAAGATGGCATCTGTTGATGTCGAGCACCTTGTCGAAAGCGCCCGGAATATGGAATCCGGCAGCGTCGCGGTTACCGAAAGTCTCGGCCGAGGCAAGCTGCTCGGGGGTGAGCCACGACTTGTTGCTGAACGTATATTCCATCTTGTTGCGGTATTCCGTAACGGACTCCGAGCCGATAATCGGCGAGACGGGCGGAAGCCCGACTTTGGCTATGCGCTCAAGAGCGTCGACAACCTGCTGCTGCTTGCACCGGAGCTGGAATTCATAAGGCAGGTGCTGCCAACGACAGCCTCCGCATGTTCCGAAATGCTCGCAGAACGGCTCGCGGCGAAGTTCCGAGGGCTGTTCGAGAGCCACAATGTGGCCCTGGGCCCACGAGCCTTTCTTTCGGTCGAGCTTGACGGTGACAATATCTCCGGGGGCGCCGAAAGGGATGAATATGACGGGGTGCCCTTCGACCCGGGCTATGGCGTTGCCTTCGGCGGCGACACCGCTGACGGCGATATGCTCCAGCGTCGGGAGCGGTTTGCGGTTTCGAGCCATTTGACTGACAGACTGAATTGGTTAGCGTCCGAAGAAACGCATGAGGTTATCGCCTTCCTCGGGCACGAACGTGCCGAGATGGCGTTTTTTCTTCTCGTCGAAGATTTCGCTGATGGCAAAGAAAATTCCGCTTTCCTCGACGTCGCCGAACTCGTCGTTGATGGCTGTTCCGAACATGCGCATCGTGGGCGACAGCGACATATAGGCATTGACCAGCGGCGGTATGTTGCAGCCGAGATCGCGCACGTGCTTGTTGAGAATCCGGTAGTCCTCGCGGAAGCTGCCGCCGGTGAATATGCGCTCCATGGCGGCGGTGTCGGTGTTGGTCTCCAGCGGGCGGAAAGGCCTCACAAGCCTGTCGGGATCGGGGAAATATTTGTTGAGGAAATATAAGATCATGTTGCGCGCTTCAGGCCCGTAGTCGGGATACATCGTGACCTTTCCGAAAAGATATTTGATTTCGGGATCGATGACTGCCAGAGCGCCAAGGCCGTCCCATAGATTGTCGAGAGCGTAGATAGTCTTCGCCTCGGCCTTCGACGACTGATAGCCTACCCTGACGAACGAGCGGCCGAGCTCGAGAGTGTTCGGCAGGAACTCGTCGATGAAGCGCTGCGAAAAGTCAAACATGTGGCTGGTCGCTATGCGCGGCTGCCCGTTGACCATCCTGACGTCGCGTCCGGTGATGAATCTGTAGCCTCCGAGAATGAGGTTGTTTTCGGGATCCCACACAAGGAGTTGGCGGCAGGGGGGATCCATGACATCGAAGTCGTCGATATCACAGGCTTTTCCGGTGCCCCCTCCGGCCGAACGGAATGCTATCTCGCGCAGACGTCCGATCTCGCGCATGACGTTCGGGGCTTCCCGGCCGTCGACGACATATATTTCGTTGCCGCCCTTGTTGGTTGAGCGCAGGCGCCGTTCGGGCGTCAGCTCGGCCTTGAGGGCCTCGACAGGTATTTCATCAATAATCTTCTCGTCCATACAATGTAGGGGCTATCGACTATGTGTTGGGTTATTGAGACTGTAGACTGTATCGCAGACCTTCTGCGCTTCGTCGTCGGCCTGCTGCCCGCCTGAAAAAGAGCTGTAGGCGATGCGCTCTCCGACATGGATGTCGAAGTTGCAGTCGCGGCATCGGAACACTTCTCTGGGCAGAAGCAACATTTCAAAATTGAATTTCAGACCAAGTTTTGTTCTAAACTTTGCAAAGTTATAAAAAAATGTCGAATTATTGCCACTAAAAAAGAGCGGCACTACATCGCGCTTCGACGCAATGCTTTTATTGACAAACATTTTATGCCATTGCAGATCGCGGATAACTCCGCCCGCTCCTTTGCGCGAGACAAGCCCCGCCGGGAAAACTATGACAGGGCGGGCGCTGTCGAAGGCCTCGACAAAGCGCGTGGTCGCTGTCCGCGACTGGGCGCCGAATTTGTTGACGGGCACGAAAACCCCGTCTAACGGCGACAGAACGCTGAGCAGGTCATTGACAACAAAATATGGCTCGCAGCCATGATGGGCGGCTATCATGTCGATGATGGCAATGCCGTCGAGAGCTCCCAGAGGATGATTCGACACGTAAATGACGCGCCTGTCGGCAGGAGCGGGCAGATTTCCGCGCCCGATAACGCGGTAGGAGGCATTGAGGTCGTGGAGTATGCCGCGGCAGAACGCGCTGTCGCGCTTGTCGCCATTGTCGGTCAGCAGTTTGTTGAGGCCGTCCTGACATATCAGGCCCTTGACCCACGCCGTCAGAGCCCGCGGAATAAACCGCGCACGCGGCCCCAGACGCTGTCGCAGGACGGCGTCGACGTCGATCTTCAATGTCCGATCTAAGGCGGCTTCTTTCATAGGTGTGTGACCTCAATGGCTGATTTAAGATGCAAAGGTAGCTGTTTTGACTGAAAAATGCTACTTTTGCAGTCATGAAGTTCAAAGTCGAAGGAGTAACCACGTTTCCCGGCCGCTTTATCGAGAGCGAAGCTCTTCGCACCGACAACGGCGAAGGGCCTCTGGCTCTGATATGTGTGGGCGAGGCGGCAGCTGAGGCGGCCGACCCGGAAAAGGCCGATTGCGTTGTAGCAGTCGGCATGGCCGATCTCGGGGCCGACAGGCTGCGCGAGGCATGCAACCGCGCGGGAAAACCGCTCGCCCTGCTGCGCTGCGCGCCGGTGATCGGCACCGGCATGACGGGCCGCTGGCGCGATATGGTCAACGCAATCTATCGCGGCATCTATCTGCGCGTCGACGGCAACAAGGCGCGCGCCTCAATGGTTCACGCCCTCGATGTCGGCCGTGCGGCCGTGATGACGGCCGGCATGAACGGGGCATGGTGGCTCAGCGACGGCCGCGACCATCTCGTCGACGACGCCGTGGCCGCTCTGGCAAAGCGCATCAACGACAAGCGCGTCGTGCGCATGAGCCTGAAAAAGGCCCGTCGCACGGCCCTGCTGCTCGATATTGTCACTCTCGGGGGAGCCCATGCGCGCGAACGCCTCTGCGCCGACACCTCCGACAGCCTTGTCGACGCCCGTCCGCTGCTCGACGCCATAGGGCTCGAGCCACGCGACACCCTGGAATATATATCGACCCACGTCTATTCCGATGAAGATCTCTGACCGCATAGCCCGCGCGGCATCGCTGACAGGGGCATCGCTGAAGACCCTCGTCAAGGTGGCGCTCCAGTCGCGCCCCGTGGCATTAAGCCCTGCCGACGACCCGACGCGGCTTCTGATAATGGGAAACGGCCCGTCGCTGCGCGCCGAAATCGACAGTCATCTTTCAGAGCTGGCCTCGTCGACGACAATGGCGGTGAATTTCGCAGCCAACGCCCCTGAGTTCACCGACCTGAAACCGCGCTATTACCTTTTGGCCGACCCGCATTTCTTCAGCGCCGGCAGCGATGTCAACGTCGATCGCCTGCGCGCCCGGCTCAGAGAGGTGACATGGCCCATGACGCTCTTCACTCCGCGCGGCACCTCCATTCCCGAGCTACCGACGAACGTAACGACAGAACACTTCAACATGGTCGGCGCCTCGGGATTCAGAAAGCTTGTCAGATGGCTCTACGACCGACGTCTTGCCATGGCGCGCCCGAGGAATGTTCTCATTCCGGCCCTTATGATCGGCGTAGGGCTCGGATTCCGCGAAATCTACATTCTCGGGGCCGACCATTCGTGGCTCCGCACCCTCGACGTCACCGACGACAACGTCGTTGTTTCGGTGCAGCCCCATTTCTATAAAGAAGACCCGCGCGAGCAGCAGCGCGTCAGCTCGGTATACCGCGACGTCAGGCTTCATGAGATTCTCGGGAGTTTCGCCATAGCCTTCGCCGCCTACCACGACATCGCTCCATGGGCCCGCGAACGCGGCACAGCCATATACAATGCCACTCCCGGAAGCTACATCGACGCCTTCGAGCGGCGCCGGCCGTTCTGATACAACCTGCCACCTGAACACCATGAAAAAAATCCGTACAGGCCTGCTTGGCCGAATCTTTATCGCCATGATTCTCGGAGTTGCCGCCGGAGCGTGGCTTAACGACGCTGTAATCAGAGTGTTCGTCACTTTCAACTCCCTGTTCTCACAGCTTTTAGGGTTCATAATTCCGCTGCTCATTCTCGGCCTGGTGGCGCCCGCCATCGTCGAGATCGGCAAACGCGCCGGCCGCATGCTGCTCTTCACCGTAGCGCTGGCCTATGTAGCGACAATGCTGGCCGGACTGATGTCATACGGGGTCGGCGCCACAGTCTTTCCCAAAATTATCAGCCCGGGCAATTTCAGCGAAGCGCTGGGATCGGCAACCACACTCGAACCATATTTCACCATAACGATAGCTCCGCTGATGACAGTCACGTCGGCGCTCGTGCTCGCCTTCATCCTCGGCCTCTGCGTGGCCCATATTCCTTCGACAGCGCTGCGCGACGTGCTGAAAGACTTCCGCGAGGTTATCGTCATGCTCATCCGCAACGTCATAGTGCCGCTTCTGCCGCTCTATATCTTCGGAATCTTCTCCGATCTGACACGCAGCGGCCAGGTTGTGGCGATAGTGACTACATTCGTCAAAGTTATCGGCGTCATCTTCGCCATGCACATTGTTCTGCTCGTGGTTCAGTATCTCATCGGAGCCGCCATCGACCGCAAGAGTCCGTTCAAATGCCTGAAACTGATGCTTCCGGCCTACTTCACAGCACTCGGAACAGCTTCGTCGGCAGCGACAATCCCCGTCACACTACGCCAGACCAAGGAAATGGGGGTCGACCCCGCCGTGGCCGATTTCACAATACCGCTCTGCGCCACAATCCACATGTCGGGGAGCGCGCTGAAGCTCGTCGCCTGCGCCCTGGCGCTGATGATTCTTCAGGGCCACACCTACGACCTCGGCATGTTCGCCGGCTTCATCGCCATGCTCGGCATCACGATAATAGCGGCCCCGGGAGTGCCCGGAGGCGCAGTGATGGCGGCTCTGGGGCTGTTCACCTCAATGCTCGGCTTCTCCGAGGCCGACAACGCCCTGATGATAGCGCTCTATATCGCCATGGACAGCTTCGGCACAGCCTGCAACGTAACCGGCGACGGAGCCTTGTCGCTGATCGTAGACCGCGTGTTCGGCCGCCGCAACAACTCCTGACCTCCCGATGAAGCATATCATCTGGATCGACTACGCAAAAAGCATAGCGATTTTCCTTGTCGTTCTGCTCCACACACATTGCTCCGAGACCCTCGCACAGGTCATAAACAGCTTTATCATCCCCCTGTTTTTCATGATGTCGGGCTATCTGTTCAGCTATCGGCGCAACCCCGCCTACGGGCCGTTCATCTACAAGCGGTTCCGCCAGCTCGTGGTTCCTTATCTGTGGATAGGCGCGCTGGGCTATCTGGCATGGCTGCTCGTGCTGCGCCATTATGGGAGCGACGCCGGCAGCGACCAGTCGTGGTATGAACCTCTTATAGGAATATTAGGCGGTTTCGCCGACCTGATGACGACCGACATCCCGCTATGGTTCCTGCTGAGCCTGTTTGTCGTAGAGGCCGTGTCTTATCCTCTCAACCGAAAGACCGGCAACCCCCTGCTGACAGGCTCCGCGGCTTTAGCGCTCAGTTTTCTGCTTTACGTGACTGTTCCGCAGCTCCAGAGCCGGCTTCCTTTTCTTCTCGGCCCCGCCATCTCTGGAATATTCTTTTATTCGGTCGGACAATTCCTCAGCCGGCGCCGGTTCGACGGACAGCGGCTGTTCAGCCCGACAGTGGCTCTCGTCGCGCTGCCGGTATTCACGGCCGGCATATATTTCAACCGGCCCGTCGCATACTATGTCTGCGACTACGGCAACTACGGACTGTTTCTGCTGTCGTCGTTCGCGGGTAGCTACCTGGTTTTCTGCCTGTCATATCTGCTCGGGCGGCTCGGCGAGAGTCCGGCGGTGAAATTCATCTCGCGCATGACACTCATCGTCTGCGGACTTCATATCCTGATGTTCTCCCTGATAAAGGGGATTGCCCTCTACTGCTTCCGCATTCAGCCCGAAGTCCTCACCGCCAACATTCCCAACGGCATCCTGTTCGCCCTCGCCTCCTTCATCCTCTCGTTCGGCTGCGCCCGCATAATCAGCCGCCACTTCCGCTTCCTCATCGACAGATAACCCCTGGGCGGTGGCAGGATGCCCCCGGATTTCGGCCCCTGCATGTGGCCGCCAGCCTTTGGCACGCTGCCACAATTTGTCGGAGATGTCGATTATGATATGTCAAGGAGTTCTGCGACATCCACGGCTACTCCTTGGCAGAAATATCGGTTCTGATTTATCAATGGGTTTTGCTCCATGATAAGCCTTTATCTATCGGATTATCTATTTGGGAAAGGCGGCGCGGGCGCCGAGTCAGTGTTTTGTCAGTAGCTGTTCTTGAGAAAAAAACAGAATAAAAGCATCTTCTCAGTACAAGAAAGACTATAAACGGTTTCGAAACAACCCGGCTAAAGTCGGAAAGCTGTTCGCTATCCTAGAAAAACTGAAAAACGAACAGCCGATTCCTTATGAGAACCGTCCCCAATGCCATTAACTTAGTGCGTTGAGCCCGAAAGGTCTGGCTGAAAGCGCGCGACAAGCGCGGAAACCGATACATTCTTTGGCGGCTGCCTCCAGCATTATCTGACTGCTGACATTCAGCTATGTTAATAGCATTGAGAACCGTCCTCACAGGCTTACCGGAAACTATGCCGGTCATTTCGAATGTCATATCGAAGGAGATTTTCTTCTGATATGGTTTGATCCCGACACAGACGAGATCAATCTTGTTCGTCTCGGCTCCCATTCCGAACTGTTCGGATAGACTTCGGCGTTTTCAGCCGGTTGCGCCGATCGAAAGGCTCGTTACCCCACTCTGTCAAATCGACAAAAAATTCGTATCTTTGCCGAGATGAAATATGAGCTACAGACAACAGCGGCATCGTCGGCGGCCCGCGCCGGGATTATCACGACCGACCACGGCACTATCGCCACGCCGGTCTTCATGCCAGTGGGCACGGTCGGGTCTGTCAAGGCCGTCCACCGCGACGAACTCCGCGACGACATAAAGGCGCAGATCATTCTGGGCAATACCTACCACCTCTATCTGCGGCCCGGAACCGACATTCTCGAGCGTGCGGGCGGCCTCCACCGCTTCAACAGCTGGGACCGCCCTATCCTGACCGACTCGGGCGGCTTTCAGGTTTTCAGCCTGACCGACCGGCGCAAGCTGACCGAAGAGGGGGCGCATTTCCGCAGCCATATCGACGGCTCGAAACATCTGTTCACGCCCGAGGGGACGGTCGACATCCAGCGCAAGATCGGAGCCGACATAATCATGGCTCTCGACGAATGCACGCCCGGCACGGCCGACCGCGCCTATGCCGAGAAATCGCTCGGGCTGACACAGCGCTGGCTCGAACGCGGCTGGAAACATTTCAACGAAACGGAACCGCTCTACGGCTACCGGCAGGCGTTCTTCCCGATTGTTCAGGGATGTGTCTATCCCGACCTGCGCCGCGAGGCGGCGCGCCACGTCGCCTCTCTCGGCGCCGAGGGGAACGCCATCGGAGGGCTGGCCGTCGGCGAGCCTGTCGAGAAGATGTATGAGATGATCGAGGTTGTCAACGACATTCTTCCGGCCGACCGTCCGCGCTACCTCATGGGGGTAGGCACTCCGGCAAACATCCTCGAAGCGATCGACCGGGGCGTCGACATGATGGACTGCGTAATGCCTACGCGCAACGGCCGCAACGGAATGCTGTTCACCGCCCACGGCATAATGAACATGCGCAACAAGAAATGGGCCGACGACTTCTCTCCGCTTCAGGAAGACGGCCCGTCGATAGTCGACCGCACCTATTCGAAAGCCTACGTGCGCCATCTGTTTATCGCCAACGAGCTTCTGGCCATGCAGATAGCCTCAATCCACAATCTTGCGTTCTATCTCTGGCTGACCGGGGAGGCCCGGCGCCATATTCTCGAAGGAGACTTCAGGAGCTGGAAAACCGAGATGGTCGAACGCGTAACCCGCCGCCTCTGACCGCCGTGTTCAAGATTCTCGACCGCTATATTCTCAAGAAGTTCCTCGGAACCTATATCTTCGCCATAGCGCTGATACTGGCCATCACGGTGATGTTCGACATCAACGAGAAGCTCGACTCGTTCCTCAAGGCTCCGCTCCACGCCACCATCTTCGACTATTTCCTGAACTTCCTGCCCTATTTCGCCAATCAGTTCAGCCCGCTGTTCACCTTCATAGCGGTCATCTTCTTCACCTCGAAACTGGCCGACAACTCCGAGATAATCGCCATGCTCTCGACAGGCATGAGCTTCAGGCGCCTGCTGCGCCCCTACATGGTCGGCGCGGCCGTCATCGCCGCCGCCACCTTCATTCTCAGCGCCTATGTCATTCCGCCGGCCAACGTGAAGCGCATCGCCTACACCAACACCTATGTCAAGAACCGAAAGGTCGAATTCGGCACCAATATCCAGATGCAGGTTCAGCCGGGCGAGATAGCCTATATGGGTCGCTACGACGCCACCCAGAAGATGGGCTACAAGTTCTCGCTCGAGACTTTCGAGAACAAGAAGCTCGTGTCGCGCCTGACAGCCCAGTCGATAAAATGGGACACGCTGTATCAGTGGACTGTGCGCGACTACATGATACGCTCGTTCAAAGGCGCCCGCGAACAGATAAAACGCGGGTCGCGCCTCGACACGGTCATCCCCTTCGAGCCACGCGACTTCCTGATAAGCCGCAACGATCAGGAGACGCTGACAACCCCCCAGCTCCACGCCTTTGTCGAGCGCCAGAAGATGCGCGGCGTCGGCAACGTGAAGCCTTTCGAGATCGAGATCCACCGCCGCTACGCCATGACAGCGGCAGCCTTCATTCTGACGGTCATCGGCATGAGCCTCAGCTCTCGCAAGGTCAAAGGGGGCATGGGAATCAACATCGGCATAGGCCTCGTGTTGAGTTTCAGCTACATACTGTTCATGACGGTTACGTCGACATTCGCCGTTTCGGGACTGACAAGCCCGCTGGTTGCGATGTGGATTCCGAATCTCATCTACTCCATAGTGGCGCTCGTGCTCTACTTCAAGGCGGCGCGCTGATCAGACAAATGTCCTGTCCGGGCGCTACGGCGAGCCTCAATGCAATTAACTTAAAATTCTTCCGAGCAAATTATCCTGTCCGGGCGTAGGGACGTGCCTTTGGCACGTTTCACATGCGACTGGCAATCAGGGCGTTGCAATGCTACGTGCCGAAGGCACGTCCCTACACCAGGGCGTTTCTGACGCTGATTTCAAGCCGCGAATTTGTGGGGGAGCGGTGGTTGCCGCCAGCTATCGCAGGCGGTTGTAGAGATTTCGCGCGTCCCGCGCTTGACAGCGAATGATCCGTGTGCGGTGGTTAGTCTGCGATCAGAACTGGAAGTAGATGAAGGGCATGACGTCTTCCGACATGAACTGCACCACGAGCTGAACGGCAACGATGAACACCGCGAGCTTAGCGCCGAAGGGCGCCCTGACAAACCAGTCGCCGGCGGCGTTGATCCAGCGTGTCGGGAGCGAGTGGACGGCGATGATCATCGCGACGAAGATAAGCCACACGTAGCGCACCCTGAAGAACGGAGCGAGATAGGCGATGTCGAAATTGCCGAATATGTTCCTGATTATCAGCCACGCATCCTCGAAGCTCGCGGCGCGGAAGAAGATGAAGAGGAAGCTGACATAGGCCATTGTCAGAGTCCAGCTCGCCGCCTTGACGGGCCAGGTATCGGGAATTTTGACCAGCCATGGCCTGAGGGCCTTGTGGACAATGAGGCCGACTCCGTGCATACCGCCCCAGATGACGAACTTCCATGCCGCGCCGTGCCACAGGCCGCCGACGAGCATCGTCAGGAAGTTGTTGACATAGGTGCGCAGCGTTCCGCGGCGGTTTCCGCCGAGCGGAATATAGACATAGTCGCGCAGCCATGTCGACAGCGAGATGTGCCAGCGCCGCCAGAAGTCGGTCAGATTGCGCGATTTATAGGGGAAGTTGAAGTTCCGGGTCAGCCTGAAGCCCATGATGGCCGAAATGCCTATGGCCATGTCGGAATAGCCCGAGAAGTCGCAATAGATCTGGACGACGTAGCCGACGACCCCCATCAGCGACTCCAGACCGCTGTAGCCTGTCGGCGAGGCGAAGATGAGGTCGTTATACTGGGCTATGTAATCGGCCACGACGGCTTTCTTGACAAGGCCGAGTATTATGAGCCACAGGCCGGCGGCCATCTCCTGGCGCGAGGCGTGGTCGCGGTTCTGGATCTGAGGCAGGAAATAGTCGGCGCGCACGATGGGGCCCGCCACGAGTGCCGGAAAATATGACAGGAAGAAAAGATATTCGATCCATGTCTCGGTCGGGCTGACGCGCCCTTTGTAGACGTCGACAATGTAGCTTATCGACTGGAAGGTATAGAACGATATTCCTACGGGCAGAATGATGTCGAGCGGCTGGAAGTTGCCTTCGACCATCTGGTTCCAGTTCCAGAGGAAAAAGTTGGCATATTTGAAGAATCCGAGAATCGACAGCGACATTCCTATCGACAGCCACAGGCAGAGGCGCCGCTTCCAGAGCTTACGGGTGTCGCTCATGATGCGCGACAGACACCAGTCGAGAACCGAGGTTATTATCAGGAGCATGAAGAACCATGCGCTCGACTTGTAGTAGAAATAGAGGCTGAACGCGACCACATAGACGACCATCTGAAGCCGGCGGCTGCGCAGCAGGGCGTAGACGGGCAGGAATATCAGAAACAGAACCCAGAAGAGGCCGCTCGAGAAGAGCATCGGATGGTCGGCCTCATAGGCGAGCATGCGGCCGACGTTGTCGAAAAATGTCGATATATCGTATTGCATCAGTGTTTTGGCTGTAGAACAACAACTCGTTCGGGGCGCGCTTTAACTGAATCGTCGGGGCGTTTCATTTTTATCGGCCGGGCGCAGTTAGCGGGCATCCAGCGCGCTATGCTGTCGAACCAGAGGGCAGCCGAGCGGCGCGTCGGATGGGCGCCGTCTTTCTCGCGCTCGAAGGTCATCCCGTTGCTGAGGAAGAAACATCCGGGCTTCACCATCTTGGCAATAAGGCGGTTTATGCCGGTGTCTTCCTTCCAGTTCGGAGGGCCGATCCATAGGTAGGGGATGTCGCCGATCTGATCGAGGAAGTTGCGCACATAGGCGGCGCGCTTCTCTTCGATATTCTTGACAAACAGCTCGTTGCCGCCGAGCGAGATAAAGATGTAGTCGGGTTTGAAGCGGCGGAGGAACACCTTGAGGGTGTCACACGTGCCCCAGTATTCCGAGGTCGAGCTATACCAGATGACGGAGTTCAGGCGGTGGCCGTTGGCCTCGGCGTAGGCGGCGAGGCGCGGATTGAGGCCTTCGAGCATCGAGTCGCCGATGATGAGGATGTTCTTCGAGGTGGTGTCGTTGACCTGCTCAAACGCCGGCGCAACGCTGTCGGGCGCCTCTCCGGCAGCGGCCGCGACGGGCGCTGTGAAGAGTTTTTCGGCAAAGGTAGCTTTCTTCAGGCCGGTCTTGCCGATAACCTCATCGTCGATAAACGACACTGCTGCGAACAGCACCAGTGTCAGCAGGGCGATGAGCCAGACAGTCAGATAGTTTTTCAATTAGGAATTAGGAATTAGCAATTTTTGCAAAATTAGGAAATTTCAGTCAGAAATGAGGAATAATGCCGGTCAGAAATGCAATAATATGCGGGAGGATGGCTCGGGACACCCTGACATATCCTACTCGATGAGCCCGACAAGTTTTTAGTATAAGCTAACGTCACATTACAGGAATTTGTGCGCCTTTTAAAATTTCGTCAGCGTTAATAAGTGTCATACATTCTAAATTCCCGTAAATTGTCGGAGAACCTTAACTTAAAATTCTGCCGGGCAAATTATCCCTACGCCAGGGCGTTTCTGACGCCGGTTTCTTCTAAGTTAACAGCATTGGCGTATATCCCTACTCCCCAATAGTAGTTGCGAGTTCTGGAATACCTCCGGGCTCATTCCGGGGACTGACAGAGGGAGCGCGGCGCCTTCGACAGGTGCCGCGCTCCGGGTCAGTTATCAGTATTTTATTTAAAAGTGTGTCTTCCTGACTTGCGAGCCGCGTCGCTCGATGACGATCGAGCCGGGCTCGGGAGTGCCGCTGATGCGGATGCCCTGAAGGGTGAAGTATTCGGCGGGAGCGTCAGCGTCGGCGTCGGGAGTCTCGATTGCGAGAACCTCATTGGTGATGCCGAAGACGGCTTTTGCCAACGGCATATCGGAGAGATTCTCTGCGGAGCTGACAGGAGTGTCGACGAAACCGTCGGCAATGGTGTTATATCGGTTCGTCTCTCCGGCAGCGCGGCGCTTCGAGGCGGCGGGAGCTGTGTCGAAGGCGAGCATGGCTGCCCCGTCGGGAAGGGCATAGTGGTAGGTAGCCTTGGCGCGGTAGCCGATTGTCGCGAGTATTTTACCCTCGCCCTCTTCGGTGCTCTTGCGGAAGTCGGGGCCGTTCTGCATTGTCAGGGTTGCGGCGCCATTGCCGCTATAGCTGTCGACGAGGGCATTATGGCTCTCGTTGAGCTCTGCGGGCACGAAGGAGTCTTTGTCGGTCTGATTGGTGAGGTCGTAGTTGTAGACGGTTATATGGGCGGGGAAGTCGCCGCCGTGGTCGGTCGACCAGCTGAGGTCAGAGGTGAAGTCCCAGCCGTCGATCTCCTTACGGTATTCGTAGCTGACAGGCTCGGCGGAGAGGCTTTCCATCGCGGGCACAGGCAGATCGGCCGTTGTAGCGGAGCCGTCGCTGTGATCGATGGTGTTACCTTTGTCATTGATATATTCGACAAGAGCCTTTACCTCGGTTGCGGGATGAGCCACAAACGAACCGATATTGACCTCGAAAGGAGCCTCTCCCTCGGCAAAGAAGCCTTCGGAGTCGGGAAGCTGCTGGTCGGCGGGAACTCCGCTCTCACCATAGTCGATTATATTTTCATATATCTGGCTGTCGCCTGCGGTCAGGGTGAGCCGTATCTTACTGTCGTTTCGCCAGAGCATCACGGCCGAGAGATCGCTGACAGGATAGATGAAGCGGTCGGCTTCGTCATGGTTTTCTCCGGCGGGGCTATAGTCGAACCGCGGGCGCGACATGAGCGACATGTCGGTCGACATAACCTGATAGCGCACATTGTCGGGGTTCGTGCCGAGCACCATCTTATAATACTGACGCTTAGGATTATAGACATTCAGAAGATGGTCGAGATCGAAATCACCGGCATAATAGTTGCTCCACTTGTTGACGCGCAGGCGATCGTCGGTGCCGGGGGCGCTCCATCGCTGCGTGCCTGTTACGTCGACAAATTCGAACGGCTCGGGGTTTCCGGGATAGAGAACCATGCCGGAGGGAGCGAACTCATAGTTGATGTCGTCGTTTTCCGACGAGACGATGTCGGTCAGGCGCAGCACGCAGTTGCGGTTGCTGTCGGAGAAATGAGGGTCGTTGAAACCGAGCGATGAGAACACGGGCGTATAGAGCTCGGGCTCGGAGGTGGCGTAGAACACGGGATGGTCGGGATGCGAGGCAATCTTAGCCTTATAATCGTCGACGCTAGCAGCTCTTTCGACATTCTTGATGCACAGGAGAATCGGGGCCGTCTTCTCGCATTTCTCGCGGGGCGAGGCGCTGGCGTCGGGGCGTGAGGTGTGGGCATAGAGGTAGTAGAGGTTGCGTTCACGCACCTGCCGGGCATAGATGTCGTAGACTCGGCCGATGATCTTGAAGAGTGTGATGCCGTAGATAGTCGTCTCTTCGCCGCCGTCGTCGGGGAGGTTGAAGGCGAGGTCGACGCGCGAGGGGAGCTCGGGAACATCCTTGAAGCGATGGCCCTGAAACTCGCGCCCTTCGCTGCCTTCGACCATGAGGTTCGGGTTGGCGCACCACCATGCTCCGGGATAGATGAACTGCGAACCCTGGAAGGGGGTCGAGATGTCGAAGCCGTCCTGATCGACGATATTGAACTGGTCGACGGTGGTCGGCGACGAAAGATCGGCTTTTCTGACCTTAACGCCCTCGCCGAGGTCGAGATAGTAGAGGTTGGTATATTTATCGTTTTGGGATTTGACCGGCTCGAACGCGAAATATTTCACTGTGCCTTCGGAATATGAGGGAGTCAGCGAGCTGTTGTAGAGGCCCTGCCACGACGAATCGCCGCCCCAGACTTTCATCATGGGCAGATTGTCGGCATAAATGTCGTAGTTTTCGGGACGAGCGCCGCTGTCGTCGGCGAGCCAGAGGGCATAGCGGTCGAATCTGTCGCCCGAGACCATCAGTATGATCTGATTGAAACGCAGCCCGGCGGCTATTGTGCCCTCGCTGCCCTGAGCGGCCTCGACGGAGGTTGAGGTGGCATTGACGTCGAACTTAACGTCGACGGGGCGGTCGTTGACCATGAAGGTGAATTTCTCGGCCTCTTCCGTGGTGATATAGCGGCCGAGTTTTATGACGTAGCCCTCTTTGGCCGAATTATGGCGGACAAAGGGCACTTCGATGCGTCCGGAGCGGGTTCGTTTGAGAGCGTCGTAGACCGAACCGTCGGAGATGGCGATCGAATAGCTGTCGGAGTTGAGCGGACGCTGCTCTTCGAGATGGGTGTCGATAAGGCCGTTCGACGACAGCATTACGTGGAGGAAGTCGGCGTCGCCGCGGTCTGAAGAGCTGTTTTCGAAGAATTCGTCGTAGTCGACGCGCAGATATATGGCCTTGACTGTCAGGTTGGCCTCCATGCGCGAGTTGTTACACCAGAAGCTGTCGGTCACGGGCACGAGCACATCGGTCTGATGGGCGTCGAAGAAATATGTCTTGTAGCCGTCGGTGTTCTGCTTAGTCTCTACCTTGACATGGTCGCCGTCGACGGAGAATTTCCTGACCGAGAACCGGCCGCCGAGATACATCTGGCTGACAAAACGGTTAGCGGCGATATTGTCGGCGACAAAGATGCGGTAGACGCCGCGGCGGTGACCGTCGGCCTCGCGGGTCTCGTAGTATTCGAAGGGAATGTTCGAGGCCTGCTGGTTGGATCCTCGGAGCGCGTCGTTGATGGGGCCTTCCCAGAACGACATCGTGAACGTTGCGTCGTGGGCCGTGAAGGGGCCGGCCTCTTCGAGCGAGAGAGTTCCGGCGGCAAAGTCGACCGTTATGTTGTAGATTCCGTTTTTAGCCTTGAAATTACGCCAGCAATAGTTTTTGTCGCCGAAGCAGAAGCTTTTCGGCGAGCCCGCCGAGGCCTCCGAGTCGTCGGTCGGGTAGCAGCGGAAAGCGCTGTCGTTCCATCCCGGATCGGTATAGAGCGAGAAGTCGGCCTCGGTGCCCTTGGCGTTGTCGAGCGGCACATTTACGGCGGTGAACACGTCGCCGTTCCTGACGAACTCTACGGGATGGACGTCGTCGGCTAACGACCAGGCGTCGCGTCCGGCAATCTGTCCGTTGAGGAAGAGCCTGTCGGGGGCCGAATAGTGGTCGAGTTTTTTAACCGAGACCGTTTCGGCGCCGAAATCGACAGTTATGTCGTAGGTGCCTGCCTGAAGGAAGAAGTTTGCGAGTTTATCGCCTGTTCCGTAGCCTATGCTGACCGACGAGCCGTCGGTGAGCTCAACATCGTTGAGGTTGTAGTATTTGCTATCGCTCCAGCCCGAAGTCGCGTAGAGCGCGAACTGGCATATCTGGTCTCCATTGTCGAAACGGACATTGCGGGCCGTGAACCTGTCGCCGTCCTTAGTGAGTCTGACGGGATGGGTTTCATTGTGGAGCCCCAGTTGCCGGCTCCGTACATCGAGCCGTTGAGCCACAGGGCGTCGGGCGCTGTCATCGCCATGGCCCCGCGGGGCAGCATGAGCGCGAGCGCGCATAAGAGAATCAGTTTCAGAGATAAACGGTTTGACATTGTATTTGATGTTAAAGACTGTAGTATTGATCAGTTATCGGTAAATTATTTTCTGTCCGCGCGAGGTTATATACATCGACCCGGGCGAGGGGGCGGAAACCTCGCGGCCAAGGAGGTTGAAATAGCGCACAGGGCCGGCTGAGTCGTCGGCGGCGGGGGCGGCGATGAGGGTTGTCTCGTCTTTGTCGAGGTCGAGGCGCGCCGCGACAACGCCACGCGGCGGCACGTCCAGCGAGTAGGTGTTCCCGGCGGCGCTTCTGACCCGGGCCGTTATGCTGCGGTCGGAGGTGTTCGACAGCAGCACGGCGCCGGTGTTGTCGGGGTTTCGGTAGGCGGCATAGCTGAGGCCGTCGGTCCACCATCCTTCGGTGTCTACGCGGTGTGCGCCCGGCTTCACGGCGGCCGATGTCTGGGCCATTATGATATAATGGGAGTTGAAGGTATAGTCGGAATGGTTTGAGGCATTAAGGTCGACGGCGCCGTAGCAGGTCGAGCAGCCGCCCGGCAGGTAAGGCTCCTTGTTGGTGTCGAGCATGAAGTTCCAGACTATCGACCCTCTGAATCGCCTCAGCGACGGCTCGATTATTATTTCGTTCATGTCGGCGGCGAGGCGGGCGGCGAGGTTGCGGCCGTCGTTCCATTCTCCTATCGACGCCTCGGAGAAAAGCAGCTCTTTCTCCTGATAGTTGCCCCAGACGACAGTCTTTTCGATGTCCTTAACCGTGCCGCCGTAGTTGTGGTAGCAGGCTCCGGCAACGAGGTCCGCGCCGTCGAATCTGTCGCCCATGCGGGCGTAGGCCTTCACGGGATAGTCGGTCTGGGAGTCGTTGCCGTCAGACTTGTTGTCGTAGTCGTAGTTATGGTCGTAGAGATAGATTTTCGTCGCGTGTCCGGCATCGTGGAGCGCCGGGGCGAGGCCGTCTCTGACGAAGTCGGCCTCTTCGGCATAGGGCATATACATCGAGGCGCAGTTTCCCCAGTTGAGCGGCTCGTTCTGGGGCGACACGGCGTGGATAGTTATGCCCTCGGCGGCCATAGCCCTGATGAATCTGACGAAATAGTCGCCGTAGACCCTGCGGTAGCCCTCGTAGAGGCGGCGTCCTGTCCATTCGGGCATGAAGTTCTTGTTGGTGTTGTCGTCGACCTTCATCCATAGCGGCGCTGTCCATGGCGAGGCGAAGATTTTCAGGCCGGGGTTCATGGCGAGAATCTCTTTCAGGACGGGAATGACATAGTCTTTCTCGTCGGCCGAGAGCGAGAAGTTCTGCAGGGGGTCGCTGTCGGGGCCTTTGAAGTCGGCAAGGGTATAGAGCTTGCTCGAGAAGTCGTTGCATCCGATCGAGATTCTGACATAGCTGACGCCGTAGCCCCCGGTCGGGGAGAATGTTTTCTCAAGCAGGGCCTTGCGTTCGCTCTCGGGCATTCGGCTGAGGTTGTAACACGACGCATAGGTCAGGGCGAAGCCGAAGCCGTCGATTTCCTGAGCCGTGCGGTCTGTGAGAACGATGGCGTCGTCGGTTGTCGACGTCCCGGCCGGCTCGACTTCCGATTCGGTCAGCTGCTGCGAGCGGTCGCCCGAGGTTGTCAGCACGGAGGCATAAGGGGAACTTGCATTTGCGCCGGTCACTGCCAGAGAGATGGCGCCGATAAGGAATAGTTTCTTCACTGTATGATTCAATGGTAGCGGCGCAAAGTTAGCCACAGCAATAACCGGGGCAATGAGCGAGTAGACTAATTAGTAAATCCCGTTTCCCATGACCAAACTGACAGTCAAATACTTATAGGCGGGAGCCGTGCAAAAATAGTAAACCCACCCTTATCATGGAGCGGTATTACACAGCACAGGGAGCGGGCCTTGGCTATCGCCGTTCCGCGACTGCGCAGCTCCGCAGCTTGTCGCGGGGGTTGGAAGCGGGTCAGCGACCCACAGCTATCGCAGTGGGATGTAGACATATCGCGCCTCACGGCGCTTGTCGCGCGCTTTCAGCCATATGAAACCGGCATCAGAAACGCTCTGGCGTAGGGACGTGCCTTCGGCACGTAGCATTGCAACGCCCTGATTGTCAGTTGCATTTGAAACGTGCCAAAGGCACGTCCCTACGCCCGGGC
>ENA-UOJJ01000809-UOJJ01000809.1-human-gut-metagenome-genome-assembly--contig:-CS66-NODE-809-length-50420-cov-9.761759_pt1 | contig 50420 bp, 41 predicted proteins | sample MGYA00242343_ERZ723890 | MGnify/ENA metagenome assembly ERZ723890
CACAGAATAAACCCTCGGCATTCATATACGTCAGGAGACTCCTGGGATACGCTGTTCACTATTATCGGCGGGGTATTCGTGATCGGCGGCGGACTTGCATTGATCATCTATTTTCTTTATCTTGTGTATTGCGCGTGATTCCCAGCCTAAAGGCATGAAAACAGTGTCGCAAGGCGCGCAGCAGACAAGCCCGCATTTCGAATTTGCACAAAAATCAGAGGGTATCCATTTGGATACCCTCTTTTGCTTTATCTGTTCAGCATTTTTGTTCTTATACAGCATCGTGCTGTTAAGCGATGCGGATGAGACCGCTTTCCTTATCGTAAGTCAGCTTCGTGCCATACGGCGCGCTGTAGGCCGTCATATGCTCTGCAATCTGCTCAGCCACTTCGATGGTCAAATCGATCGGAATAAGACCATACGCTACGCTGCCATCCTCATTCCTGTCGATCTGGAGCAGGCAGTTCTCCGAAAAGCGGCGCTCTGCGTTAAAACTGATGAAGTTGCTGTTTTTGTCCTTAGCACGATTGGAATGCAGATCGGATGGACGGCTGTCCGCACCATAGCCATACGCCTCGTACATTTCCGGGGCAATGATGGACTCGCCCGCCTCAAACTCCATGAGCAGGCTGCCGAGATTGTAGAAAATATGTTCACGCCGCCCGGTCTTCCATTTTTTGATGCTTGAAGTCGCTGTTTTGTATGGATGTGATCTTTCTCAAGTCTTTACGCCCATTATACTGCGATTATATCAGCCGCATTCTCTGTGTGAAAAGGGCGCAACAAGGACGGCCGCTAAGGCCGCCCTTGTTGTATTTCTACTCCCGCCCCTACGTGAGGGGCGACCTTTCGACCCGGCAGAGGGTATTGTTATGCCAAAATTTCTACTCGCGCCCCTACGCGAGGGGCGACCTGCGGCGTGCGGTACTGCGCACTCTGCCGCTGCTTATTTCTACTCGCGCCCCTACACGAGGGGCGACGTATCGGGAAAAGCCGTATCCGCTCACGGATGAGCAATTTCTACTCGCGCCCCTACACGAGGGGCGACTGAGAGAAATTTTTAACGAACACTTCTGCTTGCTCATTTCTACTCGCGCCCCTACACGAGGGGCGACAGCATTTTTTCACAAAACCATAAGTTGATTTATATGATAAATTGCTGAAAAATTCACATTTTTCAAATTAACACTTTCTGTATACTCCAACATTCGTTTGAAAACTTTAAAGATTACTTTGTTGGGTCTGCACGAACCTCCCGGAAAAATGTGTACGGGAAGGGTTGGCGTTAGAAAATAAGTGCTCCTCCTGCCTCTACACGCGGCCTTTTCCCCATTGTCTCAATCCTTCGTTCGTAGGAGTTTCCCAGTCGGTAAAATCTAACCGAATCCTGTTCTGTATCTATAATTTTTTCCAGCTCATGCTTCAAAACTACCAGTTGAGCTGCGTCGAGAAGCACTTCAAATACAGAATTTTGAACTCGCATTCCATAGCGTTCACAGATTTTAGCAACCTTTCTCAGTCGTTTTTGTCCGGAAGCATTCGTTGTATCTACATCGTAGGTCACGACCAGCATCATATTCTGCTACCTCCACATAAAAGGCGGATATCGATCCAGGTCTCCGCGCAGCACACGAGCAAACAGCATCGACTGCGTATAAAGTATCAAACCGATTGAAATCTTTTCCTTCAGAAACGGGTGCTGGATCGTCTCACGCTTTCTGGCGCGCCACTGCTCGATGACCTTTCTCCGCCCTTTCTCGCTAAGATACACAGCGCCAAAATCAGTAATAAAATCCTGTGTGCGGAACTGATCTTTATTAAACATCGAAATAACCATTCGATCGCATAAAGGAGCGCGCAGTTCCTCCATAATATCCAGCGCAAATGAGGAGCGTCCCGGACGCAGCGTATGCAGATATCCCGCAGCCGGATCAAGCCCTATGGTTTCCATCGAAGAACGAATATCATGTGACAGCAGCGTGTAAACAAATGACAACACCGCATTGACCTCATTCAGCGGAGGCCGCCGGCTTCTTACCTCAAACCGATATCCCTTCGGACTTGATAGTAAATCATCAAAATGAGAAAAATAGATTGATGCAGCTGCGCCCTCTATTCCTCGCATCGAATCAATATCCGTACAGCAATCCAGCTTTTTCGCTATTTCAGTCAGATCAGATGCCGAAGCTAAAATACCTTGTTTAACCGTTTCATCGGAGGCCGCGCGAGCATATCGCATCAGCACAGACTTACTGTTTCGAATCTTACAAAACAGCAAATCGGCAGCAAAAGTTCTCGCAAAATCTGTATCTGCCAAACTTTCGTATTGACGTTTTCGCAGTAATACATTACCGCTGACTGGGCCGCACATACGCCCCTGAAAGAAACCGTTTTCACTGAGAAAGCTGATTGTCACATCATGCTGCGCACAAAACGACAGCAGTGCAGTCGACATTGTGTTCTTCCCGAAGAGAACCACGGAATCCACCTGTGAAATTGGAACTGATGCCTTTTCAGTGCCGCCTATTGCCACGCAGATATTTCCGTTCCGTTCAAACAGATAGCTTTCCGGGGTCGTGATATACAGTGTTTCAAGCAGTTTTTTCATTTCACATCTCTCTCCATTGCCTCTCTGCGAAGCTCGTGACAGTAATTTGAAGCTGACCGCTGCATACCGGGCCGGCAATGCTCTCGAAGAGAGCATGCCCTGCACTTTGCTTCTTTCTCCGCCGGTGGAATTGAAAAGCTGCGGCGGAATAATTCAATTTTATGAATTGTCTCTTTTACAAGATTTCGTAATTCTTCGGTAAATGGAACTGAATAGCGCCGGTGAGATGTGATATAGTAAATCGCCCCCTCCGGAATACTGGTCTGAAACATTTCTTCCAGACACATTGCCTGTGCGCAAAGCTGTATCTCATACTCCCGTTCTGCCCGAATCTCTCCATGTTTATATTCAACAGGATATAGACGCGCAGGGAAATCCAGTGCAGGAATGCGGCAGCCCCGAGCATCTGTCTGCGCCTCGATGCAATCGCATTTTCCTGCAACGCCTAATGTATGCGAAAATACAGGAAACTCATACAGTTTTGCAGTCTCTCCCCGGCGCTCTATCCGTTGCGCATGCACCCGTTCATGCTCAGCACGCCCTTTTGCCGTATCTGCACTTTCTTTCCAGATCTGCTCATTTGTCAGCAGCGCCGCTCGCCTCAGGCAAAATCCGGCATGTGAAAGCCGTGAAAGAGGAATCGGCCCCCAGTCATCATCCATGGCAGAACCAGTCCTCATCTTCAGGCAGCTCATCCCAGATTACAGGAGAAAAAGCATCCGACTTGAATCCGATCTGTACCCCCTGCGGCACTTTGTCCAGTCGGACTGCAGCATCATAATCCCGATAGCTGCGCGGATAAGCAACGGTATCCTTTTTCGAAACCTTGACCAGATCAAACAGCCTGTGTGCAGGTGCGCAGCCCAGCTTAGCCTGACGAACTCTCTGAACCGGGTCAGAATCCGTACCGACGTGCTTGAAAATAATCAGCGGAGAGACAACTTCCATTTCGCCCTTGCTGGCGGAACGGTCGTGCTCATACATATTCATGATCGCCTCAAAAAGGACGTTCAAGTCCTCCTCGTCAAATCCAGTTTCTTCAGCAAGGTTGGCGCTGATAAATCCGCGAACTTCATACAGGCCAAAGGGAATCATCTGTCTGCGTCCCATGGTGCGAAGCTTATCCTCAGGCTGTGCCTCTTCCCACGCAATATATTCCTCTACGGTCGCCCCATCTTTCACCTTGTCTGCAACTGCCATACGAGTAATCGAAATATCCAGCGGCAGCACAGCATCCAGGCTTTTTCCATAGGTAATCTGTACAGGACCGCGGACCTGCCCTGCATTAGGGCCTGTGGACATTACTGCACCGAACGTGCGGACATCATAGAAAAGTTCGCATGCTTTTTTCCGTCCGGCATAAACCGCGTCTTTTGCCTTTGCGCAGTCATCTACGCCGGCAGCTCGTTTTGCCTCTGCAATATGGCGGTTAATGTTGGTTGCCTGCTGAATGATGATATTCATCCCCGGCTCGTCTTTGTGCGCCAGTTCAACGTAATTGCGAATACGACGCTTAGTCGCGCCGTCTGTGATAAAGCCCTGCATAGTCTGCGGATCGATGCGAGGCATATTGCCCATGTCCGGATCACCGTTCGGGTTGGAATTTGTGCACGCTACATAGTACATAAACTCATATCTGTTCTGAATTGCCATGATACATCCTCCTTTTACTGTTCCGCCACTGCTGTTCTTTCCTTCGATGCGGCAACTGCTTCCTTTCTCTCTTTATTGAGCTTTGCTCCCATCTGGTAATAACCCAGCGCAAAATAAGACTGCTGTTCCAGATTCAGCGTTGCAGGTATATGCCTGCCCAGCGCGACAGATACTTCCTGCAGATTCTCCCTGTACCTGTCAGCCAGCCACTTATTCTCCATTTTCTCCAGATGGTAATTGGAATGCCTGCTGAGCTGACCGATGGCCAGTGCCGGCATCTGGATTGCCGAGGCATAGTAGCGCTCCACAATACCAGTATTGACGTCAGGCATCGCTGTTCTCTGTATTGCCGCATAAACAGCCATCAATCCGCCGCAGTGATAAGCCGGGTTGGAAAGATTCAGATTGTATTCTTCCACGATTGATACCTCCTGATGATTCATTCGATTTTTTCGAAGCAGCCAGACCTTCAGCCATTGACAGGCAAGGCTGTCAGGCATGGTACTTTGTATATTGCGGGTTGTCTGCGCGCTCTCATCATCACCTGCCAGCAGCTTTGACCGAATGTAGGTCAGTGCTTTCGACGCAACAGCATCCGGAAGAACGCCACCCGTTAGAATGGCTTGAATAATCGTTGGTGTAATTCCTGACAGTTCCTTCGGCATTCGCTCTAAGGGTCGGCTGTCAGACTTTAGAAATTTGAGCAGATGAATCAGCCGGGCTGCCAGCTTTACCTGCTTGATATTCCCAGTGCCGCTGTAATTGGTCAACGACAGATCCGCATACCACTGATTGATGTTTCGGCGAAGATCGGCGTAATTGCCCCGGTCATATCTGCGGATCATAATACGACTATTGACGCCCGACAGCATGAGAATATGGTACGATACATCATCCAGATCAGGAACAGCATCGCCGGATCTAACACTTTCAGGCGCCTGATCAGCCCTTTTGCGTTCTGCCCGCTCGTTGACTTTCGTCTCTTCTTCCGGCTCATCTTCGGGATCGTCTTCTGCTGTATCATCCCCTAAATCGTCGAGGAGGTTGAATAAATCCTTATCCTTTGGGATTTCACGGTCAAACCAGTGAACGAATTTCATACCCGCAAGAACAGGAGCATCTTTCAACAGTTCATCCAGCGCAGCTTTCACTACGCTGAAAGCCTCCTCAGAGACAGGAGCGTTGGCCGCCTGTTTCTGATTATACGAGCAGAACGCCGGCTTATCGAAGCAGATCAGCGAATCTCCCCTTGGATGTCCGCCAACGACGAAAAGTCCTTGAACCGGTGTCGTCGTAGTCATTGCCTGTGCACGCTCACCGGTAATCAGGCACAGTGCAGAAGGTTTTTCACATTCCTTAGAAAACTGTTTCCGAAAGGATTTCCACCAATCTCGAACCTTTTCGGACTGCAATACCGACTGACCGTTGACCCGAAAGGATACCGTATCTCCCGGCTTGATTTTCATTCTGTCGAGTTCTTCGCGGATTTTTTCCATCGTTTCAGGCGTTTCCAGCGCACGTACACAGACCTTCAGCCGCGGCTCTGCCTCCGATGCACTGCGGAGTGTTTCCAGAAAAAACCGACTCTTGGCTGGCAGTTTGCCATCCTCTGTTGCTGCATCAGGCACAACAATCGAACGTTTCTCAACAAGAATATTACATTTATCTCTGCCCTGCGCAAGGCTTCCAATATCCGGACACAGTACCGATTCCTTATCTCCCAGATAGATGCTGACATGATCATCGTCTTCAGAAAGTGAAATATAAGCCTTAACCGTCTTGCCCGAAAAGCCTGGCGGCTGCGTCAGATTTTGACGCACACCATAGTCATACAGTGCTTTCAGCATGGGCTGCATCCCCCTTCAAAACCGCCGGACTGTCATACGGCGGAACGGAAATAACGCCGTTCTCCATAACTGCATGAAACAACGACATTTGGATTTTGGTCTTTTTTGTGACTTCTATGTCTTCCGGTGTGAAAAGATCGTAAACCATCAAGCCCACATCGATAGACTGCTGGACGGGAGGCCGGATTCCATCACTCTCCTCGAAATAGCAGGTAAACTCTCCCAGTCCCAGCGAGGGCTGAAAAAAGCATTTTCCGCCGCGAATACGGCGCAGAGCCTGCGCATACAGTTGTTTTTCACACCCTGCAAAGGCCGGCCGAGGAATGATAGATGCCGCAATTCGATAGCGCACATCCTGCAGCGCAGTAGTTTGCCGCTGCGTCCGCTCCTCCTCGGTGAAAATCGGCTTTGTGCTGACGGTACATTTCACTTCATTACGCTTAAAACTGATATAACGGATGGGGTTCAGCACTTCAATACGATTGATCTGCCAGCAAAACTCTTTCGGCTTTGAATAAATCGCTGAAAGAATTCCTCTTGCGGCAGACGGAGTCGGAAATGGATAGGTTAATCTTTCAACTTTTGCATATGGCATGGTAAAACATGCAAAGTCTCCCCACACCTCGATAACAATTTCTTTCAAGCACAATTCACCTCCATGATTTGCGTACTCCGCATCGTTTGACGGGCAGAGCAGTCAAATTATGTCATCTATATTTTTCAGGCTCTCCCATCTATTCTATCTGTAAAAATAATAGCACGTTAAGTGTACAATAAAACGTACACTCAACGTGCTATCCTTACCATATGCCGTCAAATTCTTCTCCCTGCGGCAAATGAAGTCCCATCTCCGCAGAATAATATTCTTCATATTGCGGACGGAACAGGTACACGCGGCTGCCCGCCGTCTGCCCATCGAACCGAACTCTGTTTCTGCGGGCAACCGGAATTTCTTCCGCATAGATATCCAGATTTTTGTCAAAGCAGGTCAAAGTAATAGATGCTGCTTCCTTCAGAATTCCGGCATCTGCTCCCTGTTCGCGCAGCTGCTTCGATATACTCTTATACAATTCGCGTTTCTCCGCATAGGGGACAATAATCTGCACACCGGCATTGTCAATCAGCTTATACTGTGCCGCTGTTTGCGCAAAAGACCGGGCATCAATCGCCTCTGTCAATGTTTTCTTGTCTGAACTCCCATCGAACAGCCGCTGATAATACTCCCGAATATTATCCGGATCATGAATAGAAAAAGGCGGCGACATTTCCTGCACGGTAATGGCAGCATTGTTATACCAGTCATCTGGGTATAGCCTGCGGCTATCCTCAGGACAAAATACGATGACTCGTCCCATCTGGTCACGTCCGTTGCGGTTGCACCGTCCGGCCGCCTGAATGATGGCATCCAAAGGCGCCAGAGCGCGATATACCGTTTTGAAGTCCAGATCCACTCCCGCTTCAATGCACTGCGTCGCTACCACACGACAGGGTTTGCCTTCATGCAGCCGTTGACGTATGATTTCAATCTGTCTGCTTCGATGCGCCGGACATAAATCCGTAGTCAGAAAGAACACTGTATTCTCCGGGCAGGATTGATATAGTGCATCTGCAATCTGTCTCGCATGACGACGCAGGTTGACAATAGTACATACGCTGTCCAGCGGAGACATTTCCTCCGCGACTGTCTCCAGCGGTGTTTTTCTGTCAAGCCTCCATTCGATCTCCGTCCGCCGCAGTGCAGCGAACATTTTCTTGTTCTCCGGTATAATCTCACGCGGTGTCCAGTCCAAATCTTTTCGTGCAGCAAAATCCGGCTGTGTTGCTGTAGAAAACACCATTGTCGTATGATACCGACTGCACAGCTCGTTTACCGCGCGGAGCGTGGATGTAGTCAGATTAACCGGAAGGCTCTGCGCTTCATCGAATACAACGACGCTGTCTGCGATATGATGAAGTTTACGGCAGTCAGCAGGACGATCAGAAAACAGCGCTTCGAAAAATCGAACCGATGTGGTAATGATAACCGGCGCACTCCATCTGGCGGCCAGTTCGCGAGCCTCATCCGGCAAATCGCTCTGGCTGTGATCAATCAAAACGTCAGATACAATGTTTTCATAGATTTCAGCATTCTGCTCGGCCAGCGTTAAAAACGGCAGTACAATGATGATGCGCTGTTTTCCATTCCTCAAACAATGACGGAGCGCAAAATGCAGCAATGCCAGCGTTTTTCCCGTACCTGTGGGCGCTGTCAAAGTATAGAGTCCTTCCGGCCCGTCGCCCATTTCCCCGCATTTCTCGAAAACCCGGTCTCGATATATGTTTAACGTCTTATCGGCATTAGAATACCGCTTAATACCATCACGATAGTCATTCAGCCTTTTCAGTAAAGTCCGCGGGTCAAAACAGTTATTCTCCGCATGCGAAAGATATGCGCTGTCATTGTCCAATGCTGACGCCGTATAATCTGCATCCACCAGGCAGGAGAAAAGCATGCGGGTATACAGCATAGACTCCAGTTCGCCTTCAGGCGGTTTCGGCAACTTTGGCGGCTTGAAATCAGGGAAGTCTTTCCTGAAAGCTGTATTCGCTGTCAGCAGTTGCTCTTTAGCAGCAATCGCCGGGGCTTTCCCCGCATTTCCGTGGACTGTCTTCTTCGGATCTGCAACAGCATAAAGTTCTCCCTTTATTTCATCATACGCGACCAGGCCATCGTGATGGCCATTGATTGCCTCCGCTATCGGATGGCTGCTGGGTCTTCCCTTGTAGCAGGCTTCTGCGAAACACGCACCTCCCATAGCATGGTCAACGCCCGTTCGGATTCCTTTCAGCACATCCTGAAATGCCTGCGTGTATTTTCCGAAATCATGCAGCTGCCCTATCATTTTTGTAACCTCGCCTAATTTCAGCGGCTCTCCATACATTTGGGCAAATTCTGCAACTCTCTGCAAATGCTCTTTGACCGTTGGCTGATTTCCCTGCGCATTGGGGGATTTTGCATAATATTCCATAGCACTGCCCCATTTCATCGTTATTTCATAAACCCAGTCCTGATAATATAATTTCCAGCCTGTCGAGAAAGTCCATTTTCACGACGCTGCCGCGCAGAACACAGATTGTCGGAAAAACGAAGTTTCCCGACAGTCTCAATTTCATTGTATTCCCGGAGCAATTCATCGTCAAGCTCTTTTGGTGATATGAAGATCTGTGCTTTCTCGATCCATTTCTCTTGTATTTGCGTATTTGTCATGATATACTGATCATGATACAATGAACTTTTGAGGTGTAGCTTATGGACATCTTTACGATACGGCAAAAGCTGCGCTCAACGCGGCTCAGCGATATTCCCTTGCGCGTAACGTTTTACGCGCGCGTTTCGACCGACAGCGACGAGCAGCTCAACTCGCTCGACAACCAGATTGGCTACTATCGCGACTATATCACCCGCAACCCGGCATGGACGTTCATCGACGGCTACATTGACGAGGGTCTTTCCGGCATGACCACGCGCAAGCGCGACAACTTTCAGCGCATGGTGCAGGACGCGAAGGACGACAAATTTGACCTCATCCTCACCAAGGAGATCACCCGTTTCGCCCGCAATACACTCGACAGCATCCGCTACACGCGCGAGCTGCTTTCCGCAGGCGTCGGCGTTTTCTTCCAGAACGACAACATCAACACGTTCGACGAGGACTCCGAGCTGCGCCTCACCATCATGTCCGGCATCGCGCAGGACGAGCTGCGCAAGCTGTCGAGCCGCGTCAGGTTCGGCCACCAGCAGGCGATAAAAAACAATGTTGTCCTCGGCAACAGCCGCATTTTTGGCTATCGAAAGGACAGCAGGCGCCTTGTCATTGACGAAAACGAGGCTCCCATGGTGCGCGAGCTGTTCGAGCTGTACGCTACTGACCATTACAGCATGAAGCAGATCGAAAACATGTTCTGGGAAAAAGGCTACCGCAACCATAACGGCAGAAAAATCGCCCACACGACCATGTCCGGCATGATTTCCAACCCGAAGTACAAGGGCTATTATGTCGGCAACAAGGTCCGCATCGTGGATATGTTCACAAAAAAGCAGAAGTTTCTCCCTCCTGAGGAGTGGGTGATGTTCAAGGATGAGAGCGGGGAAATCGTACCTGCCATCGTATCTGAGGAGCTGTGGGACGCAGCAAACGCTGTCCTCACCCGCCGCAGCAGGGATGTCAAGCGGCGGCAGAACCTTTGCAATCACGACAATCTGCTGACAGGCAAGCTGTACTGCACGCACTGCGGCGCGGCCTACTACCGACGCGATGCCAAAGACCGGAAAGGCAGTGTCAACAGCAAATGGGTCTGTTCGGGCAAGATCAAGAACGGAAAGGACTCCTGTCCTTCCCTGCCGCTGTACGAACAGGAGCTGAGGCCGGTTCTGATGGACGTATTCAAGGAAGCGGACGTCAATGCCGATGAACTGATCGAGCGCTATATCGAAATGTACCGCGCGATCAGTCAGGACGATACCGGTCTTGCGCAGGAGATCGACACGCAGCGTACCAGGCGCGAGCTCGCTGAAAAGAAAAAGAGCAAGCTGCTCGAGTACAACGTCACCGGTCAGATCACGGATGCGGATTTTCTCAAGATGAATCGTCAGTGCGACAATGAGATCGACGAGTGCAATCTCTGTCTCGAAGAATTGGAAGCCGCCCGGACCTCCCGTGCCGACCTCAACGCACACATCGCGGAAATCCGCCGTGTTTTACAGGCCGCCCGCGACGATGCGGTGAACGGGCTCATTAACCGCGATTTTGTGCAAAAATATATCGACCGTATCTTTGTAACGGTCGATAATGATAAAATTCAGCTGCAAATCAAACTTTTCACCAGCGAAAGCACCATGCGGTATCTCGAAAAACTCGAACGTCGTTCGGGACACACGTTCAAGAAGATGATTGAGTCTTACGAGCAGAGCCTCGCAGCCAAGGGCTAAGGCTCCAGAAAATGCAAACAGGCGCTGCTTCCGGGAACACTTCTCGGAGGCAGCGCCGTTTTTTGCTGCTGTTTTTTATTTGTCCAAAAGTCACGCTCGGCATCTGCGCGAACCCTGATTTCCCTTATCCATGATGCAGTATACTCAGGTAATCGTAGGCATCCAGCAGATTGCCGACATGGAAATTCATGACCGCTGTGTCGACTTCGCTGCAATATCCATACTTTTCGAGGTCTTCGGGCACGGCGATACCGTGCTCCTTCAGGCGTGCAAGCATTTTATCGTCCGGAACCGGACTGGAATCCATGTTGCACAGCGCCGCGAGCTCGCCGCCCATTTTATCGAGCAGCTGCTGACAGCCGCGCAGATAAGCAGCTTCCTGCCGCCGCGCAGAAACACGCACGGTATGGTGAAAAAGCGCGACCGGCTGTTTTTCAAAAATACGCAGTTCATCGTCCAGCTTCGCCATTTTGTTGCGCAGCGGCGCAAGATCCGGGTAGCGGTGCGCGATCACACGCGCCTCCAGAAGCGGGAGAAACTGCTTTTGCAGCTCGTGCATCATATCCAGAATTTTCTGCCGGTTGTTATACGGCCGGATCACAATGTTGACCACGAGCGCAACCGCAAGACCGACCATCGTATCTGTGAATCGATGAAAGCCGTAGACCACGGCGTCTCCGCCCGTGTACAGACAGACATCCGCGAACACAATGCTCGCGAGCGGAATGGCAAAATTCAGCCGCAGCGCGATACAGAGTGTGATGACGCAGAGCGTGCCGACCGCCATCCACAGAAAGAACTGCGGCCGCCACGGCAGCCAGAGTACAAAAGCGCATGCGATCAGGTAGCCGAGAAAGGTACCGGCAACCTGCGTCAGACTTTCCTTCAGTGAGTCGCTCCATGTGCGGCTCATAACCGAAATCGCACCGATCGCCGCAAAAATCGGCAGACTGGAACCTAAAATCTGCGCAACCGCAAGCGCGATCCCGACCGAAAGCGCAGTCTTGACTGCACGCTGACCGATTCGTATTTTTTTGAAAAACTGCATTCTTTTTACCGCCCTTTGCAGGAGAATACACTCTCCCGTTTTTCTATACAGAAAACAGTATAGCATATCCGAAGGCGGCTTTCCAGTCATTTTATGCCTCGCACAGGAATGCTGACCTCGGTGACATACTCTGAAAGATCGTCGGTGAAACCCTGGTCGACCAGCGTGATCTCGCGCGAAAATCCTGCGGTTTCCAGACCATGCGAGCAGATGTGGTGAAATCACGTTTCACAGGGTAAACTCCGTTCGTCTGAGCTGGTTTTGTCTGATCATTCGGGACGGCTGTGCCTCCTCCGTATCCCATTATAAGCTCTATAACCGTTATAGAGTCAACTGCAAAAAAACGGCCGGCTGAATAGCGCCGGCCGTCCTGTATCAATCGTTTCTCACGCCCGTGAGATCCTTGACGACCTCGCCGGCAGCGATCAGTCCCGCTGCGGCAGGCACAAAGGCCGTGCTGCCCGGAACCTGACGTCTCTGGGTGCACTTGCGCGCCGTACCCGGCGGACAGATGCAGTTCTGGCGGCAGCTGGTCGCCATATCGTCGATCGGCGTCATCGCCTGCTCGCGCGAATAGACCACCTTGAGCTTCCGGATGCCGCGGCGGCGCAGCTCGTAGCGCATAACGCGCGCGAGCGGACAGAACGAGGTCTTATAGATGTCGCTCACCTCGAACGCCGCAGCGTTCAGCTTGTTGCCGGCGCCCATGCAGCTGATGATGGGCGTGCCGGCCCTGTTTGCCTGCTCGACCAGCTCGATCTTGCCGGTCACGGTGTCGATCGCGTCGACAACGTAATCATACTGCGTAAAATCGAACTGCGACGCCGTTTCGGGGGTATAAAACATTTTATAGGTATGCACGACTGCGTCCGGATTGATGTCGTGCACGCGCTCCTCGGCTACGTCCACCTTGTACTGACCGACGGTCTTGCGCGTTGCGATGATCTGACGATTGATGTTCGTCAGACATACCTTGTCGTCATCAATGAGGTCGAGCGTGCCGACGCCGCTGCGTGCGAGCGCCTCTACCGTATAGCCGCCGACGCCGCCGATGCCGAATACCGCTACGCGAGCCTTGCTGAGCTTTTCCATGCCCTCATGACCCAGCAGCAGTTCTGTTCTCGAAAACTGGTTTAACACGTCTATCTGCTCCTTATTCTCCATTTTTACATACTGATATAAGTTTACACAGCTTTTCAGAGTATGTCAATAGGATTTCTGCAAATGGCGTACAGAAAAAAGCGCCTGCAACGTTTTCTGCTCGTTGCAGGCACTTGGGGTTGCCCCGGATTATTCCTCGACGCTGCCCATCAGAGTGACCATGACAGCCTTCTGTGCGTGCAGGCGGTTCTCCGCTTCCTCGAAGATCTCGCTTGCGTGCTCCTCGAACACCTTGGTGGTGATCTCCTGCTCGCGGTATGCCGGCAGGCAGTGCTGCACCATGCAGCCCGGCTTCGCGGCGGCGAGCAGCTCGTCATTGACCTGATAGCCCTGGAATGCCTTCATGCGGACTTCCTTCTCCGCCTCCTGACCCATGGATGCCCAGGTGTCAGTGATGACAACGTCTGCATTCTCCGCAGCCTTCATCGGGTCGTCGGTGATGAAGAAGTTCGGGTTCGGCTCTGCGAAGGCCATGACTTCAGCATCCGGACGGTAGTCCACCGGCGTTGCGATAGATACCTTCATGCCGGTCTTGAGACCGCCGACGATCAGAGAATTTGCCATGTTGTTGCCGTCGCCGATGTAGCACATCTTGAGGCCCTCAAGAACAGCGAACTTCTCGCGGATGGTCATCAGGTCCGCCAGAACCTGACACGGATGGCAGAAATCGGTCAGACCGTTGATGATCGGAATAGAGCCGTACTCCGCCAGATCCTCGACCTCCTTCTGTGCGTAGGTGCGGATCATGATGCCGTCCAGATAGCGGCTCAGAACGCGCGCGGTATCCTGCACCGGCTCGCCGCGGCCGATCTGAAGGTCACGGTTGGACAGGAACAGCGCCTGACCGCCGAGCTGATACATGCCGGTTTCGAAGGAAACGCGGGTACGGGTGGAGGACTTCTGGAAGATCATGCCGAGGCTCTTGCCCTCCAGATGGCGATGGGAAATATTATGCTTCTGTTCATATTTGAGCTGATCTGCCAGATCGAGCAGGCCGATGATCTCCTCGGTGGAGCAGTCGAGCAGCTTGAGTAAATGCTTCATTGGTAAAACACCTTTCTATAATCCGTTAAGGCCATACCGCGCTTTCATTGTGCGGCGTTTTCTTAAAATACCTTTGCCATGACTGCCAGTGCTTCGTCCATTTCCTCCTTGGAAATGACCAGCGGCGGCAGCAGGCGAACCGCATTCTTGCCGGCGGTGATCGCCAGAACACCGTTTTCGATCAGCTTGTTCGCAAAAGCGGAATGCTTGCCCTCGTCCACGATGATGCCGAGCATCAGACCCATGCCGCGAACGCCATGGATGCTGTCCTTGCCGAGCGCAAGGATGCCGTTCTTCAGATATTCGCCCTTCTCCTTGACCTCATGCAGGAACTTTGGGTCGCCTACATGATCGAGCACTGCATTCGCGGACGCACAGACAAGCGGCGTGCCGCCGAAGGTCGTCGCGTGTGTACCCGGCGTCAGAACGTTGCAGCAGGTATCTGCCGCGAGCACAGCGCCGATCGGAACGCCGCCGCCGAGACCCTTCGCCATGGTGACAACATCCGGACGGATGCCGTACTGCTGGAACGCAAACAGGCTGCCGGTGCGGCCGATGCCGGTCTGTACCTCGTCGATGATGAGCAGCATATCCTTCTCGCGGCAGAGCGCCTCGACCTGCTTGACGAATTCCTGATCGAGCGGCAGCACGCCGCCCTCGCCCTGTACAAGCTCCATCATGATCGCGCAGGTCATATCGTCGGCCTTGCGGCGAACATCGTCGATGTCGTTCGCGACCGCGTAGTCAAAGCCCTCGGTGAACGGGAAGAAATAGTTATGGAAACGATCCTGGCCGGTCGCCTTGAGCGTGGTTACGGTGCGGCCGTGGAAGGAATTGACGAGCGTTACGATCTTGTAGCGTCCCTCGCCGTACTTGTCGAAAGAATACTTGCGCGCGAGCTTGATCGCACCCTCGTTGGACTCCGCACCCGAGTTGGCGAAGAATACCTTGCCGTTCAGGTGGGTCTTTTCGACGAGCTTCTTCGCGACCTGCACCATCGGTTCCGTGGTAAACAGGTTGGAGGCGTGCATGATCTTGTGCGCCTGCTGGGTGATCGCGTCGATAAGGATCTGGTTGTCGTAGCCCATGCAGTTGACGCCGATGCCGGAGGCAAGGTCGATGTACTTCTTGCCCTCTACGTCCCACAGAGTCGCACCCTTGCCGTGGTCGAGCGCGATCGGGAAGCGGCCGTAGGTGTTCATTACATATTTATTTTCTTCGTTTTTCAGTTCGTTATATGTCATTGGTTTTCGCCCTTTTCGTGGAAAATCTGCGAAATCAGCATAAATCTACTGATTACTGTGAATTACTGAAACATCGTGCCTGCGCCGACATCGGAGAGCAGCTCGATGAGGATGGAGTGCTTGACGCGGCCGTCGAGAATGGTCGCGCGCTCAACGCCCTTGCGGACCGCTTCAACGCAGCAGTCCACCTTCGGGATCATGCCGCCCTTGATGACGCCGTCGCGCACGAGCTTGGGCACTTCAGAAACCTTGAGTCGATGCAGCACGCTGTTTTCATCGTTGACGTCGAGCATCAGACCGCGCACGTCGGTCAGCAGGATGAGTTTTTTCGCACCGAGCGCAACGGCAAGCTTGCTCGCTGCGGTATCGGCATTGATGTTGTAGTTGGTCTCGTCGTCGATGCCCTGCGCAACGGTCGAAACGACCGGGATGTAGCCCTGCTGGAGCACGTCGATGACCGGAGCCGGATCAACATCGACAATATCGCCGACATAGCCGTAATCCGTGCCCGAACGGTCGGTCAGGCGCTTCGCCTGGAACAGACCGCCGTCCATGCCGCCGAGACCGATGCCGCGGCCGCCCGCCTTTTCAAGCAGGGTGACCAGATCCTTGTTGACCTTGCCGCACAGCACCATCTGCACAATGTCCATGGTCTCACGGTCGGTATAGCGCAGACCGTTGACGAATTTGCTTTCCTTGCCGATCCTGGTCAGCATGTCGTTGATCTCCGGACCGCCGCCATGCACGATAACGACCTTGACGCCGACCAGATTGAGCAGAACGAGGTCGTGGATGACCGCGTCCTTCAGCTCGTCATTGATCATCGCGTTGCCGCCGTACTTGACGACAACGGTCTGACCATAATATTCCTGGATATACGGAAGAGCCTCGACCAGAATGTTGGCTCTCAGCTCCGCATCCATATTGTCTGTTTTCTGTTCTGTGATGGGAGTATCCATGCTTTTTCGTTCCTTTTCGGATATGTTTTTATCAGATAGATGCGTACTCACGCAATCTGCTCTGTGTCCCCTGCGCAAGAGAAACCGCGTCACGCATTCACGCAGCTCGCTTCGCCTCCTGAGCAAGAGAAATCGTGTCAGCCGAGGAAGAAGCGCACGCCGCGTACATATGTACGCAAGCGCGCTGCTGACGAAGGATCACGCGATTTATCGCCGCTCAGGTACGGTAGTCGCCGTTGATCTTGACATAATCATACGTCAGATCGCAGCCCCAGGCCGTAGCAGCGTGCTCACCCTCGTGAACGTCAATCTGAATGGTGACTTCGTTTGCGGTGAGAACCTTCTTTGCAAGCTCCTCATCGAAATTCAGCGCTGCGCCCTTCTCGCAGACAGCAACCGAGCCGTTTTCGGACTCGAACGCTACATCAACATACTCCGGGCGGAACGGCGCCTTGGAGTAGCCCATTGCGCACAGGACGCGGCCCCAGTTTGCGTCCGCACCGAACATGGCAGCCTTGACAAGATTCGAGCCGACAACCGCCTTTGCCAGACGCTCGGCGGTCTCCTCGCTGCGCGAATTCTTGACCGTGCAGGTCACGAGCTTGGTCGCGCCCTCGCCGTCCGCTGCGATCTGACGTGCCAGACGGGTATTGATCTCATTCAGCGCCTTGCAGAACGCCTGATAATCCTCGTTCTGCCAGTCGATCAGTTCATTGCCTGCCAGACCGTTCGCCAGAACGACGCACATATCATTGGTCGAGGTATCGCCGTCAACCGTTACACGGTTGTAGGTCTTTTTCACGTTCTCCTGAAGTGCATCAGTCAGCATTTCGTGAGAGATCGCGCAGTCAGTCGTGATGAAGGACAGCATGGTGCCCATGTTCGGATGGATCATGCCGCTGCCCTTGCAGATGCCGCCGATACGGCAGGTCTTGCCGCCGACCGTAAACTCGACCGCCGCAGTCTTGGTACGGGTATCGGTGGTCATGATTGCACGGTTTGCCTGTTCCGAAGCGTCGTCCGAAAGAACGATTTCAGACAGATGCTCCTCGATGCACTCAATATTGATGCGCTGGCCGATAACGCCGGTGGACGCTACCGCAACATCCTCCTCGTCCACGCCGAGAAAGTCTGCCGCAGCCTTCGCCATGCGGCGCGCGTTCTCCATGCCGTCCGGGGCGCAGGCATTTGCGTTGCCGGAGTTTGCAACGATCGCACGAGCCACGCCGTTTTCCAGATGCTCCATGGTAACATAGACCGGAGCCGCCTTTACGCGGTTCATCGTGTAGGTCGCCGCAGCGTTGCACTCGCATTCGCTGAAAATGATCGCGGTATCGTCGTTCGTGCGGCTCGCCTTGATGCCGCAGCGCACACTGCCCGCCTTGAAACCCTTTGCGGCGCAAACGCCGCCGTCAATGATCTTCATAGTTCTTCTTCTCCGTTTCAGAGCGTCAGGCCCGTCGTTTCCTCCAGGCCGAGCATGATATTCATGTTCTGCACCGCAGCACCCGACGCACCCTTTCCGAGATTGTCGAACAGTGCGGTGACGATCGTCTGTTCCTCATGGCCGCAGACGATCAGTCGCAGGCTGTCGCGGCCTGCCATCGTATTTGCATAAATGACGTTTTCATCGCCGCCTGTCGGCGCGACCGTCACAAAATTCTGGTTTGCATAGTGCTCTGCGAGCGTATCGTGCACGATGTGCGCATCCACACCCGGCAGCATGACCGTCGTCGCCATACCCTTGTAGAAATCGCCTACGATGGGCACAAAAACCGGCGCGTGCATCAGACCGCAGACGTATTCCATCTCGGGCAGATGCTTGTGATGCAGATTAAGGCCGTAAATGCGCTCGGAGTCGTGACGGCTGTCGCGCTCGGCATCCTCATATTCCGCGATCATCTTTTTGCCGCCGCCCGAATAACCGGTGAGCGACGAGCAGGTAAAAGCAAAGTCCTCCGGGAGAACGCCGCGTGCAACGAGCGGATAAACAGAGGAAATGAAGCCGCTCGCGTGGCAGCCCGGGTTGGCAACGCGCCTGGAGCCGGCGATCGCGGCGCGGTGCGCCTTGGACAGCTCCGCAAAGCCGTAATCCCAGTCCGGGTCGGTGCGGTGTGCGGTCGATGCGTCAATCACACGGGTATGGTCGTTTTCGATCAGCGTGACGGCTTCCTTCGCTGCGGCATCCGGCAGGCACAGGAACACGATGTCCGCCGCATTCAGAAACCTGCGGCGCTCCTCGGTATCCTTGCGCTTGTCCTCGTCGATGAGCAGCAGCTCTACGTCGTCGCGTTTGCCGAGACGCTCGTAGATCTGAAGGCCGGTCGTGCCCTCCTTGCCGTCAATATAAATCTTCGGTTTGCTCATAATTACAGCTCGTCCTCCACATCGGCAACGAATTTCTCGATCTTGTCGATCTGGCGGGTGACCTCCTGCGGAGCCGGGCCGCCGATGACCTTGCGCTCTGCAACACAGGTACGCAGGTCGAGTGCATCATAGACATCGTCACCGAACTTATTGGAGATCGCCGCAAAGTCGCGCATGGTCATGGTCTCGAGAGTCTCGTCCGCCTTGATGCACTGGTTGACCAGACGGCCTACCGTCTTGTACGCATCGCGGAACGGAACGCCCTTCTTGGTGAGGTAGTCCGCGCAGTCGGTCGCGTTGATGAAGCCGCGCGACGCCGCCTTGCGCATATTGTCGCGGCGCAGCGTCATGGTCGCGAACATCGGAGTAAATACCTCAAGGCACTGCTTGACCGTGTCGATCGCGCCGAAAACAGCCTCCTTGTCCTCCTGCATATCCTTGTTGTATGCAAGCGGCAGACCCTTCAGAACGGTCAGCATGGTGGTCAGCGCGCCGTAAACGCGGCCGGTCTTGCCGCGGATGAGCTCGCAGACGTCCGGGTTTTTCTTCTGCGGCATGATGGACGAGCCGGTGGAGTATGCGTCGTCAAGCTCAACGAACTTGAACTCCCACGAGCACCAGGAGATGATCTCCTCGGACAGACGCGACAGGTGCATCATCAGAATAGAGAGCGCAGAAAGCAGCTCAACACAGTAGTCGCGGTCGGAAACACCGTCGAGCGAGTTGTCGGTCAGACGCGCAAAGCCGAGCTGCTCACGGACGAAGTCGCGGTCGATCGGATAGGTGGTGGAAGCGAGCGCGCCCGAGCCGAGCGGCATCTCGTCCATGCGCTCGTAACAGTCCTGGAGACGGGTAATGTCGCGCTTCAGCATATTGGCATATGCCATCATATAATGTGCGAACGTCGTCGGCTGCGCACGCTGAAGATGCGTATAGCCCGGCATGACAGCGTCCAGATTTTCGCGGCTCTTCTTGGTGAGCGCCTTCATGAAGCCGAGGATCAGCTCGATGATCTCCTTGATCTCCTTCTTGACATACAGACGCATATCGAGCGCGACCTGATCGTTTCTCGAACGGCCTGTATGCAGACGCTTGCCGGTATCGCCGATGCGCTCGGTGAGCAGTTGCTCGACGTTCATATGAATGTCCTCGTAATCGAGCGAGAACTCTACGTTGCCTTCCTCGATATCCTTGAGGATGCCCTTGAGGCCCTCAACGATCTTCTCGGCCTCGTGCTCCTCGATGATGCCCTGCCTGCCCAGCATGGTCGCGTGCGCGATCGAGCCGGTGATGTCCTCCTTGTACAGGCGGCAGTCAAACAGGATGGACGAGTTAAAGTCGTTTACTACAAGATCGGTCTCCTTCTGGAAACGTCCTGCCCATAATTTTGCCATAGTGCTGTTACCTCTCAAAACACCCGTAGGGCGGCACATTTCGGACATGCCGCCCTACGATCTTAAATTAACTTACTTATCAACGGACGGGAAGTGCTCACCGGTCTTGGCGAACAGCATCTGATCGTTCAGCGCGCGTACCTTGAGCGGCAGGCCGAACAGATTGATGAAGCCTGCGGAGTCTGCCTGATCGTAGCAGTCATCCTCGTTGAAGGTAGCCATATCCTCGGAGTACAGGCTGTACGGAGAAGTTACAGAAGCCGGGATGATGTTGCCCTTGTACAGCTTCAGCTTTACGTCGCCGGTAACGGTCTCCTGCGTGGAGTCGACGAATGCGGACAGCGCCTTGCGCAGCGGCGTATACCACTGGCCGTTGTAAACCAGCTCGCCGAACTTGAGGCCGACCTGCGTCTTGTAGTGCGAGGTCTCCTTGTCGAGGGTGATTTCCTCGAGCTTTGCGTGTGCTGCATACAGGATAGAGCCGCCCGGGGTCTCATAAACGCCGCGGCTCTTCATGCCGACCAGACGGTTCTCGACGATGTCGAGGATGCCGATGCCGTTCTCGCCGCCGAGCTTGTTCAGCTTCTCGATGAGGGCAACGGAGTCCAGCTTCTCGCCGTCTACAGCGGTCGGAACGCCCTTCTCGAAGTGGATGGTAACATAGGTCGGCTTGTCCGGAGCCATTTCCGGGGAAACGCCCAGCTCGAGGAAGCCCGGCTTGTTGATCGGAGCCTCGTTGGACGGAAGCTCAAGATCCAGGCCCTCATGGCTCAGATGCCACAGGTTCTTATCCTTGGAGTAGTTGGTCTCCTTGTTGATCTTCAGCGGGATGTTGTGCGCCTCAGCGTACGCGATCTCCTTTTCGCGGCTGTTCAGCTCCCAGAAACGCCACGGAGCGATAATGTCCATCTGCGGTGCGAATGCATGGATCGCCAGCTCGAAACGAACCTGATCGTTGCCCTTGCCGGTGCAGCCGTGGCAGATCGCGTCTGCGCCTTCCTTGAGAGCAATATCTACGATGCGCTTTGCGATGATCGGGCGCGCGAAGGAAGTGCCGAGCAGGTACTGCTCATAGGTTGCGCCCGCCTTGACGGTCGGAATGATATAGTCATCAACAAATTCCTTGGTCAGATCCTCGATGTACAGCTTGGAAGCGCCGGTCTTGAGCGCCTTCTCCTCCAGACCGTCCAGCTCAGTACCCTGACCGACGTTGCCGGAAACCGCGATGACCTCGCAGCCGTAATGCTCCTTGAGCCACGGGATCAGTACCGAAGTATCCAGACCGCCGGAATATGCCAGAACAACTTTGTTATATTTCTTTTCCATATCGTTTGACCTCGCATTCATCGTTTTTTCGATGGTTTTATTATACTACCACATTTCCCGTTTGGCAAGAAAAATTTATAATTATTTTATGTAATGTATATTTATTCACTTTGTGCATTTCTGTTCCTCGTCTGCCCGCGCTGCTTCTCACCATTATTCCCATTATATTAAATAGGTATCTTTTCTGCTTTTCTTTTGTTTTTTGCACGGCGCCGATAGATTTTGTCCTATCATTTGTCCGCATAAAACAGGCATTCCTTCACAGTATCATTCGCTGCCCGCCTGTTTTCCTCGGGCCGTCAGAGCATGTCTGTACCTTTCTGATGCCCGTCTGTCTCCCCCGCTCCGCCGAAAATTTAACTCTCTCCAACGAAAGAAATGCTTGCACTTTTCCATAAAACGTACTATTATATGTTTAATACTGTGTGTCAAGACAGTGCACAGGCTATGAATTTACCGCGTGTCTTTTTCTCACGCAAAGGGGCGTTTATCGCAATGACCGAAAGAAATCTTACCATGCTGACCGACTTCTACGAGTTCACGATGGCAAATGGCTATTTTGAAAAGGGTATGGGCAACCGCCGCGCATACTTTGATATGTTCTTCCGCCGCGTTCCGGACGGCGGCGGCTATGCCATCATGGCCGGTGTCGAGCAGCTGATCTCCTACTTCAAAAATCTCCGCTTCACCGAGGAGGACATCGCATACCTCCGCCGCCGCAAATGCTTCTCCGAGGCGTTTCTCAACTATCTGCGCGACTTCAAGTTCGAATGCGACGTCTGGGCTGTCCCCGAGGGCACGCCGGTATTCCCGGGCGAGCCGCTCGTCACCGTTGCAGGCCCGATGATTCAGGCGCAGTTCGTTGAGACCATGGTTCTGCTGACCGTCAACCACCAGACGCTGATCGCCACCAAGGCGAACCGCATCACCCGCGCCGCGCAGGGCCGCACCGTGCTCGAGTTCGGCTCCCGCCGTGCACAGGGCTATGACGGCGCGATCTACGGTGCGCGCGCAACCTTCATCGGCGGCTGTCAGGGTACTGCCTGCGTTCTGGCCGACCGCGACCACGGCATCCCGGCCGGCGGCACGATGGCGCATTCCTGGGTGCAGATGTTCGACAGCGAGTACGAGGCCTTCAAGGCCTATGCCGAGATCTATCCGGACAACTGCGTATTCCTCGTCGATACCTATAATGTACTCAAATCCGGTGTTCCGAACGCCATCCGCGTGGCAAAGGAGCTTGCTGAAAAGGGCATCCGCGCCAAGGGCATCCGTCTGGACTCGGGCGATATCGCTTATCTCTCGGTCGAGGCGCGCAAGATGCTCAACGACGCAGGCTTCTCCGATATGCAGATCATGGCCTCCAACTCGCTCGATGAATATCTGGTACGCGACCTCATCGTACAGGGCGCGCAGATTGACTCGTTCGGCATCGGCGAGCGTCTGATCACCTCCAAGTCCGAGCCGGTATTCGGCGGCGTTTACAAGCTTGCAGCCGTTGAAAACGAGGACGGCGAGATCATTCCGAAGATCAAGGTCTCCGAAAATGTTGAGAAGATCACCACGCCGCACTTCAAGCAGGTCTACCGTCTGTTCGACAACAAGACCGGCAAGGCGCTGGGCGACGTTCTGACCATTCATGACGAGGTCATCGATCCGGCTCTCCCCTATGTTCTCTTCCACCCGATCCACACATGGAAGCAGCGCGTCGTTACCGACTACACCGTCCGTCCGCTGCGCCAGCAGATCTTCAAGAACGGTGAATGCATCTATCAGTCGCCCTCGATCACCGAGATCCGCGACTACTGCATGCGCGAGGTGGACACGCTCTGGGATCAGATCAAGCGCTTCGAGAATCCGCAGACCTACTTTGTCGACCTGTCCAAAAAGCTCTGGACCTGCAAGAACGAGCTGCTCGAATCCTGCCGCATCTGATTATATTCAAACGTACACATGACAGCGGACCTTCCACGGTCCGCTGTTTTTCTGTGCTCAAATACGCGAGCGCAAGATTTTATAAACCGCGCAGGCGGCCGCGCATTTTTTCTAGCTCCGCAGCCTGACGGATGGCAGTTTTCACCGGTTTTTCTTCCGTTTTTTCTGCACGAATTCGCAAGATTGTGCTGGAAAACCGCATTTTATCCTGCTATAATGTTCTCTGCAAGCAAGAGAATGCTGTTTCGCATTTCCTCAATGCTTCATTTTCGCAAACCAGAAGGGGTAAACACTATGAAGGCATTTTTATCATCTATCAGCCGCAACAAGCGTTTTGTTGTCGCTGAGCTGTTTCTCGTTTATTTCGCACACGGCCTCGGCTCGATCATGCTCGGCTCCGTCCTTCCCGATCTCCGCGCCGCCTACGGGCTCGACTACCAGCTCGGCGGAACACTGATCTCCTCCCAGTCTGTCGGCTATCTCGGCATCGGCCTGCTGTCCGGCATTCTCGCCGTAAAATGGGGACTCAAGCGGGCTTATCTCATTCTGTATTATCTGTTCGCTGTCGGCTTTGTCATGCTCCTGACCGGCGGCTCGCCGCTCTGGCTTCTGGCAGCCATGTTCCTGACCGGCATCTCCAAGGGCGGCATTACCGACTACAACAACCGCGTCATGAGCGAATACGCAAACGGCAGTGCAACGCCGCTCAATATGCTGCATGCTGCGTTTGCATTCGGCGCGTGCGTTGCGCCGCTCGCGGTACTCGCCTGCCAGAAGCTCGGCGGTGAAAACGGCTGGCGTCTGGCGCTCGAAATCGCAGTCGTTCTGCTCACCTTCGGCCTTGTGTTCGGCCTGTTTATGAAAATGGATGAGGAAAAGCCTGCGGAAAGCACGCAGAAATCCGCCACCGATTACGGATTTTTCCGCGAGCGTCTGTTCTGGCTGACCACCGCGCTCTGCTTTTTCTACGAAGCGGTCGAAGCATCCATGATGGGCTGGCTGACTACGTTCTACATCGACTCCGGCGTGCTTGCAGCGGGCGCGGCGCAGATCGTTACTTCGCTGCTCTGGATCTCGCTGCTTGTCGGCCGTTTCTCGTGCAGCGTGATCGCGGCAAGGTTCCGCCCGTGGCAGATGATCACCGTCATGTGCTTCGGCATCGCAGCCTTCCTCGTCCTGCTCGTCCTCGGCACCAGCCTTCCGGTACTGATCGTCGCTACCATCGGACTCGGCCTGTGTATGTCCGGCATGTATGGCACGACGGTCTCGAATGCCGGCGACCTGTTCTCGCGCTATCCGGCCTCGATGGGCATTTATGTTACGCTGAACGGTCTGGGCGCTGCGGCTGCCCCGGCAGCGATCGGCGTTGCCGCAAACCACGGCGGTATCCGCATCGGCTTTGCTCTGCTGCTCATCGCGGCGGCGATGCTCGTCGTTTCCGCTCTGTGCAACATGCGCTACCTGAAAAAACGCTAAAATCTCTCTCTTCTCGATCCCGGTGCAGAGCTGATCTGCATCGGGATTTTCGTTTCTCTCCGTTCATAAATTTCATTGTGGGTTGAACGAACCCATCCTGTGTGTTATAATAATTATCGACATATGTCGGAAACGGAGTGACAGCAATGGCAAGACCCTGCCGATGGCGGCGCATCTGCACCGTGCCGGAGTTCGACCGCTTTGTACCCGAAGGTATCCCTTCGCCGGGAAGCATCACGCTGACCGTGGATGAATACGAAGCCGTGCGGCTGATCGACCTGATGAAATGCACCCACGAGCAATGCGCCGCGCAGATGGATATTTCGCGGACAACAGTGACCGAAATCTACGAATCTGCGCGGACAAAGATTGCAGACAGCCTGATCGGCGGCAAGACGCTCGTGATCGCAGGCGGACGCTACCGCCTGTGCGACGGCACAGGACCGCTCTGCTGCCACCGCTGCCGCAGAAACGCGGCACAGTCCCCGCAGCAGATTACAGAAAAAGGAGAACATATCATGAGAATTGCAGTTACCTACGAGAACGGAACCATCTTTCAGCATTTCGGCCATACCGAGCAGTTCAAGCTGTACGATGTGGAGAACGGCGAGATCAGGCACAGCGAGGTAGTCGACACGAACGGCAGCGGCCACGGTGCCCTTGCAGGCTTCCTGACCGCGCATCAGGTCGACGCGCTGATCTGCGGCGGCATCGGCGGCGGCGCACAGACTGCGCTTGCGCAGGCGGGCATTCGACTGTACGGCGGTGTTTCGGGCAGCGCAGACGAAGCTGCGGCAGCGCTTGCAGCCGGTCAGCTGACCTTCAATCCGAACGTCCATTGCACCCATCACGAGCACGAACACGGCAGCGGCCATCACACCTGCGGCGAACACGGCTGCGGAAAGCACTAACGCAAAAGGCACTCTCAGATGAATGAGAGTGCCTTTTGCGTTTGTTTATATCATCTTTACCACACCGAGCACGCCGTGAGACGCGATCAGCATAATGATGCCCGCCGTGATGACGCCGCAGAAAATAGACAGCAGCGCGCGCGTTTTGGGCATTTTCAGCAGCGTTGCGATCAGCGCACCCGACCACGCGCCGGTTCCCGGAAGCGGAACAGCAACGAAGAGATACAGTCCGAGACGGGCGTATTTTGTGACCTCGCCGCTTTTGCTCAGCAGTTTTTTCTTGTACGCAGCAGCAAATTTACGCAGCGGCGGCAGGGTTTCTGCCCATTCCATCAGCTTTTCCCCGAACACGAGCAGCAGCGGAATGGGGAGCATATTGCCGAGGATGGCCAGAGGAAAAAGCGTCGTCCACGGGATTCCGGCGGCCGCGCCGAGCGGTACTGCGCCGCGCAGCTCTACGAGCGGCACCATGGAAATGATAAAAACGGCCGCCTCGCGCCCCGCGCCGAGCAGCCAGTCAAATAATGCAGAAAACAATCTTCTACTCCTTTTTCGAAATATTACTTTTATTTTACCCTTTGAGCGCAGAAAACGCAAGGGCGCTCCTATAAATTTTGTGTGAATTTTATCAACAGTTTGACGCATCGCCGTACTTCGGGTATACTGTGTATAGCAAGTCATATGCGGAGGTGAGAACGATGTCCGACCGGGGGAACGACGCCTGCTGGGCGTCATGCAATGTACTGCTCGTGCTGGGCATACTTGCCGACGGAGAACGCGCCGGGCACGAGATCATAACGATACTCGAGCGCCAGTGCGACCGCACCTTTGCCGGGCATGAGGGCGACCTGTACCCCCTGCTGCACCGGCTAGAGGAGCGCGGCGACATCCGCTCGCGCGAGCGCATGAACGGCGGCCGACCGCGCCGCTGGTACCGTCTCACCCGTCAGGGGACAAAGACGCTTGCGCGGTGCCGCCGCGAATGGGAGCATTACCGCCGCAAATGCAGCAGTCTGGCCGCAGGAGGTGAGACCTGTGCACGAAGATGAACGCCTTGCCGCTTTTCTCGACGAGGTCTGCGGTCCGCTGTTCTGGCCGCCCTACCGCCGCCGCGTGCGCCGCGAGCTGGCTGACCATATTCTCTCGCGTGCGGAGCTTCTCGAACGCAGCACCGGCTGCCCGCGCGGGCAGGCCATCGAACGTGCCATCAGCGCCATGGGAGACGCGCATTCGCTCGGACTGCTGCTCCGCCGCACCCGTTTTCCGCTCCGCGGCCTGTTTCTGACTCTGATGACCAGCCTCATCTGGGCCGCCATCGCAGCCTGCATCCTTTATCTGCTGCTGCATCTCGGTCTGCGCACGTAAAAATGTATCAAAAAGGCACCGCTTCACGAAAAATGAGGCGGTGCCTTTTTGAGATGCACGGTCTATCGAACTGGAACAGCGTTTATTTATCTTCTTTTGAAAAAACACCCCATAAAGAAAATGCAATGCCTGTTACCAATAAAATAATTCCTGTTATCAGCACAGGGAATAAACTCATATCAGATACTGTTTGCCAATATCTGCCCAATTCCGTATTCCACTCTGTTGTATTTTCCATATTCATGCTTGCCATCAAAGAAGTACATAGCACCATCAATGTTCCTGTAAGTTCAAATCCTGTTCCTGCAATTATTTTCTTCATACATAGACCTCCACAACTTTCGATCTGTTCGCTTTATCCCCCACGATTTTCATCTTTCAAAATCAGCTGCTTACAGCAGTGGCGCGAACAGGCGCAGCACGCTTGCGGCGATCGACCGCAGCCACGGAACGCGCCGCAGCCATGCGTCGTCAATTCGGCGGCTGACATTGATCGTTTCGAGGATATCCTGCTTGACCGACGCTACGACCGAGCTGTTGTAGAAGCAGGTCGCACACTCAAAGTGCAGGAAGAACGAGCGGAAATCCATATTGATCGTGCCGACCACCGCCGTATCGTCGTCCGAGACGATACTCTTCGCGTGCAGGAAGCCGGGGCGGTATTCATAGATTTTCACGCCTGCACGGTGCAGCTGCTGATAATACGACCGCGTGATCATATAGACCAGCTTTTTATCCGGGATGCCCGGCGTCAGGATGCGGACGTCAACACCCGACTGCGCCGCGATCGTCAGTGCCGTGATCATCTCGTTGTCGAGCACAAGATACGGCGTCGTGATGTAGACATACTTTCGCGCGTTGTGAATGATCTGAAGATAGGTGGACTCACCGATGTTGAGATCGTCGAGCGGCGAGTCGGCGAACGGCTGCACCCAGCCGTCCTGCGGCAGCTTGACCGTCGGCAGATAGTTTTCGAACGCGGTAATCTTCTCGCCCGTCACATACTCCCACATCTGAAGGAACAGCGAAGTCATGTTCGCCGTGCCATCACCGCGCAGCAGGATGCCGGTATCCTTCCAGTAGCCGAAGCGTACCTTTTCGTTGATATATTCATCGGCAAGGTTGATGCCGCCCATATACCCCACATTGCCGTCTATGATCATCATTTTGCGGTGATTTCGATAGTTCAGATAGGTATTGAGCGTCGGAATAAAGCGGTTGAAACGGACCGCACGGATGCCGAGCGACACGAGATAGCGGTCATAGTGCTGCGGCAGCGTCGCGATCGACCCGACATCATCGTAAATGATGCGGACATCCAAACCTTCCTTTGCCTTTCGCGCCAGAATATCGAGAATCGTGTTCCACATCCTGCCTTCTTCAATGATGAAGTATTCGAGAAAGATGAACCGCTCCGCCTTTTCCAGCTCCTCGCACATCGAAGCAAACATATCCTCGCCGGCGCGGAAGTAATGCGCCTCCGTGTTCGTCCAGGCCGGCATGCCGCACAGACTGTCGATATAGCGCGTGCGGGCCGCATGACGCGGATGCAGCTGCGAAAGCTCCTCCGTTGCAGGCTTGCGCATGTAATCGGTGAAATCCGGCGGATTTGGCTCATACTGATGCTGTGTGCGCGCGCGGTTGAAAGGCGTATTACCCCAGAACAGGTAAAACAGGCCGCCGAACAGCGGAAACAGCAGGATAATGATAATCCATGTAATCTTATAGGTCGGATTGTCGTACTTGCGGACGAGCCAGACCACGATGACAAAGCTGAGAATGGTGAGCGCCGGCGTGACCGACGGCCATCGCTCGCTCATCCAGCCCACGCCCCACATCACGGCGATCAGCTCCAAAATCAAAAACAATCCGCCAGCAACGCGCCGGTCACCAAGTATCCGGCCGAAAAATCTGCGCATAACGACTCCTTTCCCTGCGGGCATTTTTCTTTATATATCATGATACCGCAGCAGCGAAAAAAAGTCAATCGAACGCAGCCGGATGCGCAAAAAAGCTGCGCTGCCCTCTCGACTTTTGCGGTACAGCTGTGGTATGATGAAGGAGCTATAATAAAAAAACGGAGGGATAACCATGCCACATACCGCTGTTCCTGCGGCCGAGCTCGCCGCGCGTCTGGAAAACCTGCGCCGCGCGATGTCTGCCGCCCACCCCGACTGGGGAATGATCCTGCTCGACAGCAAGATCGACCTGTATTATTTTACCGGCACAATGCAGGAGGGCGCGCTCGTCATCACGCCCGATGAGGCGGCCCTTTTCGTGCGCCATTCCTATGAATGCGCCGTGCGCGACTCCAGCTTCGCCGACATCCGTCCGCTCGGCAGCTTCCGCGGCATTGCATCCGCCTTTCCTCATATCCCCGAAACGGTTTACGTCGCGACGCGGACGATAACGCTGCAAAAGCTCGCCATGCTCCAGAAGTATCTTCCTTTCGCTCCTGCCTCCATCGACAGTATTCTGGGCGGTCTGCGCACCGTCAAGAGCGCCTACGAGTTGGAGTGCATGAGGCACGCCGGCAAAATCCACGCAAAGGTTCTCGAAACCGTTGCACCGGCTCTCCTGCGCCCCGGCCTGAGCGAAGCTCGTCTGTGTTCTGAGATCTGCACCTCCATGCTCGACCACGGCGCGATGGGTATCTCCCGTTTCAATCAGCCGGCGGCCGAGGATGTGCTCGGCCTTGCAAGCTACAGTGAGAACGGCCTGATGCCAACGGCGCTCGACAGCCCCTCCGGCACGGTCGGCACCTGCATCGCCATGAAGTCCATCGGTTCGACCGAGCGCCTGCTTCGCGGAGGCGATACCGTGCTGCTCGACATTCCATGCGGCTGGCGCGGGTATCACACCGACAAGAGCATCACGTTCTATTTCGGCGACCTTGACGAAAATCCGAAGGCGGATCTGATCCGTGCCGCACACGAGCAGTGCATTGCACTCGAGAAGATGACCGCTGAGCTGCTGCGTCCGGGTGCGGTTCCGGCTGAGATTTACGAAAAGATCCTCGCCGCTGTTGACCCGGCATTCCGCGACGGCTTTATGAATTCCTGCAAATTTCTCGGTCATTCCATCGGTCTGACGATGGACGAGGCGCCGGTTCTTGCCAAGGGCTTTAACGATCCGGTCGTACCCGGCATGACGTTTGCGGTCGAGCCGAAAATCGCGCTCGAAGGCATTGGCCTCATCGGCACGGAAAACACCTATGAAGTTACGGAAGACAGCGCCGCAAAATCACTTACCGGAGACTGCGAGACCGGTCTCGAAATCAATTACTGATACAAATACAACAAGACGGCTGAGTTTTTATCCTCAGCCGTCTTTTACATCTCAGCCAATCTCGACTCTTCTGCTGCCCTTTTCCTCATACAGCCGATGCGAAATCGAAACAACAGTGCGTCCTCCTGCGGCGGAACGCAGCGCTGCAAGAACGCAGTGTTCGGTTTCCGCATCGAGATCCGCGGTGATTTCATCAAGAAGCAGTATTTTCGGATCAGCTGCTACCGCGCGGGCGATTGCTAGCAGCTGCCGCTGTCCCTGGGAAAAGTGAGCCTCCGAAAACATCGTTTTATAATTTTCAGGCAGTGCCATGATTGCCGCGTGCAGGCCCGTGAGCTTTGCCGCCTTCACCGCATCATCATACGTAATTTCCGGGTCAAACAGCGTAATCTGTTCCTCGATCGTACCGGGAGGCGCGTAAAAATGCTGCTCCACGCAGCCAAACAGATGCCGTTTCTCTGAATCCGGAATATCCGACGCCTCGCGTCCCATAATGCGCACGCTGCCCTTCTGCGGGCGGTACAGCCCCATCAGCAGCTTGAACAGCGTTGATTTTCCTGCCCCGGTTCGTCCTGTCAGCGTAACGTGCTCGCCCTCTCTTATATTCAGCGAAATATTCTCCAGGACCGGCGTATCCGCAGTATAAGCGAAATCTACCTCATTCACAGAAATGCACAAATCTGATTTTTCAGCAGCAGCGCTACCGGTCTCTCTTTCTGAAAGAGCCAGAAAATCGCCGATTCGATGCACGCCTGCGACAGCTGACTGCACGGTCTGTATTTCCATGCCGATGCTTTCAAGCGGCGTAAATACCTGCGAAATATATGAGATCACAGCGACTGCTGTACCGGCGGACATGCCGAACAGATGACGAAGAGATGGATTTCCTGACGCTGAAAGAACAAAAACCAGCGCAGTTACCGCAGCACTCACGATCAGAATGACCGGAGAGTACACCGAATCATAAAAATTTGTACGTTCTGTTGCCTGATAGCCCTCCTCGATTGCTTCATCATAACGTTTCCGCATAAATCCTTCGCGACCAAGAAGATGCACTGTGCGGATGCAGTGCAGTGTTTCGGGCAGGAAGCCGGAAACGCTCGCAGCCGCAGCCCGGCTGTCCATCTGCGCACGAAGCATTCGCTTCTGAATCACCCTCGTGAAAATGTACAGCGCCGGTATAAGTGCAATAATCATCCATGCGAGACCGGGCGCTTTTATAAAAACGACCACTAATATGCTGATAATCTTACCGAGATCTGCTGTCATGCCAATGATGCCGCCGGTAAACAGATTTTCCACGGTGTCGACATCACCAACAAACCGTGATACGATTTCGCCGGGTGTCTGCTGCACAAAACATCCCGTATCCAGTCGAGACAGTTTTCCGCCGAGCTCGTGACGCAGACTACGCGTGATACGCTGTCCAAATACGGAGAGAAGACTTTCTCTTGCTGACTCAGCAAGTCCTGCCATTAAAATAATGCCGAAATATGCTGAAACGAGCATAATTCCCGGGCATTTTCCTTCCGCGAGCGTGTTTACGATGCGTTCGAGCACAAGCGGCGGGATGAGCGCCGTCACGATGGCGCCGGCGACCGCAGCGATCGTTCCGATGCTTAAAACTGCGTTTTTTAGCGCGGAGGAGAGGATAATCCGAACCGTACTGACGTTTTTATGCACTTTCCTGTCCTCCCTGCTGCAGCTTATAGAGCTCGGCATACTCCGGACAGCTGGCCATCAGTTCCGCGTGTGTCGAGGTGCGCACGGCACCGTTCTGCATCCACAGCACACCATCAAGCTCCGGAAATACATATAAACGATGCGAAATCAGCAAAACTGCGGAGTCTTTCGCTGTTTTCTTAAGCTCATCAAACACCTCACGTTCGGTCTTTCGATCGAGCGCAGAAAACGGATCATCCAGAATCAGCAGCGGCTTCAGATTTGCGAGCTGCCGCGCGAGCGCGAGCCTCTGCTGCTGTCCTCCGGACAGGCGCACGCCGCCTGCGCCGATGCGTGTTTCCGGCGTCACTTCCCGTTCGAGCCGTACAGCCCGCAGCAGTGCCTTCACATCTCCGGTGCCGCCGAGCAGGATATTGTTTTCGACCGTATCGCTCAGAAGCTCTGTGTCGTGCCCCAGATAGCCGATATATGCGCATCGTTCTGTTTCATCGAGGGACGCAAGCTCTCGACCGTCAAACCGGATAGATCCCTCATACGGATTTTCGCGCAAAAACGCCTTTCCGAGCATGCTTTTTCCACACGCTACCGGTCCCGTTATTCCGATTATCTGTCCCGGTCTGATCTCGAAATTCGCGTTTTCCAGCACACCCGGTACAGAGAGACCGGTCGCTTTCACGCAGCATGGTACTTTTTGCGGCAGATCCTGTTCCTCCGGCGGTGTGCTGAGAAAGTCTTTGATGCGTCCCCATGACACCTGCGCCTGTTGCACGGCATTGAACAGCTTGGCTGCCTTGGAGGATTTTACCGACAGCTTCGCGAAGCAGGCAATAAATGTCGTGAACGCCGCAATGTCCCACGCACCGCTTTGCACGCGGGCGCCGCCGAGATACAGGATAAACAGAACGCCTGTCATGGAAAGCGCATTATACAGCGGCGGCAGCGCGGACACCCATATATTGGCCCTCACCGCACACCTCTCATAATCTGCAAGATGTACATCATAATCCGTGTTCCGCTGCTCGTCGCAGCCGAAGATACGATATGTCAATGCGCCTGCCGCGCGGTCGAGCGTCGCCGCATTCAGCCGCTCTGCGCTCGAACGAAACGCCGCATTGGTGCGCTGTACGATGGTTTTCATACGCTCTGCGGCAAAATATGCAAGCGGCGGGAACAGCAGACTCAGCAATGCGATTTTCACATCATACCAGAGCAGCAGACCGATGTAGCACACGAGCACAACGCCCGTATCGAATATCTCCGTCGTGAATTTACGCATGCCCTCCGCGCAGGCATCGACATCTGAAATCGCCTTGGTCAGCACCGCGCCGCTTCCTTCCCTGTCCAGTTCTTTTTTCGAGCGGTGCACAAGATCTGCATAGAGCATATGCTTCATGCGCCGGTTGATGTCATTTGCGAACCGGCGGACATACAGTCGCTTGATGCAGCGCACGCCCTGCACGGCTGCAATGGTCGCAAGATACGCGAGCGCGAGCAGCGCCATGCATTCCGCTGTCTGCGTTCCGTTCAGCACATCGAGCAGCGTGCCGACGAGCCGGCCCTCGAACAGCGGCCCTGCCAGCAGACCTGCATTATACAGCAGGCCGGAAACTGTAACGACCGCAAGCGTGCTCTTTTCCTGCGCGAAATACCAGGTGATCCTCTGCGGATCGCGGCGGTCATTCATCCTCCCCCGCCCCCGTCTCCAGCCGTGCGCTGACCTCCGGAAAGCCTGCGCGCGCCTCCTTTTTCGAGCGCAGATACAGATCGTTCAGAACGCGGCAGAAACTGTCACGTTCGCTTTCAGACAGTTCATCGAGCAGCCACTCATAAAACGTCTGCTCAATGGCCGCCTTGGAATTTCGCAGGCCTTCGGCCTTTTCCGTTGCGTACAGCAGCTGACTGCGGTGATCGTTCGGATTTTCCCGGCGCACAAGGTATCCCTTTGCTTCCAGACTTGCTGCGCGCCGCGCTGCTGCGCCTTTGTCGATTTTGAGTGCATCGCGTATCTGCGTCTGCGTGATGCCGGGGTGATGACGCACGAGATGGATAAAATCGAACTCGGCCGTCCCGATCCCCTCCGCCTTCATCTCCCTGACGGTAAACTTGGTCACCTCCCGGGCGATTTTTGTGATCTGTCTGCGGCTCTGATCCACCGTTAGCGCTCCTTTCTGTTATAGTTGTAGTATCAACCATTTAGATGATAGTACATCCATATCGGTTTGTCAAGAAAAAATCCCCGGAAGCCGAAGCCTCCGGGGTGATTTTCAAATCGAGAAATTCAACGTATTTTTTTCGTTGCTGACCAGTTCCTCGAGTGTTACCGAGTCGACATATTGGTTGATCACATCGTACAGTCCGCGCCAGAAATCGAGCGTGATACACTCATTTGCTCGCGCGCAGTCGATCGGTTCATGCTCCAGACAGGCAACCGGAGCGAGAGAGCCTTCCGTGATGCGCAGAATATCGCCCACCGTATACTCGGACGGGTGACGCGCCAGCTGATAGCCGCCCTGTGCGCCGCGCGTCGAGGTCACAAAGCCCGCACGCGAAAGCTGTACGACGATCTGCTCCAGATATTTTGCCGAAATCTCCTGTCGTCTGGAAATATCGCGAAGCGGTATATAGCCGCCGGCATCGTGCTGTGCAAGATCGATCATCAGTCGAAGCGCATATCTTCCTTTGGTTGAAATCTTCATAATCTATCCGGCGCACCTCTGTTTTTTCGGTTCGGGTGCGCCCCATCCTTTCTTTCTGTGTCGGCTTTACCCCCCTGCCGGCACCTTTACCACTAATATACCACAGGTTTACTATGTTTTCAACCCCCTGTGTTTTCCATTTTAATAATTTGCAGAAAATATTTGTTTATACCTGCATCCTGTATGCTCATGGCTGAAGATTTTGAATAATTCCGTGCAGATGCTCGTCCGCCTGCTCAACCTCCCATTTCAGCTCAGTCGCAGACATACGCTCCGCGCCGTGTCCCAGAATGATCATCTGCTCCATGCCGTCCGAGGTAGCGACGCGCACGCGATGCCTGCGCGACAGATCGTAGGACGCCTGCTCGATATACATATCCGCCGTCTCGGCCTCCCTGGTGTAGACGATATGGATGCCGTGGCGTTTTTCGACCGAGCCTGTGCCGCCCTTGACCTTGTAGGCATCGAACACGAGGATCAGGTGGCACCTGCGCACACCCTGGTAGTTGCTCATGATATTCACAAGCCGCTCGCGTGCCGCGTTTACGTCCTCCGCCGCGATGGCCTTCAGCTCGTCCCACGCAAAAATGATGTTGTATCCGTCGACGAGCAGATAATCGTCCTGCCGGATGCGTGTCACATAGAGCTGTTCGAGCGTCTCCGCCTTTTTCCGGCTTTGCTGCAGTGCTTCAAAGCCGCGATCCCGAACCGGTCCGTAGGTGCGCTCGAACAGCGCCCGAAGCTCGCTGTCATTTTCAAATCCCGATGAACGTACACCGCTGTGCGGCACAGATGCCGGCTCCGCCTCCTCTTCCGGCTGCGCAAGCACACGGCTCGTGTCCAGATGAGCGTGTGCGCGGACCTCGTCCCAGTGCACGACATAGCCTGCGCCGTGTGAACAGAATACCGAGTCCGCCGTATTTTCCGTGTCTCGCTCGGCATCGTAGCCAATGGCCGTCACGACCGCCTCCGTGTTGTGACAGACCTCATATCCGCCCGGCGTGCACGAAAGTCTGCCGCGTCCCTTGGTGTAGGAGGCGACCTCAGTCCAGTAGTTTCGCATAGATGCAACGGGTGCCTTGCCGGTCAGCACCGACCCTCCGTGCAGCGGCTGCGGCGACTCAAATGTGCCGTTCATGCGCTGAATATCGCTCATTGCACGGCCGACGCATTCGTCCGGCAGCTCGAGTGTGAAATCGTAATATGGCTCGAGCAGAATGCTCTGCGCCTGCATCAGACCGTTGCGCACAGCACGGTAGGTCGCTTCACGGAAATCGCCGCCTTCGGTATGCTTGACGTGGGCGCGTCCGGCGATGAGTGTGATGTGCACATCGGTCAGCGGCGCGCCGGTCAGCACACCGAGATGCGCCTTCTCCGCGAGGTGCGTCAGAATAAGCCGCTGCCAGTTGAGGTCGAGTTCATCGGTCGAGCAGGCCGTTGCAAGCGTGATGCCGCTCCCCCGCTCGCCCGGCTCCATGAGCAGATGCACCTCGGCGTAATGCCGCAGCGGTTCGAAATGGCCGATGCCGATGACCGGCTCCGCGATGGTCTCCCGGTAGACGATGCTGCCCTCGTCAAAGGTCACGCGCACACCGAAGCGCGACTCGATCAGCTCGGTCAATATCTCGAGCTGCACCTCACCCATCAGCTGCAGGTGGATCTCACCCAGCTGTTCGTTCCAGACGACACGCAGCAGCGGGTCCTCTTCCTCGAGCTGCCGCAGGCTGCGGAGCATGGTGTGCGCATCACAGCCGTCCGGCAGACCGACGCGGTAGCTGAGCACAGGCTCCAGCACAGGCGGCAGTGCACCTGCCGCTGCCCCCAGCCCCATGCCCGGCGCGGTATGCGTCAGGCCGGTCGCCGCGACCACCATGCCCGGTTCAGCACGCTCCACAGCGGTAAATTTTTCGCCCGAATAGACGCGCAGCTGATTGACCTTTTCCTGCCAGCCGCCGTTCTCTCCGCCCGAAAGCTGTGCGCGGACCGCAAGCGAGCCGCCGGTGATCTTCATGTAGGTCAGGCGGTTCCCCTGCGCGTCGCGCGCGACCTTGAATACACGCGCGCCGAAGTCCGCCTGCGGCTCGGGCTGCACGGTGCGGCGGTCGAGCGCGTCGAGCAGCGCGTCCACGCCGTCCAGCCTGAGCGCCGAACCGAAAAAGCACGGAAAGACCTTGCGCTCACGGATGAGACGCACAACATCCTCGTCTGCGACCGTTCCCTGTTCGAAATACCTTTCGAGCAGCGTCTCATCGCAGACTGCCAGCTCCTCGTGCAGCGTACTCTCATCGCCGAAGTCGACCACGCCCGAGGAAAGTCGCGTTTTCAGCTCACGCAGCAGCAGAACGCGCTCTGCGCCGTCCAGATCCATCTTGTTGACGAACAGGAACGTCGGAATGCCGTGTCGCGCGAGCAGCCGCCAGAGCGTCTCCGTGTGCGCTTGCACGCCGTCCGTGCCGCTGATGACGAGCACCGCGTAATCGAGCACCTGAAGCGTGCGCTCCATTTCTGCGGAGAAATCTACATGTCCCGGCGTGTCGAGCAGCGTTACCTCCGTGTGCGGCAGAGAAAACTCCGCCTGCTTGGAGAAGATCGTGATGCCGCGCTCCCGCTCGAGCGCAAAGGTGTCGAGAAATGCGTCCCGGTGATCGACCCGCCCCATTTTTTTGAGCGCACCCGCGCGGAAGAGCATCGCCTCAGAGAGCGTTGTCTTTCCGGCATCGACGTGCGCGGTTATGCCTATACAGATATGTTTCATAGTCGTTTTCGCTTTCTGTTCCGAACTGTGCCTGTCAGAGGACAGCTCGCAGGGTATCACTGATATTATCGCAGGTTTTCCGGGATACTGCAAGCCGTCTGCACTATTCTTTCGCGTTATATCGTCATAAACAACAGATATTTGACATAAAGTTTGTGCAGGTTTACAATAATCATATCAGCAAAGGGGCTGAAACCACCGACTATGGGGTTTCTATGCCCTTTTCTTTTGTCATTCAATTCTTTATCAGGAGCGATATATATGCAGTACACTATTTCCCATCGCATGTCCGGCGTGCACGGCTCTGCAATCCGCGAGCTGTTCAAGCTCGGCGCAGACCCCAGCATGATCTCGTTCGGCGGCGGCAATCCGTCCGCGGAGACCTTTCCTGTTCCCGAGATCGCGGAGATCATGGCCGACGTCATGAAGAACGCGCCGGTCTCCGTGCTTCAGTACGGCCTGTCTGAAGGCTATACGCCGCTGCGCGATACCATGAAGGAATACCTTGCACGCACGCAGGGCTTTGATTTCGAGAAAAACGAGCTGTTCATCGTCTCCGGCGGTCAGCAGTGCGCCGACCTCACGACCAAGGTGCTCGTCAACGAGGGCGACGTCATCCTGACCGAGGACCCGGCATTTGTCGGCTGTCTGAATACCTTCCGTTCCTACGGCGCGAAGCTCGTCGGCGTGCCGATGCAGCAGGACGGCATGGACATCGACGCACTCGAGGCCGCGCTGAAGGCGAACCCGAACGCAAAGCTGCTCTATACCATTCCGTCCTTCCAGAACCCCTCCGGCATCACGACCACGCTCGAAAAGCGCAAAAAGGTCTATGAGCTTGCCTGCAGGTACGACATCGCCATCCTCGAGGACAATCCCTACGGCGAGCTGCGCTTCTCGGGCGAAGATGTCCCGACCATCAAGTCGATGGACACCGAGGGCCGCGTCCTGTATGCCGGCAGCTTCTCCAAGGTCATGGCCCCGGCATTCCGCCTCGGCTTCCTCGTTTTCGACAAGTCGCTGACCATGCCGCTGACCATCGCCAAGCAGACCACCGATGTGCACTCCAACGTCCTGTTCCAGTATGTGTGCAACGAGTACATGACAAAATATGATTTCGCGTCGCATCTCGAAAAGTCGCGCAGCGTCTACCGCGAAAAGTGCAGACTGATGCTCGACACCATGCGCCGCACGTTCCACCCGTCCGTCACCTTCCCGCAGCCGGAGGGCGGTCTGTTCGTCATGGCATTTCTGCCCGAGGGCATGGACGCGCAGCCGTTTGTCCGCGAGGCCATCAAGCGCGGCGTGCTGTGCGTACCGGGTTCGGCATTCCTCGCAGATGAAAAGCAGATTTCGAACGCCTTCCGTCTGAACTATTCCACCCCGAGCGATGAACAGATCGTAAAGGGCATCGAAATTCTCGGCAGACTGACGCATGAATGGGTAAAGGAGCACTAAATCATGAAAGTTATGGCATTTAACGCCCGTCCGGACGAACGCGCGTTTTTCGATCACTTCGGTCAGTCTCTGAACATGGACCTCGAGCTTCAGCCGGGCACGCTGACAGTCGACAACGCCGGCCTGACGCGCGGCTTCGACGGCATTTCCTGCACCTGCGATCTTCCGGCGCCGGTTCTGGAGAAGCTCGCAGAAAACGGTGTACGCTACGCCGCGCTGCGCACCATCGGTTACGACAACGTAGATCTTGAGGCGGCAAAGCGTCTGGGCATCCGCGTGTCGCACGCAGGCTATTCGCCCTACTCGGTCGCGAACTACACGGTCATGCTCATGCTGATGTGCATCCGCAAGGCGGTCTATATCATGTTCCGCTCGCACACGGCGGACAACTCGCTCGGCGCGGCCGGCTCGGCGCGCGGAATGGAGATGCAGAACCTCACCGTCGGCGTCATCGGCACCGGCCGCATCGGCAAGGCCGTCATCCAGAACCTCTCCGGCTTCGGCTGCCATATCGTCGCGCACGATCCGTATCCGTCCGAGGAAATGAAGAAAATGGGTGTGGAATACGTTTCGCTCGACTCGCTCTATGCACAGTCCGACATCGTTACGCTGCATACCTTTCTGAACGACGAGACGTTCCATATGATCAACGCCGAGTCCATCAGAAAGATGAAGCCCGGCGTTGTTATCATCAACTGCGCGCGCGGCGCACTCATTGACACCCGCGCTCTGATCGAGGGAATCGAATCCGGCCGCATCGGCTCGGTCGGCGTGGACTGCTTCGAGGGCGAGGATGACGTCATCCGCGTGGATCACAGCTACAACAGCCATGTCACCAACCACGACTATATCATTCTCAAATCCTTCCAGAACACCATCGTCACGCCGCACGTTGCGTTTTTCACCGACCAGGCAGTGTTCGACATGGTACAGTGCTCGCTCGAAAGCCTGCACCAGTTTGATGCAGGCGAGAACGTGCCGCTTGAGGTGCACGCTTAACCGATTTCGGAAAAATACCGGCGCAGAAACGCGCGGAAGGCACGCATGGAATGCGTTTCAAAGCGGCTGAGCTGCTGCACATAGATGTAGCGCCGGCATTCGGCGTCTCGGATGTGCAGCAGATGCACGCTGCCCTCCTCGCACAGCTGTCTCCACTCTCCGGCCGCGGCAAGCGCGATACCCATGCCGCAGGACAGCAAGCGGCTTTGGAGCGCCAGACTGTCGCACTCGATCGCCGCGTGCATGGCGATGCCTGCGGAGCGGAAAATATGCTCGGAAACCTGCTGAAAGGACTCCGAACCGCTTAGCGCGATAAACGGGTCATCCGCAAGTTCGGTCAGCGAGACCGCGCCGCAGTCCGCAAAGCGATGCCCGTCCGGGACCGCGATGCAGATTTCCTCGTCGAACAGCACCTCGGCGCCCGCCGGGACCTCGTCCCGGGAGACGGCGCAGTCGAGCAGCAGGTCGCTGCCCTCGGGCGTGCTGCCGATGCGGAAATCCGCGTTGCCGTACTCGGCCGCGAAGCCGGCCAGAATGTCGCTCAGCCGCTCGACGCAGGACAGTGCGCAGATGCACAGACCGCCAGCGCGGTGCAGGCTCTCCTCGATCTCGCGCCGCGCGTCCAGCTCCGCATTCAGAATGGCTCGGGCGTACCGCAGCAGGATATCTCCCTGTTCGGTGCGTCTGAGTCCTTTTCCCGTCCGTTCGAACAGCTCCGCACCCAGCTCGCTCTCCAGATTTCGTATCGTCTTGGATACTGCCGGCTGCGCCATGCTGAGGCTCTGTGCGGCGCGCGTCATATTTTCGGTCTTTGCGACCGCTGCAAACTGCCGAAGCTGGTAAATTTCCACGCATTTTCCTCCCATTTTATCATACTGACAGGATTTTTATACTTATGATCACTCAAATTCTTCTTCAGCAGACCATCATCATGTTTGCGCTCATGCTGCTCGGTCTGCTCCTCTCTCGCCGCGGCATGATCACTGAACAGGGCAGTCGTGATCTTTCCAACGTGCTGCTGTATGCGGTCATCCCGTGCGTCATTCTGCGCAGCTATATGTCTGAATTCAGCACGGAAAAGCTGCGCGAGATGGGTCTTTCCGCTCTGATCGCGGTCATTGCCTTCGCGGCGTCCATCGCGGTCGCGTATTTGACCTGCGGTACCCGTCACCGCATCGAAAACTTTGCTGTCGCCTTCGGCAATGCAGGCTTTATCGGCATTCCGCTCGTTACCGCTGTATTCGGGCCGGAAGCAGCGTTCTACGTGGTCTCGTTCAGCACATTCGCAAACCTTTTGCAGTGGACCTACGGCATCGTCATCATTTCCGGTAAAAAGGAGACCATGAATCTCAGAATGGTTTTCGTCAATCCGGTCTTTATCTCCATGGTCATCGGCATCGCGCTTTTCGTGCTCCAGCCGACGCTCCCGACGGTCGTTACCGGTACCATCGGCTACATCGCGGACGGCAACACCGTGCTCGCCATGATCATCCTCGGCTACTATCTCTCCAAGGTGCAGCTGCGCGGTCTGTTCGCTGATGTACGGCTGTATCTCTTCTCCGCACTGCGTCTGCTCGTCGTTCCGGCGGTCACGATACTCGTGTTCCTGCCGTTCCCCTTCGCGCGCGGCGAGATTACGCTCATCACGCTCATCGCGGCCGCAACGCCGATCGCAAGCAGCACCGCCATCTTTGCGCAGAAGTTCGATCAGGACTACCGCCGGGCAGTCTCCTACGTCTGCCTCTCCACCATACTCTCGGTCGCAACGCTCCCGCTCGTCATGCTCTTTGCGGAACGGCTGCTCTCGTAAATTCTTCAGATGACCGGAAAAGCGGCGTGAACCCAAAGGTTCGCGCCGCTTTTTTCTGTCTTATCCCAGAACAGCCTTGTGGAAGGTCTTTTTGCCCTTCTTGATCATGCACTCCTCGTTAAAGAAGTCCTTTGCGAGCTGCTGCTTGAAATCCGCGACCTTTTCGCCGTTGAGAGAAACGCCGCCGCCCTGTACGAGCTTGCGCGCCTCGCCGTTGGAGGACGCGAGACCGCACTTGACCAGCAGGGTCAGCACGCCGATCTGGCCGTCGGTAAAGTCCGCATCGGTCAGCGTAGTGGTCGGCATATTGGCAGCCGCACCGCCGGATACGAAGATCTCCTTCGCAGCGGTCTGCGCCTTTTCCGCTTCCTCTGCGCCGTGAACCAGAGCGGTCAGCTCGTAGGCAAGGATCTCCTTCGCCTTGTTGAGCTGTGCGCCTTCCCACTTGTCCATCTCCTCGATCTCCTCGAGCGGCAGGAACGTCAGCATGCGGATGCACTTGAGTACGTCCGCATCGTCCACGTTGCGCCAGTACTGGTAAAAATCGTAGGGAGAGGTCTTGTTCGGGTCGAGCCATACTGCGCCCGCGGCAGTCTTGCCCATCTTCTTGCCCTCGCTGTTGAGCAGCAGGGTGATGGTCATGGCGTGCGCATCCTTGCCCAGCTTGCGGCGGATCAGCTCGGTGCCGCCGAGCATATTGCTCCACTGGTCGTTGCCGCCGAACTGCATATTGCAGCCGTAGTTCTTAAACAGGTAGTAGAAGTCGTAGGACTGCATCGGCATGTAGTTGAACTCGAGGAAGCTCAGGCCCTTTTCCATGCGCTGCTTGAAGCACTCTGCGCGGAGCATATTGTTGACCGAGAAGCAGGAACCGATGTCGCGGATGAACTCGATGTAGTTGAGATTCATCAGCCAGTCCGCATTGTTCACCATCCGCGCCTTGCCCTCGCCGAACTCGATAAAGCGCTCCATCTGCTTCTTGAAGCAGTCGCAGTTGTGCTGGATGGTCTCGACGGTCATCATCGAACGCATATCGGTACGGCCGGACGGGTCGCCGATCATGGCGGTGCCGCCGCCGATGAGCGCGATCGGCTTGTTGCCTGCCATCTGCATGCGCTTCATCAGGCAGAGCGCCATGAAGTGACCGACGTGCAGGCTGTCTGCGGTCGGGTCAAAGCCGATGTAGAACGTCGCCTTGCCGTTGTTGATCATCTCGCTGATCTCTTCTTCGTTCGTTACCTGCGCGATCAGGCCGCGCGCTTTCAGTTCGTCGTAAAGTTTCATCGAATATTTCTCCTGTTACTTGATTTTATCCTTTATATCCTGTACTGAAACGCTGTTACGGGGCGCGTTCCTTATGTCTCTCGTCGATAAACACCATTGCTATGCCCCCTGCCCTGCCGCATCGAGCAGGTCCTCTGCATTTTTGCGCGCTGCGTCCGAGATTTCCTCACCGGACAGCAGCCGTGCGATCTCGTCGATGCGGTGTGCGCGATCCATCGGGCTGACATCGGTGTAGCTGCGGCCGTCCCGCACGGATTTGGAAATGCGCAGATGATGGTCGCCCATCGCCGCGATCTGCGGCAAATGGGTCACACAGAGCGTCTGCTTCTTCCGCGCGATGGCGGACAGCTTGCGTCCGATCTGCTGTGCTGCGTGACCGGACACGCCGGTATCGATCTCGTCAAAAATCAGCATACCAACATCTTCGCCCGCTGTCAATACGTTTTTGAGCGCGAGCATGATACGGCTCAGCTCGCCGCCGGAGGCGACTCTGGAGAGCGGCTTTTCCGGCTCGCCCGGATTGACCGAGATCTCGAACGTCACGGTGTCAAAGCCGTGCGCGGACAGCTTGGTCCCGGTGTGCACGGCGATGCGCATGCGGACCTTGTCCATATCCAGCTCGGAAAGCTCGCGCACGATCTCCTGTTCGAGCTTTTTCGCCGCCGTGCGCCGCGCCTCGGTCAGCTCGGCTGCAATGTTCTTGGTCTGGCGAAGCATTTCGCGGTACTGCCCGCGAAGCTCCTCGCGGCGGTCGTCCGCATTCTGAAGCGCGTCAAGCTCTGCCTCGATCCTGTCGCGGTACGCCAGAATTTCCGGTATCGTACCGCCGTATTTCTGCTTGAGACGGTATATCTCGTCGAGGCGCTGTTCTACATATTCGCGTTCCGCCGAGGAAAAGTCCAGATTGCCGCTCTGTGCCGCTACGCTGTCGCGCAGATCGGCCGCGAGCAGCCGCACCTCCTCGGCCTGCTCCGCCATGCCGTCAAAGGCATCGGACACCTCGCGCAGCGCGGAAATCGCCGCCGACACCTCATCGAGCATGGCGCATGCGCCGCCGACCTCATCGTCGCCGCTCAGCGCAAGCCGTGCGCGTTCGAGCGCGCCCGCTATCTTTCCTGCGTGGTCGAAGTACGCCTTGCGCTGTGCAAGCGTCTCGTCCTCGTCCGGCTTCAGTGCCGCCTGTTCGATCTCGTCCTTGTGGAACGACAGCATATCGATGCGCTGCAAGCGCTCCTGTTCGCCGGTCTCGAGCGCATGAATTTCGCGCCGGAGCGCCAGAAGCGCCTGATAATTCGGCCGGTAGCGCTCGAGCAGCGCCGCATTTCCTGCGTAGCCGTCCAGATAGTCGATATGATGCGCCTCGTCGAGCAGCTTCTGACCGTCGTTCTGACCGTGAATGTCGATCAGATACGGCGCAAGCAGCCGCAGTGTCGAGGCCGACACCGGCTTCATGTTGACGCGGCAGGAGCTTTTTCCGTCCGCGGTGAGCTGACGCTGGATATGCAGCGTATCCCCTTCGTCACCGGCAAGATCCAGCTCGTTGACAAGCTGGCAGAGCGCCGGCGGCAGCTCGGTGAATACCGCGCTGACAAAGCCCTTTTTCGCGCCCGAGCGCACCAGATCACGGCTGACTCGTCTGCCGAGGATCGCGCCGATCGAGTCGATGACGATACTTTTGCCCGCGCCGGTCTCACCGGAGAGCACGGTCAGTCCGCCCTCCAGCTCGATGTCCGCGCGCTCGATCACGGCAATATTTTCAATGTGGAGTAGTTGCAGCATTGCCGCGTCCTCACCTGCTTACTTTAGAATATCATGCGCCTGTCTGGAAAATCGCTCGGCGCTCTCGGTATCGCGCATGACGACGAAAACCGTGTCGTCGCCGCCCAGTGTGCCGACCACATCCACCGCGCGCATCGCGTCGATCGCCATCGCCGCCGCCTGACCCAGACCGGGAAGCGTCTTGATGACGACCATGTTCTGCGCGGCGTCGATATCGGTCACGCACTCACGGAAAATATTCCGCAGACGAGTCGTGAAGCTGTCCGCTGCACCAGCCGCCGCAGCCGTATATTTATACTTTCCGGTCTCAGTGGAAAGCGATTTGATGAGCCGCAGCTCCTTGATGTCGCGCGAGACTGTCGCCTGCGTGGTGCTGTAGCCGACCGCACGCAGATGGTCGGTCAGCTCCTCCTGCGTCTCGATCTCGAAGCGATCGATCAGCTCCAGGATCTTCGCCTGTCTCTGAAATTTCATTTCACGCACCCCCTGTTCAGAAATGCTTTTTTTCTATAAAATCACAGCTTCTGCTGCAGTATTCGGTAAAAGCTGTTGCCCTTGAGACGGATCAGCCGCGTGCGCAGCGCAGAGCGTGTGATGAGCACCCGGTCGTCCGGACGCACGGCGAACCCCTGTCCGCCGTCCGCCGAGATGAACACCTCGCTGCCGCCCTCGCAGGCTGCCGTGATGGCGAGCGTGCGCTCGGGCGCGAATACGAACGACTTTGCCGCCAGCGCATGCGCGCAGATGGGAATGACCGCCAGATTTTCCGCGCTCGGCTCGATCACCGGGCCGCCTGCGGACAGGCCGTAGGCCGTCGAGCCGGTCGGTGTCGCCGCGATCACGCCGTCTCCGTTGAAGCGCGTGACCTCCTCGCCATCGGCCGATATGCCGACGCGCACCACGCGGAACGCGGTGCCCTTTGCAATGACGATATCGTTCAGCGCGTCATTTTCATAGACCCTGCGGCCATGGCGCTCGACCTCGACATGCAGCATCATGCGGCTGTCGAGCTGATAGTCCCCCTCGAGCAGAGCCTGCATTTTATCCAGTTCCGCCGGCTCCAGCTCGGTCATAAAGCCGACGTGGCCGACATTGATGCCGAGCAGCGGCAGCTCATTCTGCGCCGCCGCCCGGGCGATGCGCAGCATGGTACCGTCTCCGCCCAGAACGACAGCGGCGTCCGCGATGCGGACCGCCTCGGCAGTATCCATGTAATCGAGCGCCATCACCTCATCATGCAGCGCGTGCATGGTGCCCCGCATCTGATTGGGCAGGATGAGGCGAATATCCCTGCCCCGGAGCTGCTCGCAGACCGAAGGCAGAATTTCCCGCGCACTTTGCTTGCGCAGATTGGGATAGATGAAAAACGTCCGCATCAGCTGTCCAGTTCCTCGTGCGCCTGACGCACAACCTCCGCCAGATCCGGGATATGCTCCTCGCCCTGCTTCGCCAGATAGCCGAGGAATTCAATGTTGCCCTCCGGTCCCTTGATGGGCGAAAACGTTACGTCGAGCACCTTGAAGCCTGCCGCATGTGCGTTTTCTACATAGTTCTCGAGCACTTCCAGATGGATCTCCGGCTCGCGCACGACGCCCTTCTTGCCGACCTTGCCCTTGCCGGCCTCAAACTGCGGCTTGATGAGGTTGGCCACACGGCCGTCCTCGGTCAGCAGGCCCGCAACGACCGGCAGCACGAGCTTCAGCGAGATGAACGATACGTCGATGACGCAGAGCGACGGGGTCTCCTCGAGCATATCCGGCGTTACATAGCGGATATTCGTGCGCTCCATGCACTTGACGCGCGGGTCCTGCCGCAGGCTCCATGCGAGCTGACCGTAGCCGACGTCGATGGAGTAGACCTTCTCCGCGCCGCGCCGCAGCAGGCAGTCGGTAAAGCCGCCGGTCGATGCGCCGACGTCCATGACCGTCAGGCCGGACGGGTCGATCGCAAAGTAATTGAGCGCCTTCTCGATCTTCTTGCCGCCGCGCGAGACGAACGCATTGTCGTTGCCGCGGACTTCAAGCTCGGCGTTCTCGTCCACCATGTCGCCTGCCTTGCCGGCCTTCTGTCCGGCGATATACACGATGCCCTCCATGATAGCGGTCTTCGCGCGTTCGCGCGAGGGGCACAGACCCTTTTCAAACAGCAGTACATCCAGTCGTTTCTTAGCCAAGACCGGTCTCCTTTCGATGTTCCATCACAAATTCCGCAATACCGTCCGCGTCCAGACCGCAGTGACGGTACAGATCGTTCACGCTGCCGTGCGGCAGGAAGCGGTTGCCCGTGCTGATGCACAGCGTTCTGCCGCTGCGGTGCGAGGCAAGCCATTCGCCCACGCCGCCGTTGTCGACCGTGTCCTCCACGACGACGCACAGACCGGAAAGCGCATCCTCCTGCGCCGCAAGCGCCTGCTCGAGCGCCGGACTCAGTTCGTTTACCTTGCAGACCTGCGTGCGGACACCGCGGCTTTCCAGCTTTTCCGCCGCCGCAAGCGTTTCGTTTATCATAATGCCGTGCGTAACGAGCGTGACCTCATGACCGGCAGTCTGCCGGACACAGGCGAGCGGCTGCGACGAAGTGTCGCCGCGCCATGCGCCCTCGCCGCCGCGCGGATAGCGGATGGCGACCGGGCCGTTCTCGTGATAGACCGCGCGCGTCATCATCGAGCGCAGCTCCGCGAAGCTCGACGGGCAGAGAATGGTCACGCCCGGGATCGAGCGCAGAAACGCAATATCGAGCACGCCGTTGTGGGTCGCGCCGTCCGCGCCGACAATGCCCGCGCGGTCGATGCAGAACACGACATGCAGTCCTTCGATCGCGACATCATGCACGACCTGGTCGTAGGCGCGCTGTAAAAACGTTGAATAGAGCGCGACGACCGGGACAAGGCCCTGCGCCGCCATGCCGGCCGCCATAGCGACCGCGTGCTCCTCCGCGATGCCGACATCAAAGAAGCGGTCGCGGTGCAGCGTGGAGAATCTGGTCAGACCCGTGCCCGACGGCATCGCCGCCGTGATCGCACAGATGCGCGCGTCCTTGTCCGCAAGACCGCACAGCTCCGCGCCGAAACGCGCCGAGAAGTCCTCCTTCTTCTTCGCAAGAAATTCGCCCGTCACGCGGTCGAACTGCGATACGCCGTGATATTTCTCCGGATTGTTCTCGCTCGGCGCGTAGCCGCGTCCCTTCTGCGTCATCACGTGCAGCAGCACCGGCTTTTTCATCTTTTTCGCCTGTGCCAGCAGCTCGCAGACGCTCTTGAGGTCGTGGCCGTCCACCGGGCCGAGATAGGTAAATCCCATCTGCTCGAAGAGCGACGTCGGCAGCAGGAAGCCCTTGATGCGCGCCTTGGTGCGCGAGATTGACTGCGTCAGCGCCCGTCCGCCCGGAATGCGCGCGAGCTTTTCCTTGATACGCACCTTCGCACCCAGATAACGCGGACTGACGCGCAGACGCGACAGATGACGGCTCAAGCCGCCGACATTCTTCGCGATCGACATATTGTTGTCGTTCAGAACGACGAGCAGCGGCTCGCCCGACGTGCCGGCATTCGAAAGCGCCTCATACGCCATGCCGCCGGTCAGCGCGCCGTCGCCGATGACCGCGACAACGTGGTATTTCTGGTTTCTGAGCGTGCGCGCGTGCGCCATGCCGAGCGCGACCGAAACCGAGTCCGAGGCGTGGCCCGTGATGCACGGGTCGGTAATGCTCTCCTCCGGCTTCATGAAGCCGGAAAGGCCGCCGTACTGCCGCAGCGTTGAAAAACGGTCGCGGCGGCCGGTCAGTATCTTGTGGACGTAGCACTGATGGCCGACATCGTAGATGATGCGGTCGCGCGAGGAGTCGAACTCCCGCTCGAGTGCTACCGCCAGCTCGACGATGCCAAGATTGGAGGCGAGATGGCCGCCGGTCTGAGAGACCGAGTCCACGATAAACTCGCGCAGCGCCGCACACAGCACGCCGAGCGTGTCATACGACAGTCCCTTCAGATCAGCAGGACTGGTTATATTGTTCAAAATTCCATATCTTTTCATGAAAATATCCCCACCGGAACGGTAGTTTTATCTTTTATTATCCAGCTTGAGCGGCAGCACGGACAGAACGCGGCCGCACAGCGCAAGCACCTTGCCGCTCGCAGCGACAGCGATGCCCTTTCCGGCCGCCTTGCCGCCGATCGTACCCGCAGAAATCAGACCCGTGATCAGGAGCGAGACCAGAACCTTGGTCGCGCCGTCCGTACCGGCGGTGATGTGCGTCACGATCAGCGCGCCCGTCGCACCGGAGATAATGCCGCAGATATCACCCACGACATCGTTGCAGATGCTCGATACCTTTTCCGCATTGCGCACCATCCAGACCGCCTCGCGCGCGCCGCGCACCTTGTGCGCCGCCATGGAGTGAAACTCCTTTTCCGTGCCCGAGGTCGCAGCCACGCCGATCATGTCGAACACGATGCCGAGGCCGATAAAGAAGAACAGCACCACAAACGACAGGACTGTGCCTGCGCTGTTGAGCGCTTCATTCGAGATATACGACATGACCACCGACAGCACAAAGCTGACCGCCATGATCGTCACGACCCAGCGGACGTTGACAACGGACGGCTTTTGCGGCGGCTTTTTCTTTTGCTTGTTTTCTGTTGACTCCAAAACGATACGACTCCTCAGTTCTTTTTTCAAACCGGTCACATATGGCAAACGGCTCCGCTCCCCTGTTTTTACGCAGGAGAGCGACGCCGGAAATAGATAAAAGGCAGTGACGGCAGGCCGAGTAAATCTTGCGGCTTGAGGTTCGGTTGGATTTCCCCGCGAACTGCCACGCGTCGCCGCCGTGGGGGTTTCCCATTAAAGTCCGTGCCGGGATGTTGCCATCACCGGGACCGAATTGCCACTGAGTCCGCACTGCAATCCACGGCCTGCCTCGTAAACGAATAGCCTAGGTGATTTCCACAGCAGTCAACACAATTCTTAGCCTCTTTTGCAGACATGGTTTCAACCGTCAATTCCCACGGCATTCCTGGCCGGGAAACCGCAGGCGGATACGATATTCACCATGGCCACTCAAGGCAGGCTACACTGCACACAGCGTTTCTGAACAGCGCGAGGGGGATCAATTCCTCACAGGGTCATCCGCACCGCATTGCAGGTTTCATCCCGTGCCGTTGGACATCCATCAACCCCAAAGGGATGCTATAGGTGTCCGACAGTCACGGGTCTCCACGGCGAGAGGGTCGGTACTTCATGCCATTGAAGCGCGCCCGCAGGCCTTAACCTCCAGCATCCACCCCAAACTGGGCGTAAGAAGCAAACACCAGAGACTTCATCGATATGCCCGTCTACGGATTTTTAGGCCCGTCTTGGGAAT